>OHAG01002080.1_pt1 | contig 11720 bp, 10 predicted proteins | sample 1577081 | NCBI WGS metagenome assembly OHAG01 (sample SAMEA3541513, study PRJEB24748) | human gut metagenome | biome: human gut; feature: human-associated habitat; material: faeces | place: China | collected 2012
TATCAGATTATTATAAACAATATAACTTATACGCTCAAAGATATTCTCAAATTATTCCGTTTTAGTGTCAAACAATGCATTCACGAACTCGTCCGAATCAAATTTCTGCAAATCATCGATGGTCTCACCGACTCCGATATACTTGACCGGCACTGAAAGCTCCGACTGTATCGCTACAGCGATACCGCCCTTTGCCGTACCATCCATCTTAGTAAGAACGATGCCCGAAATCTTTGCCACATCAGAAAACTCTCTCGCCTGAACAAGTGCATTCTGGCCTGTAGTCGCATCAAGCACGACGAGCGTCTCTCTGTACGCATCCGGATACTCACTCTCCAGGATTTTATTAATCTTTCCGAGCTCATTCATCAGATTCTTTTTGTTGTGGAGTCTTCCGGCTGTATCCACGAGAAGCACATCTGCGTTTCTGGCCTTTGAAGCTGCAACTGCATCATATACAACAGCTCCCGGGTCAGCACCCTCGGCACCGCCAATCATATCAACTCCGGCGCGGTTTGCCCATTCCTTCAGCTGGTCTCCTGCTGCCGCCCTGAAGGTATCGGCACCTGCAATAACTACCTTCTTGCCCTGTTCCTTAAGCTTTCCTGCAAGCTTTCCGACAGTGGTAGTCTTTCCTACTCCGTTGACACCGATTACAAGCACAACAGATTTTTCATTTTCAAATCTGTAGGCGGTCTCCTCCACCTTCATCTGCTCCTTGATGCTCTCAATCAAGAGTTCCTTGCACTCTGCCGGCTCCTTGATGTGCTGCTCCTTCACCTTCCTCTGCAGATCCTCGATGATACTCTCTGTAGCTCTCACTCCGAGGTCTCCCATGATGAGAATCTCCTCAAGCTCCTCATAAAAATCATCATCTATATGCGAAAATCCACTGAAAAGTGAATCTATGCCTGAAACAATATTGTCTCTGGTCTTTGTCAGTCCTGAAACGAGCCTCTTAAAAAAGCCCGGCTTCTTTTCTTTTTCTTCCATTTCAACTCTCCATAAATAAAATTTTACTGTGTCAGATCATTCTCTATAAGATTTACTGAAACGAGTGTGGAAACACCCTTTTCCTGCATCGTAATACCATATAGCCTGTCCGCAGCCGCCATCGTACCACGTCTGTGTGTGATAACGATAAACTGTGTGTTCTTTGTAAGCTTGTTCAGATAATTTGCATAGCGCGAAACGTTTGAGTCATCAAGCGCCGCCTCAATCTCATCAAGCAGACAAAACGGTGATGGCTTAAGTGCCTGAATGGCAAACAAAAGTGCAATAGCGGTGAGCGCCTTTTCTCCACCGGACATCTGCATCATATTCTGAAGCTTCTTTCCGGGCGGCTGTGCGACGATTCTTATGCCGCACTCCAGTATATCCTCATCCTCCACAAGCTCCAGGGAACCATGTCCACCACCAAAAAGCTGCTTAAAGGACTTGTCAAACTCTCTCTGAATCTCGGCAAACTTCTCTGTAAACTGCTTTCTCATACCACTGTCAAGCTCATCAATGATGCCAACCAGAGTCTTTTCAGCCTCGATAAGGTCATCATGCTGTCCCTTTAAGAACTCATAACGCGTTGAAATCTCCCTGTATTCCTCGATAGCATTGACATTTACATCGCCGAGGCGTCTGATTTCGTCCTTTATGCCTGCAATCAGCTTCTTTAATGAAGGCAGATCATCGTATGCATCATTTCTAAGCTCTGCTGCCGCATGCGGAGTAAGCTCATATTCATCCCACATGTAGTTGGTCTGAGTCTCTGAAGCCTCCTTAAGCTTCTCTCTCTGGCTGTTCAGTCTGAAAAGCTCCTTATCCAGATCAGCCTGTTTCTTTGAAACTTCCTCCTGCTTTGCAAAAAAGCCTCTGTAATTTTCAGACATCTTTTCCTTTTTGGCAATGCTCTCCCTAAGCTCCTCGTCAAGCTTAGAATTGTTGTCCTTTGATGCCAGAATTGTCTGTGTGATTGCATCAATATCAGCCTGCTTCTTTTTAATATCATCCTTTGCAGCAGCTGCACCTTCCACAAGGCTTTCCTTCTGCTCATCAAATTTCTCTATCTCTGAATTGATACGATTGATATTTTCTATAGCAAACTCTGCCGTCTTTGTAATATTTGCAAGCTCAAGTGAAATGGCAGCGGCCTTGTGTGAAGCCTCCTGCTCAAGTACTCCCTGCTTCTCAAGTATCTCACTGTATGAGCTGTTTTCCTTCTCAAGCTGCTCCTCACGCTGCTTTGACGCCTCAAGCTGCGCTGCAATATCCTTCTTGCCCTGATTTATCTCTTCGAGCTGTTTTTCAATCTCAGCATTTTCTGTGCTCAGATCCTCGTAGACATTCGCACTCTCCTTCTTTTGCTGGTCTGCCCTGTCAACAGAAATCTGTGCTGTGTTCTGCTCAATATACTTCTCCTGCAGCAAGGTCTTTGTGGCTGCTATATCCTCCTCGCCAAGCGCAATAGCAGTCGCAATATCATCCTTTCTGGCTCTAAGCTCTTTAAGCTTTGTCTTAGTCTGATCAACTCTCTTTTCAAGCTCCTCAATCTCACGATTTCTCGCAAGCAGATTGGATGAATTTTTAAACGCACCACCGGACATAGAGCCTCCCGGTGCCAGATACTCGCCCTCGACAGTCACAATATGGAGTGAATAGTGATTTTTCTTTGCAAGCGCAATGGCATTGTCAATTGTGTCCACCACAATCACTCTGCCGAGCAGGTATGCAACAACCTCATCAAACTTCGGATCACACTTCACCAGCTTATTTGCAATGCCAAGCACACCCTTTTCGCCGAGTGCCGCCTCATTTTTTGTATTTCTGTTTGCGCGCACACTAGTAAGAGGTAAAAACGTAGCCCGTCCAAAATGATTGGTCTTTAAAAAGCCTATCATCTTTTTGGCTGTAGCCTCATCCTCAGTGACAATATTCTGGATATTACCGCTTAAGGCTGTCTCTATCGCTATCTCATAGCGCTTATCCACCTGGATAAGATCTGAAACCACTCCGAGAAGCCCCGGATTTTTAGCCTTCTGCTCCATAACACGCTTGATGCTGTTGCCATAGCCATCATAGCGCTCGGCAATGTTTTTAAGTGACTCAAGCCTGGAAACAGACTTATGATACTCTGTGGAAGCCTCCTCCATCAGGCGGGCATTCTCTCTGGACTTATCTCTCCACTCCCTGGCCTTTGCCAAAAGAGCCGACTCCTTTTCCTTTAAACCGGCTATCTCTTCATTGACAGCATTAAGCTTCTTATTAGCCTCATCCAATATATCATCAAGCCCTGCTTCCCTTGTCTTTCTATCTAAAAGACGCTTGGTAAGCTCTGCCTTTCTGATATTAATCTGCTCAAGCATAGTGGCAAAACGCTGCTGCCTTGACTGAATACTGCCTCGCTCCTGAAGCAGGGCGATAAGCTCATTCTTGCCCTTTTCCAGTCCGTCATTGCAGCGGTTAACCTCTGCAATGACAGCCTCATGCTCGTTTACCGCAAGAAGCTCGTTCTGCTTCATCTGCTCTATATCAGCTTCGAGTGCAGCTTTTTTGTCATCATACTCTTTTCTGCTTTTAAGACGCTGCGCCTTTTCCTTTTCGATAGCTAAAAGGCGCGACTGCAAATGCTCATCCGTCATTTCGGCCGTGTGAATCTGCTCCTTTAAAAGCTCTATCTGATTCTCAAGCTTCTGTCTGGTGGATGAAGTGCTTGTGATGCTCTCACGAAGAGACTCGATACGCTCATCCATCTGCTGCATATCGTTCCCAAGCCTCTCATACTCTGCCTTGATGCTCTCGTATGTGGCGTTGGTCTCCTTTAGCTCGTCATCCGCAATAGCGTATTTCTCATCAGCTGACTTAAGCTCGGTCTCAATACGCGCTGATTCAAGCAAAAACATGTTGACATCGTAGTTCTTCAGTTCTTCTCTCTTTTTAAGATATGTATGAGCCTTCTCGGACTGTCTCTGTAACGGACCTACCTGTCTCTCAAGCTCTGTCAGGATATCATTGACACGCACAAGGTTCTCTCGCTCATTATCGAGCTTCTTTTGTGCTGTAAGCTTTCTCTTTTTAAACTTCACAATGCCGGCAGCCTCATCAAACAGCTCTCGCCTCTCCTCCGGCTTTCCACTTAAAATCCTGTCAATCTGGCCCTGTCCAATGATGGAATAGCCCTCTTTACCGATACCGGTATCATAGAAAAGCTCCGAAACCTCCTTGAGTCTGCACGGATTGCCATTGATTAGATACTCACTCTCCCCTGACCGATAAACACGTCTGGCAACCGTAACCTCATTGAAATCAATCGCAAGCGAATGGTCTGAATTGTCAAGCGTGATTGCAACATACGCGTATCCAAGCGGCTTCCTGTTCTCTGTACCTGCAAAAATAACATCCTGCATGCTGGCACCACGAAGCTGCTTTGCGCTCTGCTCACCGAGCACCCATCTGACCGCATCGGCGACATTACTCTTTCCACTGCCGTTTGGCCCTACAATACCTGTGATGCCGTTGTGGAACTCAAAAACAATTTTGTTGGCAAAGGACTTAAAGCCCTGTACTTCCAAACTCTTTAAATACATTAAAAACTCCTATTCCCTGTTTCTGTACAAAAGAAGTGCCTGATATGCAGCCTGCTGCTCCGCCGCCTTCTTTGTGTGGCCTTCTCCCTCGCTGACACGCTCGCCGTCCACAAGCACCGCAACTGTAAACTGCTTGTCATGGTCCGGACCGCTCTCATCAATAAGTTCATAAGAAAGCTGCTCGTGTCTGCCCTGTATAAGCTCCTGAAGGATAGTCTTGCTATCATAAAAGAGCTGCTTGTTCTCAATATCAGTCATGATAAACCTAAGCACAAACTCCTTTGCATTAGTAAAACCACCATCTAAATAAATTGCTCCAATCACTGCCTCAAGTGCATCAGAAAGAATCGATTTTCTCTTTCTTCCACCTGTATGATCCTCGCCCCTGCCAAGACGTAAGTACTTTCCAAGGTCAAGTGGCTTTGTACAAAGTGCAAGAGTCGGCTCACAAACAATGCTTGCGCGCAGCTTGGTAAGCTCACCCTCAGGCTTTTGCGGATAATTGATAAACAAAAATTCACTTGAAACTATTTCCAAAACAGCATCGCCCAAAAACTCCAGACGTTCGTTATCAGAATGCTTTTTCATGTGCTTTTCATTGGCATACGAGCTGTGTGTCAGCGCCTGCTCAAGCAGATGTCGGTTCTTGAACGTATAGCCTATTTTGCTTTGAAATTCATTTAAATCTGCCATAATTTCTCCTCTATTTCTATATCTATCCATTTTACATGTTCCGTGAGTATAACGAAAAGCCCTCATAATAAAGGGCTTTTCATTAGTTAAACATACTACTGCTCGCTTACAGCTTTTTTAATCTGCTCAACAGCATCGCCTACAGTGACGATTTTCTCTGCTTCCTCATTAGGAATCTCGATATCGAACTCTTCCTCGATACCCATGATAATCTGGAATACATCCAGAGAGTCAGCGCCAAGATCATCAATGAATGTTGACTCCATAGTAACCTCGGTCTCGTCCACGTTAAGTACCTCGACAATAATGTCTCTAAGCTTCTCAAATTCCATTTTTAATACCTCTCATTTCTGTTTATAGTGACCAATCATACAGCAATACTGCTATCTAATCAGCCGGCTTATTAATAATATATTCTTTAATTTTATCATTAATCTCTTTTTCCTTAAATGTAACACATTGGAAAACAGAGTTAGTGATTTCCTTTGCCTTGGAGCTGCCGTGGGTCTTTACCACAAGACCATTCAATCCTAAAAGCGGTGCTCCGCCGTACTCGGTCGCATCAAATGACTTTAGCGTATTCTTAAGAGCCGGAAGTGCAAGTGCAGCTCCTACCTTGCTCTTTAGTGTGCTCATGAGACCCTTCTTTATGACTCCGATAAGTGTGGAGCTGAGACCCTCGTAGAGCTTTAATATAACATTGCCCGTGAAAGCCTCGCAGACTATAACATCGGCATCTCCCTTTGGAATATCCCTTGCCTCAATGCTTCCGACAAAATTGATATCTGTGCACTCTCGAAGAAGCGGCATGGTCTCCTTTACCAGGGCATTACCTTTCTCCTCCTCTGCACCGATATTGACCAGTGCAACCTTTGGATTCTTCACGCCGACAACATGCTCCATATAGATAGAGCCCATCTTGGCAAACTGTACCAGATGCTCAGCTCTGGCATCCACATTGGCTCCACAGTCTATGAGCAGAGATACGCCCCTCTCAGTCGGAATAAGCGGTGCCAAAGGCGGCCTTTGTATGCCCTTTATCCTGCCGACTATTACCTGTCCTCCGACAAGTACAGCACCTGAGCTTCCCGCTGAAACAAATGCATCAGCCTCTTTATTCTTGACCATATTCATGCCAACAACGATTGATGACTGCTTCTTTCGTCTGATTGCCCCAACCGGTGGCTCTGCCATCTCTATAACCTCAGGCGCATCTACTATCTCTATCTGCTCCTTAGGATATGTATACAAAGAAAGCTCCCTCTCTACCGGTACCTTCTGTCCCACAAGAAATATCTTTATATCATTTCTTTTGTTAACCGCATCTACCGCACCCTTTACTACCTCTGCGGGTGCATTGTCGCCACCCATTGCATCGAGTGCGACCCTTGTTGTACTTTGCATTGTGACCTCCCTGTGCCTGCTAAAAAGCAAACTACTAATTGATTAAATAAAATATACTATAATCATAGGTATAAATCAATAACCAATTCACTACTCTATATGGCTTCCATCATTCTCCCGGACTCATTGAAATAACCTTGCCACAGTTCCATAAATCAGCAGTGCGCTTTGCTGCATCAAGTCTGTCATCGTCTGACTTGAAATCAATATTTACTGAGTGGCATCCGCACTCAAGACATGTCACATAATATGAGCTGCCGCAGTCCTCCTCGAGAATCCCGGCCCCGCCACAGAGCGGGCACTCATAGATTTCAACTAAATCGTCTATATTATTCATGATAGTTTGCTTCCTTCTTTCTTTAATATCTAAATATCCTCTCAGTATAATAACATCCCTGCAAGCTATATACAAGCAAAAAGTACCTTCATTTTATTATGGGATAAAAAAGGGATAAAATCAATCAAAAAAGGATTGAACGATATCGTTCAATCCTTAATTTTACTGGTTTTCTACTATTAGTCCTGAGGAATGATTTCTTTTTTGTTGTATGATCCGCAGTTCTTGCAAACTCTGTGTGGCATCATAAGCTCTCCACATTTGCTGCATTTTACTAAAGTAGGAGCAGACATTTTCCAGTTTGCTCTTCTCTTATCTCTTCTTCCCTTAGAAGATTTATTCTTTGGACAAATTGACATTTGTTTACACCTCCTTAAACTTGTTAAATATATCCTGGAACGCTGCCATTCTTGGATCCGGTACAAAACTATCGCAACTGCAGGTGCCTTTATTCAAGTTCATCCCGCAGACTTTACAAATACCTTTGCAATCGTCTTTGCACAGAACTCTCATTGGCCAGTTCACCAGAATTTCGGCGTAGACAAGTTTATCTACATCCAGTTCAAACCCAATCAGGTAGTCAGTTTCCTCCATCTCTTCATCGACTAATGCTCCGTCTGTGATTTTCAGAGTCTTGTCAATGTCAAAATGCATGTTTGTTGGAACTTCTTCCAAACATCGGCTGCACGGTATCGCTATGTCTATATCCACTGTTCCCGTGATGTGCACTGCTGCATTCTCCACGTTTGAGATATGAAGTGATATCGGCTGCTTTTTCAGAATAGGATAATCTCCTAAACGCGACTCAAATGATGTGAGCGTAAGCTCTGTCTCAATTGTTGTCTCTTTATTTATAGATTTTACAATGGTTGATATATCAATCATAGTTCTCTCCTATTCACACCTAACCAATTATACATATTGGAGTGGTGTTTGTCAACAAAATTTTATAATTTATCCACAACTTTTTGCTTTTTATTAGCCAACAAGCTTTACTGTCTCACGGCAGATTGCAAGCTCCTCGTTTGTAGGGATGACACATACCTTTACGCTTGAGTCTGCTGTTGAGATAAGTGCCTCCACGCCGCGTGTCTTGTCGTTTGTTACACGGTCAATCTTTATGCCGAGGTAACCTAAATATGCCATGATTTTTTCTCTTACGAAGCTTGTGTTCTCACCGATTCCTGCTGTGAATGCGATAGCATCTACTCCGTTCATTGCTGCTGCATATGCTCCGATGTATTTTGCTACTCTGTAGCTGAATACCTCTACTGCTGCGATGGCACGCTTGTTGCCCTCATTGTAGGCTGCCTCAAGGTCTCTGAAGTCGCTTGATACTCCTGACATGCCGGCTACTCCTGACTTCTTGTTGAGTACATTCATCACACCATCGATATCAAGGTTTTCTTTCTTTGCGATAAACTCCATGATTGATGGGTCGATATCACCTGAACGTGTTCCCATTACAAGTCCCTCAAGTGGTGTAAGTCCCATTGATGTATCTACGCATTTACCGTTTAATACTGCGCTGACTGAAGCTCCGTTTCCAAGATGTGCTACGATAATCTTTGAGTTGTTTAAGTCCATTCCAAGGTAGCTTGCTGCCTCCTTTGATACGAAGCTGTGGCTTGTGCCGTGGAAGCCGTATCTTCTTACCTTGTACTTCTCATAATACCCATATGGAAGTCCGTAGAGATATGCTTTCTCAGGCATTGTCTGATGGAAAGCTGTATCAAATACTCCTACCATTGGTACATTTGGCATAAGTGCCTGGCATGCTCTGATTCCGATAATATTTGCAGGGTTGTGAAGAGGTGCGAGGTCGTTGCACTCCTCTACCTGTGCGATTACTTCCTCTGTGATGACTACTGAGTCTGAGAACTTCTCTCCACCGTGCACTACACGATGTCCTACTGCATCGATCTCTGCAAGTGATTTTACTGCGCCTGTCTTTGGATTTACAAGTGCATCGAGTACCATCTGGATGGCCTCTTTATGTGTTGGCATAGGTGCCTCTGTGATTTCCTTATCAAGACCCTCTTTCTGATATACAAGTCTGCCATCGATTCCGATTCTCTCGCAGAGTCCTTTTGCAAGTACCTCCTCTGAATCTGAATTGATGAGCTGGTATTTCAGTGATGAACTACCGCAATTAATTACTAATACATTCATTGTTTTGTCTCCTTTGGTTTAAAATTACAATACTATTGTTAGTATAAACTTATTTTTCAAATGCGACAAGGGTGTTTTTGTGGTATTATGGGTTTGAACTCTAAAAAATACATTATTGATTAAAGGAGCATCAAACATGAAGGTCGCAGGTGTGATTACCGAATACAATCCATTCCACAATGGGCACAAATATCAGCTAGAGCAGATTAAAAGGCAGACATCTGCTGATTATATAGTCGTAGTAATGAGCGGTGATTTCGTGCAAAGAGGTGAGCCTGCCATAATTGACAAATACGAGCGCACACGCATGGCGCTTTTGAGCGGTGCCGACCTGGTGCTTGAGCTTCCAGCGGTCTTCGCCACTGCTTCTGCCGAGTTTTTTGCCGGTGGCGGAGTCAGTGTACTCCAAAACACAGGTATTGTGGATACGCTGTGCTATGGTGTGGAGTCTGTGGACCATGAACTTACAAAGCTTGTGGCTGGCGTGCTTAAGAATCCGCCTGCTGAGTATTCCGCCTCTCTTGCCCGGCTGATTCAGGGTGGGATGAGCTTTCCTACGGCCAGGAGCAGAGCTCTATGTGAATATTTTCAAGATACCTATGACAGCGCTTCCGAGAAATTAGATGCTTTCATAGCTTCACCCAATAATATTCTGGCCATTGAGTATGAGAAGGCTTTGATGGACTGTGATATTACGGGATTCCCTCTTCAGCGCATCGGGGAAGGATATCACAGCACGGATTCGACAAGTGAGTTTTCTTCCGCTACGGCTGTGCGCGGGGTGATTTCAACTGTATACAATACAGCTAATCATTTGACTGTTAATTCTTCTAGCACAAGTCAATTTGGGAATTTAACTGTTCTCAATACGCTGATGTCTGCAGATTGTGCTAAAATTCTTACACATTGTATATCAAATGGTCATATTGTGTTTCCTGATGCTATTTCCGATTTACTCTACTATCGGCTGATTTCAGAAAGAAATGTGGGATATGAGAAATATGCAGACTGTACAAAGGAGCTTTCTGCAAAGATAGTTAAAAATATTTATAAATATGAAAGTTTTACGCAGTTTTGTAACTTACTGAAGAGTAAAAATCTGACTTATACGCGTATTTCGAGAGTCCTCACGCATATTTTACTTGGTATTGAGAATGATGATTTTAATATATGTATGGATAATCCTTATCTGCGCATACTCGGTTTCAAAAAATCATCAGGAGAGCTTATGCATCTCCTCAAAAAAAGAGCATCAACGCCTATTATTACAAAAGTCGCTGATGCTCCGTACGAGCTTATTTCCAAGGATATTTTTGCTGCTGATTTGTATGGCAGGCTGTGTCATTCACAGCAAAATGAGTTTACACATGGGATTGTAATTATTTAATCTACAGCTCCATTATAATTTCTCGTGCCAGACTTTCCTCTATAGGCTTCGCATACACTCCCGGTGCAAACTCAACAGTGGCTCCTATGCCTTTTTGGAGCACGAAGCGCAGCTTGCCGTCTCTCACCTTTTTGTCGGTGTAGAGTTTCTTTACAAGCTCTTCCCTGTCTATATAGTCAGGTATACGTGTTGGAAGACCGGCTCTCTCATAGAGCTTTATCACGCGCTCTGCCTGCTCCTCTGACATATAGCCAAGCCGTGCTGACATAAGTGCCTGTGCAGCCATTCCAATCGACAGTGCCTCTCCATGCAGCAGCTTGTAGTCGCTGACTGTCTCAATTGCCCGGCCTACTGTGTGGCCCAGATTTAAGGTTTCGCGAAGTCCCGCCTCTCGCTCATCCTTCATGACCACATTGTACTTGATACGGCAGTTATTTTCTGCGATATACTCACATGCAAATTTCTTGAATGAATATATATCATCCAGATTTTCCTCTATAAATTCAAACATATCCTCGCTGCCCAAGCATGCGTGCTTGATGGTCTCTGCCATGCCGCTTGCCATCTGGCGCTGTGGCAGTGTTTTCCAGGCAGCTATGTCTATATATACCTTTTGGGGCTGATTGAACAGACCTATGGTGTTGGTAGCAAGAGGTGTATCAATTGCTGTTTTTCCACCTACCGATGCATCTGCCGCCGCTAGAAGGGTGGTTGCATAATTGATAAACGGCACTCCTCTGCCGTAGGTTCCTGCAATAAAGCCTGATAAGTCGGTTACCACACCGCCACCGACTGCAATAATACAGCAGTCTCTTCTGTACCCCTTTTTAAGCATGGCATCCTCTATCTTTGCCTTTGTCTCACGTGACTTACTCTTTTCCCCAGCCGGGAAAACAAACAAATCCACTGAGTATCCCGCATGCTTTATCTTCTCACAGATTGGAAGAGCATAAGGATCACGCACATTTGTATCTGTAATCACTGCAAATTTCTTTATCTTGCCCGCAAGACCATTTTCCAGGTCAGATACAAGGGTGTCTGAGAGGTTGTAGCCTATCTCAATATCATATGTGTCATCTACTACTTTTTTGAGTTCTACATTGAATATGCTCATTTTTTCTCCTGTTATGCTATATTTTTGTTTCTTTTA
>OHAG01002095.1_pt1 | contig 11655 bp, 9 predicted proteins | sample 1577081 | NCBI WGS metagenome assembly OHAG01 (sample SAMEA3541513, study PRJEB24748) | human gut metagenome | biome: human gut; feature: human-associated habitat; material: faeces | place: China | collected 2012
GGGGCTTAGACACAGCGATTCACGCAGAAAACGACCCCATTCACGCAGGTTTGACAGTAAAAAAGAGAGACCGGCAAAGCCGGTCTCTCTTTGAGAAGAGGTCTTGTGGTATCTTAGAGGAATGCGAAGAGGATGGAAGCGATCAGCAGGACCATGGCACCACCGATGCGGGAGGAGATCTGTGCATAAACCATCAGGTCCATCCGCTTGGCTGCACCCAGAACGGCCAGGTCGCCTGCGCCGCCCATATTTGCCATGCACAGGCCAGCGGTGATGGCGCTCTCGACAGGGAAGAAGCCAACGATCCAGCCGAAGAGAGCAGAGCCGACGCAGCAGCCGATGACGATCATCAGGACGATGACGACGTTCTGCCAGCTTGCCACGGAGAACATGGTGGAGAAGTTGATGGCGGAGATGCCCATGCCGACCATCTGGATCCAGACCAGCTTGTTGCCGCAGAAGTGCTGGCAGCGGCGGCAGGCCTCGCGGAGGTTTTCGGGGATGAGGTTGAAGATGTTGGCCAAAGCAGCGAAGATGATCATGTAAGCAAAGTTGGGGATGGCAACACCGAACACGGTGGGGAGGATCTTCTTGGAGACCAGCTGGCCCAGCATGAAGAAGCCTGCGCAGATGAAGATGGCAGCAGCGATGTCATCCACGGTGACAGCGGGAGCGGGGTTCTTGGACTCGACTTCCAGAGACTTGTTCTTGACGCGGAGCAGCTCGCTGTGGCCGGTCATCTTAGGGAAAGCGCGGCCAATGAGGTCCATGACGACAGCCATCAGGATGGCGACGATATTGCCCAGAGCGAGGATGGCCATGCAGAAGCTCAGGTAGCCTGCGGAGTCCTGACCGGTGGCGTCGGAGTAGACCTGAGCCATAGGCACGGCACCGGCGCCCGCGCCGCCGCCCATGATGGGCAGGACGTAAGAGGTGATGAGGTAGAGCGGGTCGTTGCCGAAGATGAGGCCGGCCACGACGCCGAACACGCAGGCACCCAGCAGCGAGCAGAGCAGTGTCGGAATGTAGAGCGAACCGGATTTGATAAGCACGTCACGGTCAATGCCCAGCAGGGAACCGACGACGAGGAAGGTGATGAAGACGTTCAGGAAGCTGTAGCCGTTGATCCAGCCGTCGGAGACGTTGGTGACGCACTCGGGCAGGAGGTTGAAGTACTTGAGCAGACCGGCAGCGAGGAAGCAGAGCATTGCGCCGCCGCCGAGGAACTTGTTCCAGATGGGCAGGCGCTCGCCGATCTCACCGATCAGGATGCCGAAGGCGAACAGGACGGCGACCGCGCCGATCATCTGGTTGGGGATGATGTTGAAGTAGGCGCAGGCCAGCACGATGATGGCGAAAAACGCATAGATGGGAAGGGGCATTCCATAGAACTGAATGGAATTCAATTTCTTCATTGTTGTTTCCTCCGTTTTACTGGTCAATATCCAGCAGCCATGCCGGATTGTCGTGGGTCATCTTGCGGACTTGCTCGGAGGTGAATACCTCAGACACCGCCTTGAAGTAGGTGGTGTAGCTTTCGTACCAGTAGGGGTTGACGGTCTGGCCGCTGTCGGTGGAGATGACGAAGTGCTCCGGGCCGATGGCTTTCATGGCAGCGATGTTGTCGGGGATGTTGATCTTATAGCTGCCGTTGACGGGCTGTGCGTAGACGGATTCCAGCAGGACATCGTATTTCTTCACGATCTCTGCCTGTTGTTCCTGCGTCATGCCGACGACCCAAAACTCCGGGTGGGTGACAACGATCTTTTCGACTCCGGCGGCGCGGGCAGCCTCCACGACCGGGAAGCACTCTTCTGCACCGATGTGGCCGGTGGCCAGCACGGCGTTGTACTGCTTGACGAGGGCGAAAATGTCCTGCAGCTCGTCCACGGCTTTGCCGTCACGGGTGACGACGACGCCCTTGGAGGGGTCTTTGCCGTTTTTGCGGTAGTGGTTCTCGGCGGTGTTGGTGGGCAGCCAGATGACCTTTGCGCCCAGCTTCAGCGAAGTTTCCACCGCGTCGGGGTTCAGACCGCCCGCCGGATGGTTCAGGCACAGCCCGCCGAATGCGGTGAACTTTGCGTCCGGGTACTTTTCAGCTGCCACGCGGTTGACCAGATAGGCACGGTCCGCAGTGGGGAAGTTGTGGGACTTGAGCACAATGGCACGCACACCCCGCTGAACGGAGGCTTCCATCAGCTCGAGATCGTCCAGTTTCCGCGCACGGACGTCCGGGGCTGCATGGATGTGCATATCAATGATGCCCTGCATTACGTTTTCCATAGATTTTCAGCTTCCTTTCGACGAAACTCTCTTGTGCATGGAGCACTTTTCCTGTATTTAGGATAATCGAAAATGGATGATTTGTGAAATAACGGGTTTGTATCTGATGCCATTCCAAAAATGAATGATAAAAATGCAGGAAATGCATCATGAGGACGAAAACATCGTCAAAAATGAGTCAATGCGGGAGATTGGATGAGATTTCCATAGAAAAGCGGAATGGATAGAACGGATCCTGTAGAATAAAGGACCTCTTTTGAACCGCTGTGCAGACTGACGAAAATATCGACAGGCTTTTGTCAATTATCACAAAAACACCGAAATATCGAAAAAAAGCAAAGAGACGGTAAAGAAAAGTCCCCCCTGCACCCTGAAGTGCAGAGGGGACTTGGAACGAGCTGAAGGGAAGGATCGATAGATCTCTTTAATGTTTGCTCATGGTACAGACCATGCGGATGAACTCCCGCACCTGCGGCAGCTCGCTTTCGCGCTTGCGGTAGAGCAGATAAGTAGAGCGGGAGAGCGGCGTACCGTCGGCAAAGAAGAGAGGTTCCGAGATGCCGTCGAAATAGTTCAGGCAGATCTCCGGCACGATGCTCCAGCCGAGGCCCGCCTTCACCATGGCGACGCAGGTGGACAGGCCGTCCACATTCAGCTGGGAGCAGGGCTCCATCTTGTGCTCCATCAGCCAGCGGGCCTTCATGCTCATATGCTCGGGGTTGGCGTCCCGGCCGATGTACCGCATCTCGTTCAGGGGGACATCGGCGTTCTCCCGGCTGCGGATGAGACAGACCGGTTCCCGCTCGAGCAGGATCTTGCCCTCGTCCCAGTCGTATTCGCCCCGCACGATGGCGAGGTGGAATTTGCCGTCCTGCAGCTTCTTGATGCAGTCGCGGCTGTGGTCAGTGGAGACTTTGAGGGTGACGTCCGGGTACTGGGCCGTGTAGGCGGCCAGCACCTGCGGCAGGCGATATTTGGAGTAGTCGATGGACGCCTCAATGCGCAGGGTGCCGCAGATGGTGTTTTTTCTCAGCTGTAACTGTTCCCGCAGAGTGCTGAAGTCCTGAACAGTGCGCTGGATGACTTTCTGTGCCTCTTCACCGGCAGGGGTCAGGGTGACACCCTGTTTGCTGCGCAGAAACAGCGTCGCGCCAAGCTCCGACTCCATGTTCTGGAGCCGTTTGCTCAGGGTGGGCTGGGCAAGGTAGAGTTTTTCCGCTGTGCGGGTCAGGTTGCCGGTGTCAGCCAGCGTCAGGAAGATCTGCAGGTCTTTTTCGTCCATGTGATGTTCCGTCCTTTTCGTGGTATTTCTTTCAGTATATCGTTTTATAGACGGAAGTTCAAGACCGTGCGTACTCATTTACAGAGACTTGAGGGTATCCAGCAGGTAGGTGGTGAACTCCTCGCTGGTAGCGCCGTCCTTGTCGGTGGTGACGACGAGCTTCTTTTCGGTGTTGCAGCAGATGTCCAGCGCCTTCTCGAGCTTTGCGGTGCGGTCGCCGTAGCCGATGTGGGCCATCAGCTGGCCGACTGCCCGGATGATGGAGCAGGGGTTGGCGTACTGGCCGCGGCCGTGGCTCATCAGGTAAGGAGCGGTGCCGTGAATGGCCTCGAACAGGGCGTACTTATTGCCGATGTTGGAGGAAGAAGCGCTGCCTAAGCCCCCCTGCATCTCAGCAGCAGCGTCGGTCACGATGTCGCCATAGAGGTTCGGCAGAACAAAGACCTCACAGCCCTTGGTGAACTCAGGGTCTGCCATCTTGGCGGTCATGGCATCCACCAGACGCTCCTGCACCTCGATGTCGGGGTACTCGGTCTCGCCGATGTGGTGGACAGCCTTCAGGAAGTTGCCGTCGGCCAGCTTGACGATGTTGGCCTTGGTGATGGCGGTCACATTGTGCTTGCCGTTCTTGCGGGCGTACTCGAAGGCAGCGCGGGCGATGCGCTCACTGCCCTGCTTGGTCTGCACCTTGAAGTCGATGGCGAGGTCATCGTTGACCTGAATGCCCTTGTTGCCCCAGATGTACTCGCCCTCGATGTTCTCGCGGAAGAAGCACCAGTCGATGTTCTTCTCCGGGATCTTGATGGGGCGGACAGCGGCAAACAGATCGAGGCTGCGGCGGAGCAGACTGTTGGCGGAGACCATGTTGGGCATCGGAGTGCCGTCGGGGAACTTATCACCGGCGCGGGGCGTGGTGAAGGGTCCCTTGATCAGGACGTTGCACTCCTTGCAGGCAGCGAGGACATCGGCGGGCAGGCTCTCGCCCAGCTCCACGCGGCGCTCGAAGGTCATGCCCTCGATGATGCGGATCTTCACCTTGCCGCTGGCGATCTCGGGAGCCAGCAGCTGGTTCAGGACGCGGAGAGCCTGGGTCATGATGAGGGGGCCGATGCCATCGCCGGGCATGACGCCGATGGTGATGGTGTCGAGCTTGGAGAAGTCGGTGACTTCTTCGTCAGCCTTCATGCGGTCGATGCGGGCGAAGTCGGAGCGGATGAGCTCAGCGAGCTTTTCCTGTGCGGTCTTGATCTCTTCTTCCTGCAGAGCAGTCGTGATGTATTCAGACATAAGTGTTCTCCTTTTCAAAAATAAAGGGGCAGGGGCTGCACCCGCAGCCTTGGCGGGGACAGCCCCTGCCCTCAGTTGTTTGATGATATTTTATTACTTACTGGTTGTTGCGGTAGTAGTTGATGAGGCAGCCATCCGCGATGATCTGGCGCTCAGCCTCGGTCAAAGCACCGGTAGAAACCGGGAACTCAGTCACAGTGCCATCCGGCTTGACGGCGTAGGCGCTGAAGGTGGCGTCGTTTGCCAGAACGTGGGCACGCAGGCCGGGGACGAAGATGTAATCGCCCAGCTCAAAGACCTCGGGATCCTCCACCAGGAAGGGAGTCATGCCCCAGTTGATGCAGTTGGAGCGATAACGCTTGGTGGCGTACTGCTTTGCGAAGTTGGCAGAAGCACCCATGACGCGCTGGCAGGAAGCAGCCTGCTCACGGGCGGAGCCGTCGCCGGGCATGTTGGCGAAGATGGTGGAGCCGATGTCGGTGTTGGCAGGGTCGTTAGCGATGCCGGCCTTGGTCAGGGCTGCGTAGACATTCAGCACTTCCTCGGGCAGGGCCTTGCCAGCCTCACGGTCGCGCTCGATGGCGCGCATTTCCTTGCTGCGGCCCACGTACTGGGGGTCACGGCGGCTCAGTGCGAACTCAGACAGACGCTCGGGGTTGGAGCGGTAGGAAGAAGTCTCGCCGGAGGGGATGAGCTCGTCGGTGGTGGTGACGGGGTCGGTGATGTAGGAGCAGACCTTGACCAGCAGGTCGTTGGTCAGAGCGGGCATCTCGGGCCAGTCTTTGATGTTGGGGCCGAAGCGCAGCTCTGCGTCCGGCTCAGCCTTGCCCCAGCCGTTGTAGACGCGCTTCTCGTACAGGGAAGCGTTGTAGTGGTACTCGGGGTTGGTGTACTCCACATCCAGGTCGGTGGCGGCGGTCAGCTTGCCGCCGTTGGCTGCGGTGGCGGCGATGGAACGTGCGTCCATCAGTGCCACGCTGGACATCTGACCCTCGCCCGGCTTGGAGCCTTCGCGGTTCGGGAAGTTGCGGGTGGTGTGGCGGACGGAGAACTCGCCGTTGGCCGGGCAGTCGCCTGCACCGAAGCAGGGGCCGCAGAAGCACTCGCGCATGATGGCACCGGCGTTGACAAGGTCGCTTGCACGGCCATTCTTGTACAGCTCGGCCAGTGCAGGCATGGAGCCGGGGTAGATGCTCAGAGTGAAGACACCGTTGCCGCAGCTCTTGCCGCGCAGGATGTCAGCAGCAGCACAGATGTTGTCGAAGGTGCCGCCGGCGCAGCCAGCGATCTCGCCCTGGTCCACCCAGACAGCGCCGTCGTGGAACTTGCTGTCGAGGTCCATCTTAGCGCCCTTGATCTGCTTGTTGGCCTCTTCCTGCACAGCGTGGAGGATGTCGGCAGCGTTGGCCTGCAGCTCGTGGATGGTGTAGGTGTTGGAGGGGTGCATGGGCATTGCGATGGTGGACTCGACGGTGTCGAGGTCGATGTAGACGCAGCCGTCGTAGTAAGCCACATCGGCAGGAGCCAGCTTCTTGTAAGCCTCGGGACGGCCATGGACCATGAAGTAGCGCTGGGTCTGCTCGTCGGTCACCCAGATGGAAGACCAGCAGGTGGTCTCGGTGGTCATGACGTCGATGGCGTTGCGGAACTCGATGGGCAGATCTGCCACGCCGGGGCCGACGAACTCCATGACCTTGTTCTTGACGTAGCCGTTCTTGTAGACAGCGCCGCAGATGCTCAGGGCCACGTCGTGGGGGCCGATGCCTGCGCGGGGCTTGCCGGTCAGATAGATGGCGATGACCTGCGGACGGGCGAAGTCATAGGTGCGGCCCACCAGCTGCTTTGCCAGCTCGCCGCCGCCCTCGCCGACAGCCATGGTACCCAGAGCGCCGTAACGAGTGTGGGAGTCGGAGCCGAGAATCATGCGGCCGCCGCCTGCCATGGTCTCACGGTTGTAGCTGTGGATGTTGGCCATGTTGGTGGGGACGTAGATGCCGCCGTACTTGTGGGCAGCGGAGAGGGCGAACTTGTGGTCGTCCTCATTGATGGTGCCGCCGACAGCGCAGAGGCTGTTGTGGCAGTTGGTCAGGACGTAGGGCAGGGGGAACTGCTTCATGCCGGAAGCACGGGCGGTCTGGATAATGCCGACATAAGTGATGTCGTGGCTGGTCATGGAGTCGAACTTCAGACGAAGCTGGTCCATGTCGTCGCTCTGGTTGTGAGCCTTCAGGATGCCGTAGGCCATGGTGCCTTTGGCGGCCTCTTCTTTGGTGGTGGTGATGCCGGACTTCTGAGCTGCCTCTTCGGGGCAGGAGCAGATGGTCTCGCCGTGAACGAGGTAGATGCCGTTGTCATACAGTTTGAGCATAATGTGTGCTTCCTTTCTCGAACTCTCTTTTTTATTTTCATGGCCTTTCCTGGTGATCGGCCTTCCTTCTGGCATTATGATACCGCAGTCCAGTTATTCTGTAAAATATTTGATTTCGATTGAGAATCATTCCAAAAGTTGATGGATAGCCAAAAGCAAAAGCGGCCCGGAAAAATTTTCGAGCCGCTTTGCGCAAGAAGAAAAAGAATGAAGAAGATGCAGGAGATGTAGGAGACGATGAGTGGTAACTTCAGGCCGCTTACTTGCGGATGTACAGGGTGCCGTCCATGATGCGGCGTGCGGTGCGCTGGACAGCCACGCCGGAGACGACGATGTCGTTCAGGGGCTTGGTGGGGTCATCCAGATAGGGGTACATGGTCATGACACCGGAGGGATGGCCGATGCGGACGGTCTGCTGGCCGGGCTTGAGAGCGACCAGCTCATGGACCAGAGTGCCAGGTACGAATGCGGCCACGCTGATGGAAGAAGCGCTGGTCAGCGGGCAGGCCTTGTGACACTTGAACACGCTGATGACACGGGCGCAGATGTCCATCTCGGAAGCATCGACGGACTTGCCGCTGATGTCGGTGAAGCTCGTGGGTGCAGCCACAAAGCCCACTTTGGGCACAGCGGGGCTGTTAGCGGTGGCGTCGGCAGGGTCTTTGGCGAAGCCCATCTTGACGCAGGCAGCGCCGCGGATGGCCTCCAGTTTTGCAGCCAGAGCCTTGTCGGCGTCCACCTCAGCGGGCAACTGGGTGCCGGTGATGCCGAGGTCGGCAGCGCGGACCAGGACCATGGGGTTGGAGACGTCCAGAATGGTGGCCTCGATGGTGCCAAGCTCGCCCAGATCCAGCATTTCCTTGGCGTTGCCGGTGGGGAAGAGCTTGCCGGTCTTGGCGCCTGCCGGGTCGAGGAAGTTGACTTTTAACTCACCGGCAGTGCCGTCCACGCCTGCGATGGAGCAGGTGCCTTCGTTGTTGAACTGGCCGTCCTTGATGGGGACTTCCACGTCGATGGTCTTGTTGGTGTTCAGGTTGAACATATGCACCACAGTGGTGGGCTCGGTCAGGTCCTCTACGAGGCCCATCTCCACGGCGTAGGGAGCGGTGGCGGCGGTCATGTTGCCGCAGTTGCTCTTGTAGTCGATCTTGGACTGGCCCACGATGGACTGGCCCACGATGTAATCGACGTCGATGCCGGGGCGGTCGCTCTTGCGGACGACAACGATCTTGTTGTTGCTGGACACGCAGCCGCCCATACCGTCGATCTGCTTGGGGTCGGGGCTGCCCATGGCCTGCACAAAAATGTCGTCCCACTGGTCGCGGGCGGGCAGGTCGCTTTCCAGGAACATGCAGCCCTTCGACGTGCCGCCGCGCATGAATACACAAGGAAATTTACGCATATATCTTCGTCCTTTCGTTCAGAGGTTTTTTGGATTCCGTTCGTTCTGGCTCCATCAAACCACAAAACGAAACCTTTGTAAAATATAGAAAATTTATAGACATCTATTCTTTATAAGAATGGATCGCCCTCTCAGTCTGCTTCGCAGACAGCTCCTCCCAAAAGGGAGATGAAAATTTGTGATAGGAAAATGAAGTTTTGTGTTGTTGAAAACTTTCGGCAGACATAGAAAAGCGCACCCCTTCTGCTTCTGTATGGAGAAGGGGTGCGCTTCGTTTATACTTCGAGTTCAGCGGGGTCGGACTGGTAGTCCTTATACTGACTGAGATACAAAAATGAAAGAGAATTCAAGCAAATACTCCTTTTTTTTTTTTTTTTATCTCTTTTCCGCTTCTTTGCCAAAAAAGTGAGATGAAGCACACAAAAGACAACGAAATGCCCGGCGCAGAGTAAGCAGAATACTCTGTGCCGGGCGGAGATGAGGAAAAGTTTCTTAGTGGTTGGCGGTGTGGTAGATGGCGATCATGTCGTCGAGATCAAGTTTTTTGGCCGAGCCGAGGGCGGAGCCGGAAGCCTCGAGGCAGCGGCGGGCCATCTCGTCGATCTGCGCGTCGGTGGGGTCGATGCCCAGCTCGTGGAAGCTGGCGGGCATCCCGATGCTGTGGTAGAAGTCCACCATGGCGTCGATGCCTTTCAGGGCGATCTCCTCGTCGGTGCCGTCGGTGGTCACGCCCATGACGTTCCGGGCAAAGCGGACGAAGCGGGGCAGGCAGTCCTTATAGACATACCGCGCCCAGCTGGGCCAGAGGGCGGCGAGGCCCGCGCCGTGGGTCACGTCGAACATACCGCCCATCTCGTGCTCGAGTTTGTGGGACATAAAGTCGCCTCTGGCGATGCCGCAGCCGGTGAGGCCGTTGTGGGACAGACTGCCCGCCCACATCACCTCGGCCCGGGCCTCGTAGTTGGCCGGGTCGGTGTGGAGGATGACCGCGTTCTTCATCACGGTGCGCAGCAGGCCCTCGGCCAGCGCGTCGGTCAGCTCCATATTGCCGCCATTGGTGAAATAGCGCTCCATGGTGTGCATCATGATGTCGGCGCAGCCGGACTCGGTCTGATAGTCGGGCAGGGTCTTGGTGAGCTCGGGGTCCATGAGGGCGAACTTCGGGCGGCTGATGTCGTCGTTGTAGGCCCGCTTCTGGTGGGTGTCCACCCGGGTGATGACGCTGCTGTTGGATGTTTCGCTGCCCGCCGCCGCGATGGTCAGGATGCTGGCCACCGGCAGGCACTTGCTGGCCGTACGGGTGTGTTCGTACAGCTCCCAGACGTCCTTTTCCGGCTCGGCCAGGCCGTAGGCGATGGCCTTGGCCGTGTCGATGACGCTGCCGCCGCCCACGGCCAGCAGGAAGTCGATGCTATTCTCTTTGCCGATGCGGATGCCCTCGTAGACCTTGTCGAGGTGGGGGTTCGGCACGACGCCGCCCAGCGTCCAGCTGGAAATGCCGGCCTCGGCCAGAGAATTTTCGGCCCGGTCCAGCACACCGGAGCGGACGGCGCTCTTGCCGCCGTAGACGATGAGGACACGGGTGCCGCCGTATTCGCGCACCAGCGCGCCCACGCGCTGTTCGGTGCCTTTGCCGAAGATGACCCGGGTGGGGGAGTAGAACTCGAAATTGCTTGCCATAGTGGTCTGCCTCCTTGTAAGTGCTGCTTTCTGATCAAAAGTATACACGAAATAGATTCAAAAATCTACAGGCCCTGCGCCTGCCGCCGCAAAATATCCGGGACAAAACAAAACCCGCATCCTCCCGGCAGGAAAACGGGAGGATGCAGGCTTCATTGGAAAACATCAGACAAAAAAACCTGCCGACTCGAGGCGGTTGCAAGCCCTCAGTCGGCAGGATGCTTACTTCTTCGGAGTCATAACCTCTTGACCTCGATTTCTTCATTTTTCGGTCTGTACCGGACGTTTCATAGAAGATTCTCCTTTGAAACGGTGAAGAACGATCAGCAGGGGAATGAATTTCTTAGTACATTGGAATGACCCTTTTCTTAACTGTTGGAGTGCGGGATACGAATCACAGAGATGAATTTCATATTACCACATTCTTTCGAGTTAGATTTGCGAAGGGAGTGTCATTACTTAGTACATCGGAGTTTCTCCTTTAGAGTTATTCAAATAAGACGTTCCGTGCAAAAGCTTTCTTCATTGGGATCACCTTCGGCGGATCTATTTGAACGCGAGGGATTTTATTTCACAGACTGTTCTGTTATTCGCTTTATTGATGCTCAAGAACGGCTCTTGTTGTTGTGTTTTTATACGGGGGAAGCATCCCGTTTGTGGTGAGCCTCTGTTTTGCCTCTCAGCGAATCCCGACAGTCTGTCCGAACTGTGCGGGTTCCATATCGACCATCGGTCTCGCTCCTTTCTGCTTCAAGTCAGCGGGATTAGCTCTCATTTGAGCTTCTGCTGTACTTCTCTGGTTTCTGGCTTTATTATACACGCGCGGGCGCGGTTTGTCCATTCGCAGAATGCACAATGAATTAGATATATTTTTTCAAGAAATGACAAAAAACTGTATTGTTCATACAAACGCATGACTGAAACAGCCTCCCTGCGCAGTCTGGACGGCCCGCAGGGCCTTTTGTGGGAAACCTCTGCACAGGAACTGCCAGACTTCTTCCGCGCTATCTTCCGCCGCGGTGAGCAGAACGCCCGGTGAGCCTATATCCTATATTATAAACAGGTAATATTACTTAATAAAGATAAGCTTCTAATTAAGAAAATTTCATGGATCGCACACTTGACAGCTATATGAATTTTATATACCCGATATACATGGGGTGTATAATTCTGCCGGGAGCGTTTCATATTGCCTCAAAAAATGAAACAAACCGCTAAGAAATGACTAAGAAATTGGTTGAAATGGACAATTTGAAAGCGAAATATTGTGCAAGATGTACGACACTTTCGGCACAAGCGTGAAATAAGATATAACAAAAAGTAGAATATCGACCAAAGGTCTTATCAAACTGC
>OHAG01002097.1_pt1 | contig 11636 bp, 9 predicted proteins | sample 1577081 | NCBI WGS metagenome assembly OHAG01 (sample SAMEA3541513, study PRJEB24748) | human gut metagenome | biome: human gut; feature: human-associated habitat; material: faeces | place: China | collected 2012
TCTTTCGTCGGACCTTCTGGTCGAGTCCCTTACGGGATTCCCGGAAGGTCCTTTTCGTATTCCCCTCGGGGTTCCCGTCGAGCGTAACGCTCAGGGGACTTTTTTTGTTTCTTTCCCGGTTCCCGCTTCCCGCGGCGCGCGGAAGGCTTTTATTCCGGTTGGCTGGGTCGGGGGTCTTCCGGCCGGACCCCATGGCGGGGGTTCCGGAAGGGGCTTTTTTCGTATTCGCGCGGGGTGCCTTCCTCCACCGTCTGGAGGTTTTTGGACGCTGGAAGGCCTGCCGGCAGGATGATTCCTCCACCGTCTGGAGGTTTTTGGACGCTGAGATGCCTGTCAGCGGGCGGACCGCTCCACCCACTGGGTGTTTTGTTCCTCTGGGAGGCCCGTGGGCGGGAGGATCGTTCCAGTGAGTGGATGGATTTGGATGCTGGTAAGCCTGCCAACGTATCAATTCCTCCAGTGACTGGAGGTTTTGAGACGTTTGGAGGCCAATCGGCGGGTGCTTTCCTCCAGTGAGTGGAGGTTTTCAGACTGTAGAAAGCCTGTGGGCGTACTGATTATTCCAGTGGCTGGAGGAATTTGGACTGTGAGCGGCTTGGTAGCGGGCAGATTCCTCCAGTGAGTGGGCCATCTGGGACGCTGAGAGGTGTGTTGGCAGGTGAAATTGTTCCAGTGGGTGGAGGATTTGGTACGTGGGAAAATCCGTATGTGTACGGATTCCTCCAGTGAGTGGGAGATTTAATACGCTGCGACACGCCGATTTGGGTTTTAGAAGAAACTGTTGTATTCTAATCAAGTTGCGTTTCGCAGATAGACACTGTGAGACGTTGCATAATTGGAGAATTCGCCTAGTGGTCTATGGCGCACGCTTGGAAAGCGTGTTGGTGTAACAGCCTCACGAGTTCGAATCTCGTATTCTCCGCCAGTAGGGCTTCCGGATGATTCCGGAAGCCTTTTTTCATGCCGAAAACGGCGTCTTTTCAATGGCTTGTTACGTAGAGGTGCGACGAAAAGTTGCGAAACAGTGGGGGAGTTGCGCATATCGCTGATTTCGTTCGCAGTGGCCTGCCGCCTTGCATTACGCTCGGAACGGTGACCGTCACCAGTGGAGAGAGATTACCGGTGGAGATTGCCGGAAAAGAAGGAGGGCGGCGATGGCTGAATCCAACGATGAGCTAGATATTCGGCGTGAACTCGATACCCGCGATTCCCTGACTTCAATGGCTCGCTATCATGCATCATCGCCGAGTGCCATTACCACGCAAGTGCTGCCGCCAAGCTTCATTCCCACTGCGACCGGTCGTGTTCGCCCTGTGACCGGTGCGTTTCCCGCAATTCAGTCGGACGAGCAGGAAAAGCAGTCGCAGCTTGGTCGTTCCGTTCGATCCATACGTTCATTGGCTGCGGGATCGCTTCGTAAATCGCAAGATTCCACTGCAGACGGTAATGACGATGACAACGGCAATAACGGTGTTACGCCCCGCATAGCGTCCAGCGCCCCGCACTACGTCGACTAACGTTATAAGGCTGCGAATCCTACTCAACAACCGCAATAAACGGACTTGCAGGCAATCCAAGATCGTTGTACAGCAGATTGGAAATAGCCGGATTTCCGCTCCACCAATAACGCACTTGAGTTACCGCGTTAAGATTCGAACTCCCATCAGCGGCACTCAGCACAATCTGATCACCCTTAATTGTTGCCGCTGTCGAAACCCACTTTCCGGAATCGTTGGCAATTTCAAAGCCTTGCAATGATGCGGAAGTCGGCGTTGCAACATTAGCAATACCATCCAGAGGAGTCGCGTCCGAATTGGCCGTGTAATTAGGTACGGTCGCGCCCGCAGTCTTGGAATAATTGGGGTTTTCTGCCTGCAAACCAGTTGCGGTGCCCTTTTGGAATGACAATACGATCGTGCCATCGGAAGCATGCTTTGCATGTGCGATAAGCGGTCCGTTGGGAACAGCCTTGCCTTCCGACATTGCCAGATATTGTGCGGCCATGCGTGCGCCAAGAATATCCTTGCCAAGCGGATGTATCAACGTTGAAGTGCCCTTGTCCGTATCCAGCGACACTGTCATTGCAACGTTGGAGGCATTGTGCAATCCGACGTTGTTCAACGTGCTCAACTGCGCGAATCTCACGTTCTGAGTGTACTGATAGCCAGGCCAACGCGCCAACTGCACATACAGGAACGGCAGATCATTCTGGTCGAACACTGCACGATACTGGTTGATCAGCGACGTCATCTGAGACTCGTATGCCAATGCGGTCGCCTCGTTCGCGGAATCATTGCACCCCTGGTACCACAGCACGCCCGCCACATGGAAACCCTCTAATGGTGCGATATGGTTCGCGTAAATGGAGCCACCCTTCACATGGTTTCGAATCGGCGTACCACCCCATGCGGTCTGAATAATACCGACGGGCACATTCGGATGCGCGGCGCGAAGCTGCATGGCGAACTGCTGTGCCAAATAGCTGAAATGCTGCGAACTATCGGTGGTCGCATCAAGCCAGGACTCGGCCTGCTCGTTCACGTCGCGTAGTGGGAAATCAGTACCTTCCGTGGTGTTGGCGCTCGCAACGAAATACACGTTCTTGTCGGAAAGCTGTTTCGGCAGATCGTTGGTTGTTATCAGACCTCCGCCGAAATTATAGTCATTGCCTGGACCCTCGTAGTATTGCGAATAATTCAATTCCATATTTGACTGTCCGGCAGCAATAAAAACGTCACCAACATACACATTTTTCAGAGTCAACAAAGTGGCTTCATTGTACGAAATCGTTAATGAATATGGCTTAAGACTTGCTTTCTGCTTAGGTAAAATGCAAGTGAAATCACCGTTTTTGGAAATTTTTGCTTGCGCGGATGATGATTTCTTACCTTGGGAAATCGTTGTAACCAGTTGTGTTGGGTCAACAGTTTTTCCACGTTGCGAAGTGGTGACGGCTCCCCTGACTACCAGCGTTTTGCCACGTTGGAAAACCATGTTCTCCATGTAGTAGGAGGGGAGTTGTACCGATGCACGGGTCGCATGGTTTGCGGACAAATCGTCGCTTGTGCTGGAGCTGCTTGTGTCGGAGGCGCTGCTGGCGTTACGGGCGTTGGCATTCACCGAACCATCGCCCCATTTCGGCCCGCAGCCAACAATGATCGCCACAAGTATCGCCACGGTCACTACGGCGGCAATAATCACGCGTGCCAGTCGTTTCTTATTCAAATCAGCTTCTTTCGTATGGCGTGGTCAAAACATGTTAGCATGTCACAGCCTAGCCATTTTGCTGCGATACGCACGAATATGGTCATCCGATCGTTGTTCGCCTGTTTGTGTTGTCAGAGCCGTTTCTTATGCCGGCCATTTGACTCTCTTTTGATTCTAGAATCAAAAGAAACGTTGGATGCGTGAAATAGCGCGAACCATAGTCGGAGGAAACGCAGAGACGGTGAGGCTGATGGCCGGTTTGATTGGCCGATTTGGTTGGTTGCGTTGCGATTAGCTGATTTACTGGAGGAATTGATCGTTCAGCGTCACGTCGGTTGCGTCGGCTGCGCCGGATTGGTCGACAGTGCCGTCTGTGACGGACATGTCTCCGGCAACTCCAGCATCGTCTTTCGTGACCGCGGCTCAGTCTGTGCCATCGGTGCTGTTATCGCCACTGGCCGTTCCATCAGTTCCGTCGCCGCCATCGGTGGCTGCGGATTCGTCGGCCTTCTGCAGGGCCTGCTTGAACTGCTTGGCCTGCTTGTCATACTCAGCTTTTGCGGCGTTGGCTTTGCTGATGGTGGCGGAGGCGTCGGTGGCACAGCTCAGCGTTTTCGGAGCGGTGACTTCCGTCTGATGAAGTTCGGCAAGCTTGTCGAGGTCGTAAGACTTGTCAAAACTGGTGAACGCTTCGGAGATTTTTGCCTTCAGTTGGAACGCCTTCGAATAGGAGGTGTTCATGGTCGCGACGGCTTCCTTGCAGTCGTTCAGCGCGGCCAGGTCACGCATTTGCTGCGATGCGCGTATACCTGTGAATCCGAAGATCGCACCCAGAATAACGACCACGACGACTACGGTGATAACGATCTGGCGGTAGAAGCGCTTTACATGCTGGTCCGTCCAAGCGTCACCGTCGCTGACGCCTTGCGCTATGGCTGCGTCGAACAGGTCTTGCGGCTGGCAGGATTTGCTGTCAAATGTTCTGTTGGCGGTCGAGCTGTTGACTGCGATACCGCTGGCAGCGGCGTCAGTGCTGTCGGCAGAAGTGTTGGTCGTTGCGCTTCCGGCAAGTGTTCTCGGTGCGCGTGGCGAGGTGCTTTCCCCGCTTGGCTTCTTGCCATGCCGTGCCATAACCCCTCCAGAATCTGCCTACTATTCTGTACTCCCCGGTGACAGCTCCCCGTCCGATCAATGCTGACCGCGCCGAGCGTCCACCTGAAATGCCAATATACAGCGTACGATACCCGTCCTTCCCCGATTTCCCACACTCGTGTTGTAGTCGTTAATGCATTCAGGTACTCTCTGGAGTTTTATTCGTCTGTGATAACTTCTTAAAAATTTTTAGAAGTGTTGGTGGAAACTTCTTAAAATTTTTGAGAAGTGTTATGCTGGGATTGTTGGGTGTTTCGCAACGGACGGCGAAAGGAAGAACTTATGGTGCCGGATAATCCACGTGAATCGTATGCCATGCTGGTTCGTGAGTCCATGCAGTTTGACATTCCTACGCCGTCACGCCGCAGCGAAATCATACGCGAGCTGCCGCAGCCAGCAGTGTTCAATGCTGTGCACATCATCACTGGCATCCGACGTTGCGGCAAAACGTTCTATCTTTTCCAGAAAATTCATGATTTGTTAAAAAACGGCGTCTCGCGTAATGATATTTTCTATTTCAACTTCGCTGACGATCGTCTGCAACCAATGCAAGACACCGTGCTCAACGATATCGTCACAGAATACTGGCGGCAATATCCTGACTCTCGTGACCATGGCTGCTATCTGTTCCTTGACGAAGTGCAAGAATGCGCCAATTGGCAGGGATTCTGCCAGCGCATAGCCGAACATGAAGCTGTGACGCTAGTCATTACTGGATCGTCTTCGAAACTGTCCAGCGAAGAAATCGCAACGAATTTCCGAGGAAGATCGCATCCGCATGCCATGGCGCCACTGTCTTTCCGTGAATTCTGCGACTTTCGGGGAATCGAAACGCCTACAGCGGGCAGCACTCTTGCCGATGCCGTGTTTTCGCCGCGAGAGGTCACCCGGTTTGAAGCTGCCTACAACGATTACCTAACTATTGGCGGCTTCCCTGCAGTGCAACGTATGGTTGAAGCTGATCGTATCGAAACGCTCCAAGGTTACGTGCGGGACGTGGTTGCGCGTGACGTTGCCGAGCGTCTTGGTCGTGAAAACATTACTCTCGCCACACAGATAGCGCTGTTTTTGCTGCGCAATACGGCTTGCGAGCTGTCTACCAATGGTCTTGTGGAAACGTTGCGAGCGATCGGCTGGAAAATCTATTGGGATAAGGCGAATACGTTACTCGAGCTGTTCAAGCAGGCATTTCTGGTGTATCAGCTTGAGGAGTATTCCACCATGCTCAAGCCGGGTAGTACTGCGGTGCCGAAAATGTATGCCGTCGATCAGGGTATGGTTTACGCGGTGTCACGCGCCAACCAGCAAGATATTGGAAAACGACTGGAAACTGCGATTTTCTGCGAACTGCAGAGACGAACTTCCGGTAGGCGTACGGAAACAATCACTTCGTACACTATGCCGACGTCCAAACAGGAGAAAGTTGACTTTCTTATCGGCGATGCTCTTGCTACGGAACCGTATGGGCTTATTCAAGTGTGTGCCAATATGGGAAATGAGAAAACCAGGGCGCGAGAAATCGGCTCTCTGCAAGCGGTTATGCAACGTACCAACGTTGATTCCGGCCTGATTCTCACGCTTAACGAGGGAGAAACCATTGAACTTCCCGATTCCACTGGCACGATCCACGTACTCCCCTCCTGGAAATGGTCCCTCTACGAAGCGTGATGGGAAGGTCAGCGAGAATGCTGGAAAGGAGATATGGAAATGGATGATGCCATATCGGTGCCCCTAACGAGCTAGCCGATTCTTATCAGTGTGTAATGCGTGAGATGTGGGGATTGGGATGATTTTGGAGTTGGGGATGGACGGGGTTGTGGGTTGCAGTTAGAGTTGGCGGTTAGGGCGTTTGCGCCGAATATTTGGGGTTGATGACTGTATTCAAGAGAGGCTGACGAATGGTTTCGCCACATCATGTTGTGAAGATCGTGACTGCGCTGTCTGCGGTTGCGTTGACTGCTTCCGTTGCGGTTGCGCCGGCTTACGCATTGCAGGATATTGCGATTGAGGATGCTGTTGCGCAAAGCGGTTCCGTTACTGCAGATAATGGTGTTGTTATGCAGTCTGACGATCAGTCGGATGATCAGACGGGCGACCAGCAATCGCAAGACAGCATGCCCGACAATCCGAATGCGAAACTTCCGGATAACGTCAGTGACGAGATTTCCGACGATGCCACCGTGATTTCGGAAGACCTGGCTGCCACCCCCGAAGGTGAGGTCAAGAACATCGAAACCGGCGAAATCGTGACCGATCCAACATTGGTCGGCACGAAGGATCAGCAGCCGGATCCGCTCGCCAAAACCAACGGCGAATCCTTCATTCCGGTCAGTGCGGAAGATGTCAAAAATGCTGTAGCCGACGCGAATGACGCAAATAGTGCGGAATCGCAATCCGAGCAATCCGACGCAACCGTGAAACAATCCGTGGAACAATCGTCGTTGAAGTCGGCAAAGTCGAATACGAAAACCGCGCAATCGCAATCCACACAATCCAACACGAAAGTGCAAACAGCCAAATTCGAAAGCAATGAATACGGCGCGCACTGGGGCACCTACAACAATTCGAAAGCTTTTTTCGATTATCAGAACAACCTGTTCGTGCAGCAAGCCAAAGGCGTGATTGACGTTTCCGAATGGCAAGGCGACATCGACTGGGCCAAAGCGAAAGCCGACGGCGTGGACGGCGTGATCATCCGCCTCGGCTACGGTTGGGGCAACAATGCTGACAAGAAAGCACAACGTAACATTTCCGAATGCAAGCGACTCGGCATCCCGTTCGGCATTTACTGGTATTCCTACGCGGATACTCCGTCGATTGCCAAAGGAGAAGGTGCCGACGTGGTCGCCAAACTTAGGCAATTCGGTGTGAATCCGAGCGACTTGGCGTACCCCGTGTACTACGACCTGGAAAAGTGGACGTGGGAGGGGCATCAGCCACCCACCGATCCGAACGTGTACAACGATATCGTCAACAATTGGTACAGCGCACTGCAGTCCGCTGGATACAAGAACCTGGGCGTCTACTCGTACACCAGCTATCTGCAAGGCCCGCTGAAACATGCCGACATTTACGCTAAAACCACGTGGGTGGCGCAGTACGGCGCTCGCATGGGATTCGACTCGTTCCCGACCGGCAGTCGCGGATGGCAATACACCAGCTCCGGCAAAGTGGACGGCATCAGCGGAAATGTGGACATGAATGCGTTTGGGAACAAGGAGTTTGTGAATGGCGGGAGTAGCAATGATTTACAAGCGGTTATTGATGTACGCAAAATGACTGCAGTTACCATTCCGAATGGCAATTATTACATCAATGTTCGTTCCAAAGTTGCGTCTAGTGTTGATATTCCTGGTGGAAGTGCTGCAGATTCCACCGCCATTCAGTTGTATTCCGGTAACAGTTCCAAGGCTCAACAGTTCACTTTTACTGGGCAGTCTGATGGGAGCTACGAGATCGTCAATGTGAATTCCGGCAAGGCTTTGGACGTGCGTAATGGTGTTGCTGAGAATAACGCTATAGTGCAACAGTATTCTCGAAATAATTCTCAAGCTCAACGATGGTTTATTCGTGATTCCGGAGCGGGATATTATTTGCAGTCCGCTCTCGGTAATTGGGTTCTGGATTTGAGCGGTGGAAATACTGCGAATGGTGCTGCGATTCGGCTGTATACGCCCAACGGCACTGCTTCACAGCTGTTTGTTGTTTCGTCAAGCGATGTCAATATAGCTACTGGAGTATCGATGATTATCACTTCGGTTGCGAATAAAAAACTTGTCACGGATGTGACGAGTGCGTCAACGGCGAACGGGGCACGAGTTCAGCTTTATTCAAGTAATAATACGAACGCCCAGAAATATCGATTTGAATCAATTGGCAATGGAACTTATAAGATTATTAATGCTAATTCGGGCAAGGTGCTGGATGTGGCTGGCGGATGCACTGCTAATGGAGCGGCGTTGCAGCAATATACGAGTAATAACACTGTTGCTCAGCAGTGGACGGTGTGGAATTACGGCAGTGGCAAGATTGCGTTGGTGTCGGTGAACGCCAACAAAGCTGTCGATATTCCAGGTGGTAATGCTGTGCAGCAGGCTCAGTTGCAGCTTTATTCGCCGAATGGCACTGTTGCTCAGCAATGGTTGGTCGCAAAGGCGCCGTTAACGTTGCGCGAGCGTTTGAACGAAACCGCAGCCAAGCATAGGCAAGATCTGCCGGATGGAACCTACACGTTCGGATCGAAGCTTAATACGTCTATGAAGATGGATGTAAGCGGCGCTTCCCGTTCAAATTATGGAAACGTGCAGATTTGGACAGGTAATGGTACCAATGCTCAGAAATGGAAAGTGACGCATGATTCCAACGGGTATGTGACGTTAACTAGTGTGAACTCCGGAAAAGTTTTGGATGTGAATGGCGGCGTATCTGCCAACGGAACCAACGTGCAACAGTACGATTCCAATGGAACATACGCTCAGAAGTGGATAGCTGTCAAAAACTCCGATGGCTCATACACTTTCCAGTCGGCGCTCGCGGAAAACGCGGTGTTGGATGTGAATGGTGGTTCCAGCGCAAACGGCACTAACGTGCAGTTGTATACTTCCAACGGAACAAATGCCCAAAAGTGGGTGAAGTAGCGATACCTAATGAATAAATGAGGGCTTGATTCCGAATGTCTGTTGGAACCAAGCCCTTTTAATGATGTTGAGAGGTCACTTTCCTTGGCGCTTCATCAACGCAAAGCGGTTGGCATCAACGATGAATGCCTTGCGATCATTCTTTGCCATGACGTCAAGGATGATTCCTGTAACAATCAAAAGAAGACCTGCTATAACAAGCATTACCGCGCCGATGAGCGTGGGGAAGCGTGCGACCATGCCGGTGTGCATGAAGTCGATGCCTACGCTGCCGCAAAGAATTAGACCGACGATGCCGACGATTAGGCCGAGACCGCCAAAGAACGGCAGTGGCTTGTATTCGCGGATCATGCGGAAGATGGTGCTCATCACTTTGATGCCGTCGCCAACGGTATCAAGTTTGCTGACGGAACCTTCAGGACGATCGCGGTACTGAATCGGCATCTCGAAAAGACGGAGATTGTTGTTCAACGAGTGGATGGTCATTTCAGTTTCGACCTCAAAGCCGCGCGACAGCACTGGATAGGTCTTTACAAAAGTGAAGGAAAAAGCTCGGTATCCAGTCATAATGTCGGTTACATGCGCGCCGAACAATCCATTGATGAATCCGCGCACGAGCCTATTGCCGAAGTTGTGGAATGGGCGTTTGTTTTCTTGGAAGTACGTGGAGCTCAGACGGTCTCCAATCACCATGTCGTAGCCTTCAAGAATCTTGTCGACCATAGCAGGTGCTGCGTCAGCCGGATACGTATCGTCGCCGTCAGACATGATGTACACGTCAGCATCAATATCTTCGAACATGGCTCGAATGACATTGCCCTTGCCTTGGCGCGGTTCCTTACGCACGATAGCGCCTTCTGCGGCAGCGATCTCTGCAGTGCGATCAGTGGAATTATTGTCGTAAACGTAGATGTCTGCCTGTGGCAAAGACGTTTTGAAATCGCGAACAACCTTGCCGATAGTCACTTCCTCGTTATAGCAAGGAAGCAGTATGGCGATTGAAGCGCTTTGGTTCTTTTCAAGCATAGTAAAATACTATAGTCTTCGCTGTGGCCGGAAGTGAGGAGCATGATTTAGAATTTCTTTTTGTCGAACAGTTACCTCCTCTATAAGGATGTTGGGGTAACACGGCTAGTGTGCAAGATAGACAGTCTAGTTCGCGTTGAACTATTCTTTGTCCTGTTTTCTTGTCACAGTGGGATTGATAGCAGAGATGGTTCGATTCGAATTGGTGGAGTCATGTGTGTGGTGAACTCCTCACCACTAGTAGAGGAATGGTCAATACGCGTATACGTTATTTTGATGTAGCAAAAGGGTTGACAATTCTTTGCGTCATTTTGAGTCATAGCGCTATAGAGGCGCAGTCCGTGGCTCCCTCGCATATTGCGAATACTATTATCTCGGTATGTTTTTCTTTCCATATGCCGTTGTTTTTCATCCTGTCTGGCTATTTTATGCATCTAGAGCGTGATTTTCGCTGGGCAAAAGAAGCCAAACAGTTGCTGTGCACATATTTATTGACAAGTGCAGCTGTTTTACTGGGCGTTACTTGTGTGGCCACTATTGATCATGGCACTCAAAAAGATGTATTGCGCCAGTGGGGTGATGCAGTGTTATATGGCAGTGGCGATATATCTGACCTTACATTGTGGCCAGTGCAGTTGCGTATTGGAGCAATTTGGTTTTTACTGTCACTATTTTGGGCGCATTTGTTGCTTCATATTTTCGCCAGGTTGCCATATACGCCGGGCTGCGTGTCCGGGTGGCCGGGGCGTTCGCCGCTTCCAAGGGCGGGTACGGGTACCGCAGGATCAGGCCCGCGTTCCGGACCCGCGTCTCGGAGAAGGTGCTCCGCGGGATCATGGCCGAGGATGGTCTGACGGCGCATGTTCCCGAACGACGCGGGTACGGCTCATACGAGGGCGGGAAGACGCTGTCGGCTCCCGGCAACCTCGCCGACCGCGATTTCACGGCTGGGATGCCGAACGGGAAACGGCCCGCGGACATCACCCCGGGATCAAGGCCGGGGACGGGAAGGGCGTGCCTCTCGCCGCCGGTCGACTGACACGATGGCGGGATCGTCGCGTACACGGCCGGTTCCGGTCCCAACGCCGGGCTCGCCGACAGGATGCTCGTCAAGGCCGTGGAAACGCTGCCGGAGGGAGCGCATCCCTTGGTGCGTTCCGACCGCGGATGCCACTGCCGGTGGCCCGGATGGCTGGATCTCATGGACCGTTATGGCCTGGCACGGTCGACGGGTGGATTGGCTACAATGTATTAGACAGTCCGATGAGGGACGAATGACATGGGATTGGAGGCCGACGATGGCCGACCCGAAGCATCCCCGCCACTACGAGGAGTCGTTCAAGCGGCAGATCGTGCAGCTTTACGAGAACGGCAAGCCGGCGCGCGAGATCAAGGACGAGTACGACATCTCGCATTCCACGCTGCACCGTTGGGTCCAGGGCATCCGCAACAGCGGCTCCACGAAAGCCGCCGACAACCGCACCCTTGAGCAGAACGAGCCGGTCGAGCTGCGCAAGCGTAACAGACAGTTGGAGATGGAGGTGGACGTTTCAGAACAGGCGGCGCTGATATTCGCACGAAAGTAGCAGTGATACGGGCCAACGCCTCCCGTTA
>OHAG01002098.1_pt1 | contig 11633 bp, 11 predicted proteins | sample 1577081 | NCBI WGS metagenome assembly OHAG01 (sample SAMEA3541513, study PRJEB24748) | human gut metagenome | biome: human gut; feature: human-associated habitat; material: faeces | place: China | collected 2012
TTCTTAGAAATACCTTTTTTTAAATTGTCCTTGACAAAGGGTACACTTTAAAATAAGAGAACTTTTTATCTTTGTATTTTTACAATGAAATTTGTTCTAGATTATCTCCAGTAACAACTAATACATCTCCATCTTCGATAATTGTGACTCCTTTAGGTACTATAGTTTTTCCTCTTCGCTTTATCATAAGTATTAGAATATCCTCTGATATATCTGCATCTGCAATACTTTTATTTACCAACTTACTATCAGAAGTAATATTTACTTCTATTAATTGTCTGTCTATATCACTTGCATAGTCATTAAATGTTTTTAATACTAAAGTATTATTATCAACTAAATCAAGTTTTTTAGCAAATTTAGGAAGTAATGTTCCTTGAATTGATACTGAAAATAGTGCTACGAAAAAAACAATATGAAAAATATCATAGGTCATATTAACACCATAAGTCGTTGCATATATGGCAAAAACTATAGATGCAGCTCCTCTTAACCCAACCCAAGAAATGAATAACTTTTCTTTTATTGAGTATTTAAACGGATATAATGTTATAAATGTAGCTACTGGTCTAGCAACAAGAATCATAAATATAGAAATAGATACTGATATACCTATTATGTTAATGAACTTTGATGGAAATGATAACAGACCCAACATAAAGAATAAAACTATTTGCATAATCCAAGAAATACAATCAAAGAATTGAAACAAGCTTTTTTTATAAGGTAGATGGCTACTATTTCCAATGATTATCCCTGACATATAAACACTTAAGTACCCATTACCACCTAAGGATTCACTTAATGAATATGATAATATGGCTATCGCTAATATAAATATTGGATAAAATCCTTTTATTTCAAACTTTAAATTTTTTATAAAAAATATAGTGCACTTTGCTAGTAATATCCCAACTAATAATCCAAATACAATTTGTTTTATTACCATAGGAAATAACGTAGATATCCCTTTATTATCCATAAGTAATAATATTGATAATGTAGCCATATAGGCAACTGGGTCATTACTACCACTTTCAACTTCTAATAAAGGGGCAAGTGATCCTTTTAAATTTAGCTTCTGTGAACGTAGTATTGCAAATACTGATGCTGCATCTGTAGATGCTACTACCGCTCCTATAAGTAATCCTTCTAATAATGTAATTTTTAGTACAATATGTGAAAATAATCCGGTAAGAGTTGCAGTTATTATTACCCCTAAAGTTGACATAAGTATAGATTGGAAGGCTGATGGCTTTGCCATTGACCAATTGGTTCCAAATCCACCATAAAACATTATAATAACTAATGCGATTGAACTTATCTCTTTAGTTAATTCATAATCTGAAAAATATATCCCCACAATACCATCAGATCCAAATATCATTCCTAATCCAATAAAAATAAGTAGTATTGGAACGCCAAATTTATAAAGTACTTTGCTTGAGGTTATTGAAATTAAAAGTACTAAACTAGATATAATCATTAATTTAATCATCAAATATAATCCTCCTTAGTTATTTATTATCTAATTGATAAGTGAAGCTTTCTAAATTACTCATTGACTTATATTGTCATAGTTCAACAGCCTTGCCATCTATTAGCATTAGACGTGTTGAAGGATATATCATAGTGATAGAACAGATAATACTATTGATAAGATTACTCTTTCCAACTCCTGACGTTCCACTTATAGCAAAATTTACATGACGTTGACCTATCTTTAGATAACATAAATCTTTAAATGTTACTCCTATTGGAATACTACTATCTCCTATTCGATATTCTTTGTTAGGTATTTCATAAGGTACTACTTCAAGAAGTTTCCATAATATATTCCTAATCGCATTAGGAACATTCCAAATACAATCAACTAATGGCTGTAATATATTTCCTGACATACTATTTCACTCCAATCTAACTCACTGACATAACTATAGATAATGACACATGAGGACTACTATTATACAATAATAGGCTTCTTAATTATATTGTTATGTAAAGAATAAGACAAATGTTACTATTCCAATAGTTTAAAGGTATATATGTATATTAATATTTATGTTAGTTGAGAGATAATTCCATTAGTTAACAGACAGAATGCCCCTATTGATATGAAAAACGTCACTTACAGCTTTCTGTTTTAGGCAATAAGCAAGAGAAGTATTCGTTCTGTAACCTATCCCCTCCCCCACTTTCATAAAAAAGATAAAAAATTTTTATATATATTGTATAAGTTGTCTAGTCCACATACTGGGACTTTTTTTATTGCCGATGAAATCGATATCGTATACAAGCACATGTACAAGTTTTTTAATCATAGTATACTCTGAAAAACTTAATTACAGGAGGTATAAAACATGCTTAATAATAAAGTTATAGCAATTATTGCAAGTGGAATGATAGTTTTAACTGGATGTACTAATCAAACTACTAATGAAACTAAAACAGTTACAACAGAAAATACAAATGAAATAGTTGTAAACAATCAAGATTCTGAGAAATTTAAAGATAGAGATATATTAACATATGAATTATTAGAAACAAATAGAGAAGGAGAACATTTAAATATAAAAATTAAGATAACTAATAATGGAGATAAGCCAATAAATGAATGTGTTATATATTTTAATTTATATGATGCAGACGGTAATAAATTATGTGATTATGCTACATCTGAAGATACAGTATTACAACCTAGTAAATCTACTAATAAAGAATTATGGATAAGCGAATTAGATGCCAAAGATATACAAATGACAAATTATCATTATAACGTTCCTAATGAAAAAGTAAGAGTTGATATTAATAAAGAATTAAAAACAGTTGATATAACAGATTTAAATTAATTAAATTTCCAACGAAGTTGCAGTACTTCATATCATCTAGGGGGTATATATTATGCATAAGAAATTAGTTACATTAGCATTATCATCAATATTAAGTCTAAGTTTAAGTTTAACAGGATGTAACTCAAATGAAGATGTTGAAAATCCACAAGTAAAACAAGAAGAAACAGTTCAAAACGAAGCTTCACATGAGCAAGATGAAGTAAATAAAGAAGAACAAGTTAATCCAGATGATAGTACAAATAGTGATGTAGAAGAAAGAGACAAATATGTTCCAGCCGATACTGAAGAAGAAGTTCAAAGTGAAAATCAAGAGAAAGCAGCAGTTATGTTATTAATAATGTGTGATTTAAAATATTATGAAAATGTCGGTAATAAAATGGCTGATATAACTGACAGTATAGGAACTACAAGTGATTATGTAACTGCATATGCTGAAACTGAAGCCATATTAGAAGAAGTAAAAACATATGAGAACTGTGATAAAACTACAGATTTAAAAGGCTATTTAGTAAATATGTTAATATCAACAATGGAATGTATAGACTATATGTATCAAAATGATGTTTATGGAGCAGAAAAATCAGCTAATGATGTAACAACATATTCAAATAAATTTAGCCAAGAATTAAATAGATTAACTGAGGAATATTGTGGCGATAATACTGAAGCCTATAATTAATTAGATAGATAATGAGGTTGGCTTATATTTGAGCTGACCTCTTTTTATATATAAAAGTCCAACAAGTGGACAATTCACATGCCTTCAATATACCTCATAATATAGACTGTAGTTAATTTATTAAGGGGGCGTATTATGAAATTAAATAATAAAGTGATAGGATTAATAGCTGTAGGCACAATAGTTGTTACTAATTGTATAAGTATATCATGTGTAAACAGTAGTTATAAAAATGAAATAAACAATTACAAAAAATCTGAAGAACAATATCAAGCTGAAATATTAGATTTAAAAAATGAAATAGTTGAATTAAAAAACGGAAACAATGATGAACATAAAAAATTTACATCTGCTGATGAAGTAGAATTATCAGCTGGATATTATACAGTAGGCGAAGATGTAAAACCTGGAATATATAATATAGTTCATGTAGCAGGTCAAGGACTAGTAACTGTAGATGATAACTGTTGGCAAATAGGTACTAATAAAGAATATGGAGATGCAGAAGAAGTTAAAAATGTTGAATTAAAAGAAGGAGATAAAATAGAAGTTACAAGTGGATTAACATTCAGATTTGTGCCAGTTGAATAATAAACATACTAAATTTAATTCAACTTTAGGGGGAGATTATGAAAGTATTTACTAGTAAAATTATGATATTAGTAATAAGTAGTGTTTTAAGTGTAAGTATGTTAACAGGTTGTAATTCAAGTGAACATATGCAAAAAGAAAATACACAGGATGTTATGGAATTAACTAAAGATCAACAACTAATGATAATGAAAACTGATTTTAATTTTTATACTACAATAGCTGATGAATTTGAATTAGTTGAAAGAGACATACAACTAGCATGTTGTCACAAAAGCGATGAAGAAATAGAGGAAGGATTAGAAAGATTAGAAATATTGATTAATAAAATAGAGAATTATGAATGTTTGGATAAGTATTATAATACATTATCAGAAGAATGTAAAACAGCAATGATTAAAAATATGAAAATATTTAAAAATAGTGCAATCGAATGTATGAATAATAATTTTGATACAATGCCAAGAACTTATACCGAATATTCAAATGCTACTTTTAATAATTTGAATAAATTAGGACTAGAAATAGATAATAATTAATTAAAAAGAGGGACTATAAATCCCTCTTATTGATTTATCTAATACTTAAATATAATTTCTCTACAAAACTTATTATATCCATCTTCACCTAAAGCCTTCTTTAAAATTTTAGAAGAAGGGTTTCCCTTAACTATCAAATCATCAATAAACTTTTCTAACTCAATATTCTTTTCATCACTATATTCTTTCTTAACACTATCTACAAAATTAATATACTCGTCTAAATAATCTAACACCATATTTATTAATACTTCTTTATTTTCTTTACTACCCTTTTTAAGAGGTGAGTATTTATCTCTCAAAGGAGTATACCATTTAGGATTTTCCATATAATCTTCTATAGATTCGTATTTTTCCTTTTTATCACTTAGTTTGTTGTCTAAGATTTTTATATAATCTTTATTTTTAATATGCTCATTATAAAATTCTACAAATACAGTAAGCTTATTTCTCATTTCTATAAAATCAATTATAACAAAAGGTATATCAAAACTTCCTTGTGGAGTAAATACTACTGTAAAAAAATACAAACCTAATATACTTTTTCCTTCTAATATACACATATTCCCTAAATTTTCAACCTTATACTGCTCTACATTAAATTTGAGTATTTTTATATATTTAGGATACGAAAAGCTATCTAAATCACTTATCTGAAAACTTTGTAATTTAAATTTAGACTTAACCTTATTTAATATCTCTAGTTTAAGATTTTTTTCTTTATCCATATATATCACTCTTTTCATTTTAATAATTTTTTAGCTTCTCTAAAATTTGGATTGTATTGTACTATATCATTTTTCTTATATGTAAATGCACTTTTAGGACACTTACTTAAACATCTTTGGCAAAGGGTACAATTTTTATCAAATCTAGCTTCAGTAGTTATTTTTATACTTTGAGTAGGACAATTTTTTTCACACAATTTACAGTGAATACATTTGTCATTGTCTATATTAATTTTTTTAGTTAAATAATGAGCATAATAAGGATATACAATGTTATAAACCATATCTACCATTTTTACATTTGCTGTACTCTTAGGATATAGATTTATTTTTCCATCTAAAAATTCTTTTACTTCTTTTATTATTTTTATTATTGCTTCTTTTGTTAACTGTATTTCTTCATCTCTGGATAATTTTTTAGACATGAAATTATAAAAATTATTAGGCATTGGTACAAACATACAATAAGTTATGTTAAGATGTGAAAATTTACTTATAAAATTTTGAAATGTACTGGTTTCTTTTCTATTTGCTTGCGTTGTAAAAAGCATACATTTTTCTTTGTATCCTTTTAAGTTTTTATCTATATATTTTAGTAATATTTCTGGGTATCTCTCTACATATACTGGTCCACCTATTATTAGAGATTTATATTTTTCTAAATTTACCTTATCTTTTTCTATATTTATTAAGTCTGAATCTTGATAGTATTTTTCTAACTCTTCTTTAATAGTTTGTGCAGCAAATTTTGTATTTCCAGTCCCTGAAAAATATATAATTCCAATTTTACCCATAGTATACCCCCTAATATATAAATTAGGCTTTATTTCTAGCCTTTAAATGTATTGTATTTATTACTTTTAAAAGCTAGAACTTACATTATTATTTAAATAACTTTTATTAGTTTTTAATTTAATAAAACCATAAGTATTTTAATTTTTTATAAACCTAAAACTTTATTTTGTATCTTTATAAAATCACTAAGTTCCTCTAATGATGTAGTTATAAATTCATAAACTAAAAATTTTGGATTTATCATTTCTATTAAATTATTTATTTTATTATTTGTAAATGGTTTATGCTCATCTATATTTAGTATATGATAAATTATTTCATTATTTGCTTCACTATAATCAATATCTTTATTTTTATACTTTTCTATTTGTTCTTTAACATATTTTCCAGAAAGTGATTTACTTAAATGTATTCCTTTTATATAATCTTTCATATCACCTAGATTATTTACAGTTTCTACTAAATAGTCTATTCCCTCTTCTTCATTATTTATATCTAAGTTTGTATTAAGCAAATGCCCTGTATCTAACATAATACCTTTATGCTCATATTCTATATTTTCAATAAAATATCTCACTAACTCTGGATCTGTCATTTTTAGACCTGGCCACCATAAGTTTTCAAATAGTATCGTTATATTAGTATCTAAACCTTTAAATATTTTATTTACTATCTCAATAGTTGCATCTACTACTTCTTTATCTGTATATGTAAACTCATAGTTAAAACAGTCTTTTGTTCTTACATTTGATACATGAAATACTGCATATTCAGCATTTAATTTTTCTGCTATTTTTATTTCTTCTCTGTATTTATCTATTATTACTTTTTTATCAAGATTTCCGTAGTAATTTATTATATCTTCTTTACTGCTAAATTCCTCAAATAACCCCTCTTCATCTTCATTCCAAAAATCTAACCATACAGGATAATGCATTAAATGTGCTCCTATTATTTTATCCTTTGGTATTAATTCTTCGTTGTATAATTGTAAACCAAATAACTCTATTGCATTTATATTATTATCTTCTAAGAATTTGTTTACATTTTTATAGTTATTATTGTATCTGTCCATATCATATTGATATGTAGATAAATTTATAGCTTTTATCATTTAAAATTTCTCCTACCCATTTATTTTTAATTTGCTAGACCTTGTAGCTTAACTTATATCAATACTGTATAGTATTTACCATATTATTTAAATCACATAATATTTAATTTCGATTTTTAATTTAATTAAATTTAATATATAATCCATTTATATAATTATACTAAATTTTATAGTATCTAGGCATAAAAAAGAGAATCAAAATATCTGATTCTCTTTATACTATCCTAAGTACTCTAATACTTCACCTACATTTTTATCAGTTTTAACTTTATCATATACTTTTTCTATCATGCCATTTTCATCTATTATATAAGTAGTTCTAACTACTCCCATACTTACCTTTCCATATAGCTTTTTTTCTTGCCATACATCATAAGCTTTTATAGCTTCAAGCTCTGGATCTGATAATAATATAAATGGTAAGTCATGCTTTTTGGCAAAGTTTGTATGAGATTTTATACTATCCTTGCTTATTCCTATAACTACTACATCTTTAGATTTAAATTCTTCGTAATTATCTCTAAATGAACATGCTTGTTTAGTACATCCTGGTGTATTATCTCTTGGATAAAAATATAATACTATTTTTTTATTTTTAAAATCTGATAAGCTTACTAAATTTCCATCTTTATCTTGTAATTTAAATTCTGGTGCTTTTACTCCTGCTTCTAACATATTTTACTCCTTTGTTTGTTTTATATTACATATTATACCAAATATACTTATATTTAAACATTAGTATATATAGTTTATATTATATTAATATAAAAAATAACCTAAGTTAAAACTAGGTTATTTTTATAATTATTTTTATTCTTTATTTGGATCTACAGGTAATATTATAACAAAATTACTACCTTCTCCTACCTTACTTTCTACGTATATTTCACCTTTATGTAGCTCTACTATTTTGCTAGTTATACTAAGACCTAATCCACTTCCACCTTTTGATTCATCATTATCTACTTGATTAAATCTATCAAATATCGTTTTATGATATTTTTCTTCAATTCCAACTCCAGTATCTAATACACTAATCATAACTTTATCATCTAAATCATTTATAGTTATAGTTATATTTCCACCTTCTGGTGTAAACTTAGCTGCGTTACTTACTAGATTTACTATACATCTTTCTATTTCATAATCATCACACAGTATAACTTTTTCTTCAACCTCAGGGTCTATTATAAGTTCTATAGATTTAGATTTTATATAGTCAATTAAAGTTAAAGATGTTTCTTCAACTAAGTATATTATGTCTACTTCCTTTAAATTTAAGGTATACATTTTGCTTTGTAACTTAGTATTATCTAATATATTGTTAACAAGATTTAATAATCTATTACAATTCCTCTCAGAAATATCTATATAGTAAGCTAATTTATCGGACTTAATATTATCCTTTTTAGATAATTCTAGTAATAATTGATTCGTACTACTTATTACATTTAGAGGAGTTCTAAGCTCATGAGATAAATTAACTAAGTATTTATTCTTATTTTCCTCGATTTTTATATTATTATTATATAACTCTTCATTTTTTATCATTTGTTCTTCAAGTTCTTTAGTTCTTGACTTTACTAATCTATCTAGGTATTTTAACTTATACTTATTATTTATTATAAATAATATAGCAATAACTAAATATATAAAGCAAGCAATTGGGCTCATCCAAAATGGATATTTAATAGAAAACTCTATGGTTTTACTATCACTTATATCTCCTCTACTGTCTACTGCTCTAACTTTAAAAGTATATTTTCCTGGCAATAAGTCATTATATATAACATAATTTTCTTTAGTTGTTGCTTTAGATGAATTTGATCCTATTAACTCATATTCATAACTTATATTTTTATTACTTGAATATACCGGAGTAAAGAACTTGATTTTAATATTTTCTGTATTGTTGTCAAACTTTAATCCATTTATATCTAAGTAATCTTTATCGTTAACTTTAAATCCATCAAATATTACTTTTGATTTATTATTAATACTATTTACATCCTCTGGATAAAATGCATTTAATCCATTTATCCCACCAAAGAATAATTCTCCACTTTTACTTTTAAATGCTGCATTTCCATTAAACTCATTCCCTTGAAGTCCATCTGTAACACTTAGGTTATTTACAGTGTTATTTTTAGTATCTATTTGGCTAATACCTTTATTGGTACTTACCCAAATATTATCATTATCATCTACTAATACTCCATATATAGTATTATTAGCTATACCATCACTTGTTGTATACCTTTTAAACACTTTTGTTTTAGGATCGTATTTATTTAAACCGTAACTTGTACCGATCCATATGTTTCCTTTTGAGTCTTCATTTATATATCTTATACGATTACTACTTATACTAGTTTTATCATTAGGTATATTTTTATAGTATTTAGTTTCTTTAGAGTTAGGTTCTATAATTCCAAGTCCACCATCTCTTAAAAATCCTATATAGTAACTTCCATCTTGTCCTTGATATATATATTTAACATATGAACCTTCATCTACATAGTCAGTCATATCTATTATTTTATCATTTTCTATATCAAGTAAATTTAAACCATTTGTACTTCCTATCCATAGATAATTTTTATCACATACAAAAATATCTTTAACATTTTCTCCTATTAATCCATCTTCTAGATTATAGTTTTGTATTGTATTTTCTTTTTTATTAATTTTTAATACTCCAGCATCTGTAGCTACAAATATAAAATCTTTATATCCTGTAATATCATTTATACTATTGCTTTGTATTACATTGTTATTTTCCATATTAATAGATTTAGATGTATTATTTTCCCTATCAATTATATTGACACCTTTAGTTCTACTACCAACCCATAAATATCCTTCATCATCTTCATAGATTCCGTGAACCATATTTTCACTTAATAAGTATCCGTCATCTAAACCTGCATTGTAGTATTTTATACTACTTTCTGTATCAAATATACTTATTCCAGAATATGTACCAACCCATAAAACGCCTTCTCTATCTTCTATAATAGACCTTACATCGTTATATACTAAGCTATTTTTATCATAAACTTTATTTTTATAAACATCAAAACTGTCATTTTTTTCATTGTATCTAGCAAGTCCATTTGTAGTACCTACCCATAAATTTCCTTTGCTATCTCTTATTATCGCTCCAACTTGATTTGCAGGAAGAGAATTTAAATCTTCTATATTATTTATGTATTGTTTTACTTCTTTAGTTTTTGTATCTATTTTTAATAAACCTGAACTATCAGACCCTGCCCATACAAATCCATTTTCATCATCACAAAATATATTGTAGATTTCACTTTCACTTGTATATGTTTCTAAAACTTTAAAATCTTTAGATAGCTTATTTAAACCTAGTTCCGTACCTATCCATATATTCCCGTTAATATCTTCATCTATTGAATATATACAACTACTTAAGATTCCATCTTTTTGTTCTAGTATAACATCAAATCTATCTTCTTTAGAATTGTATATGTTTAATCCTTCATATGTACCTACTAAAATATTATTATCTTTTGTTACTATAATTTCTGTAGTACTATCCTCTTTTATTTTTCCGTTAATTTCTGTGTAGTTTGATATTTTTTCTGTCTTTTTGTTTATCTTATTTACTCCACTAACTGTATTTACCCAAATGTTACCGTATTTGTCTTCAGTTATATCTGTTATTCCATTATGACTTATACTATTTTGATATTCTTCATAGTTGTAAATTTTAAATTCATATCCATTATACCTATTTAAACCATCATTTGTACCTAGCCATATATACCCTTCACTATCTTGGAATATATCCTCTATAGTAGATTGACTTATACCTTGTTCTATATTTATGTTATTAAATATTAAGTTTTTGGATTGGGCATAAGATAATTTATTTATAGGTGTAAGTACAGTAATTCCAACTAATGTTGTTGTTATTAATTTTTTAAAATGCCTTTTTATAACCATATTTTTGCCTTTCATAATAATTCATAATTGAATATTCCCTATATATTTTGTTAGATTATCCATTATGTACCTTATCATTATACACCCTATTATTCTATAATATTCTACATCTTTTTACAAGTTTTTCCAGTTGATATTTATTGTATTATTTAACTTTTGAATTTTAAATACTATATTCCTTTATAATGAGATGATACTATTTTGAGATAATTGTGACTATAAATTATCTTTTAGTTAGATTTAGCTATATAATGTATTCTTTTAATAAACTAATTTAATCAGAAAAATAGACTCTAATTAAAAAATAATAAAGTTAATAAAATATTAAAATTTATTAAAAGTTTATATTATATGGTTAAA
>OHAG01002108.1_pt1 | contig 11601 bp, 7 predicted proteins | sample 1577081 | NCBI WGS metagenome assembly OHAG01 (sample SAMEA3541513, study PRJEB24748) | human gut metagenome | biome: human gut; feature: human-associated habitat; material: faeces | place: China | collected 2012
TGAAGACAGAGCACAACCTCTGTACCCAGTGTGCCGCCCATGCGGACCTTGGACAGTTCTCAGCTCTCTTTGAGGGAGAATTCCCGTTAGGAAAACTTCTCTCCGGACTTCTTGGAACCCAGGAGACGGAGGAAGAAGATGAAAAGTACTCCGGTGTCGTGTGCCCGACCTGCGGAACGACTTATGAGGAATTTGTAAAGGACAGCCGGTTCGGATGCCCGGACTGCTACAGCGTGTTTGATCCTCTGATCAGCGACAATATCCGTCATCTTCAGGGCAGCGAAAAGCACGTCGGAAAGCGTCCGGCGGGATACCGGTCCGAGATGGAAGAAATGAACGGGACGGGAACTATTGGAGAGGATCCGGTGAATATTCCGGAACTCTCAAAGGAAGAGAAGATCCGCCTGATGGAGACGAGATTAAAAGACGCGGTGCGCCGGGAAGAGTACGAGGAGGCCGCGAAGCTCCGGGATGAGATCCGGGCGTTGAAAGAGGAGAGACAGAATGGATAAATGGTATGAAGTACCGGGAAAAGCAGGCACAAATGTGATCTACAGCCGTGTCCGTCTGGTTCGAAATCTGAAAGAGTATCCGTTTCCTGGCCGCCTCACCAAGGAGCAGAGCGCGGAGCTTTCGGAGAAGCTTCTCGGCGGACTCACCGGCATCGCGTCCATGGACCGGATGCAGTATCGGTTTACACACTTAGAGCGGATGGGCGACCTGGAAAAAACAGCGCTTTTAGAGCGCCGGGCGATCAACCGCAGTGTAATAAAGAAGAAAGACCCGACGGGAATGATCCTGTCGGAGGACGAATCAACGGCGATCCTCCTAAATGGGGATGATCATGTGCGAATCCAGACGCTGCAGACGGGGCTGACCCTGGAGCAGCTTTACGAGAGAGCAGATAAGATCGATGACTATATCAGCGAGCGTTTTGATTACGCCTTCGATGAAAAATACGGCTACCTGACCTCGTTCCCCACAAACGTGGGCACAGGACTTCGGGCAGCGGTGGTCCTGCACCTGCCGATGCTGTCCAAGAATAAAAATTTCAACAGTCTCGTTGCGGATATGGGCCGGTTCGGGACCCAGGTCCGGGGCGTGTACGGTGAGGGCGCGGAGAACTTCGGCTCCCTGTACCAGATCTCAAACCAGAAAACCTTAGGACAGACGGAGCGGGAGATCATCGATATCGTCAGGAAGGCAGCCCAGGAGCTGGATGCCCAGGAACGGCGGGTACGCCGGGAATACCGTCAGAGAAAGCCGGTGCAGGCGGCCGATGAATGCTATAAATCCTACGGCGTCTTAAAGTACGCGAGACGGCTGACGAGAAAAGACGGAATGGAATTCCTGTCCCAGATCATGACAGGAATCACGGATGGGATCTTAAAAGTGAAGGAACCGTACTCTGTATACGGTCTGATGCTGGGGATCCAGCCTGCGAACCTTTTGAGTCTGGCGGACCGCCCGCTTGACAAGGATGAGCTGGATGCCGCCCGGGCAGAGTTCCTGAGAAGGCGGCTGCCGGAGATCATAGAGATAGAAAATTAGTTGACTGTTCGGCAGATCTGCGCTTTTGCTGCACCGACCGAAAGAAAACATAGGCAGGAAGGCATAATTTTAATCGGCGCAGTTGATTTGGAATGGAGTTATGTTCGTAACTATGAATGGATTGAATGGTTGCGCAGTTGACGGAAAAGTTCAGGAGGAAATTAGAACAGATGGCACAATATACAGAAAAAGCCCAGGAAGCTCTCGTCCTCGCCGGTGAAGCGGCGGAGGACATGGGTTCCCCTGTGATCGGAACGGAGCACATCCTGGTCGGGCTGATCGAGGAGGGGAGCGGTACCGCTGCCATGGTCCTCGAGGCCAACGAGGTGAAGCTCGACAGACTGCTGGCTCTTGTGGAGCAGCTTGTCTCTTCCTATCAGAATACAGCCACCAAAGAGCGGGACGGCTACACTCCAAGCGCGAGACATGTGCTGGAAAACAGCTATAAAGAGGCTGTCCGGTTCCATGCGCCGTTAATCGGTACTGAGCATATTCTGATGGCATTATTAAAGGAATCGGACTGTGTGGCAGTCCGCCTGTTAAACACCTTAAATATCAACATTCAGAAGGTCTACATCGACCTTTTATCCGCTATGGGTGAGGACGGAAACGCAGGAAAAGAGGACCTGGCCCAGGGACGCCAGCAGCGGGGCGGACAGAGCGCCACACCGACACTTGATGCCTACAGCCGCGACCTTACAGTCCTCGCAAAAGAAGGAAAATTGGATCCGGTCATCGGCAGGGAGAAGGAGATCCGCCGCGTGATCCAGATCTTAAGCAGGAGAACAAAAAACAACCCGTGCCTTATCGGAGAACCAGGTGTCGGAAAGACGGCTGTGATCGAAGGTCTCGCGCAGCTCATCGCTTCCGGCGACGTCCCGGATACGATCCGCGGAAAACGCGTGGTGATCCTTGACCTCTCCGGCATGGTAGCGGGATCCAAGTACCGCGGTGAGTTCGAGGAGCGCATTAAAAATGTGATCAACGAGGTGACAGAGGCGGAGAACGTTCTCTTATTTATCGACGAGATCCACACGATCATCGGCGCAGGCGGAGCGGAGGGCGCGTTAGACGCGTCTAACATCTTGAAACCGTCCCTGGCCCGCGGTGAGATCCAGCTCATCGGCGCTACGACGCTTGAAGAGTACCGGAAATATATTGAAAAGGACGCGGCATTAGAGCGCCGGTTCCAGCCGGTGACCGTGGAGGAGCCGACGGAGGACGAGGCGTTCCAGATCTTAAAGGGACTCCGCCCGAAATATGAGGAACATCACCATGTGACGATCACTGACGCGGCCTTAAAGGCGGCAGTGCGCCTCTCCGCCCGCTATATCAACGACCGGTTCCTGCCGGACAAGGCCATCGATGTGGTGGACGAGGCGGCCTCCAAGACGAGACTGACCGTCTATGTGGAGCCGAAGGGAATCAAGACTCTCGAGGAGGAGATCAAGAAGCTCGAGAAAGAGAAAGAGGACGCGATCCGTGACGAGGCATATGAGCTCGCCGGTGAGATCAAGAAGAAACAGGTCTCAAAGCGGGAGAAGATCCGCAAGCTGAAGGAGAAATGGGAGAGTGAGAAGGAGAGCCGGGAGCTGACCGTCGACGAGAATGACATTGCAGACGTGATCTCCGGCTGGACAAAGATCCCGGTGAGCAAGCTGGCGGAAGGCGAGACGGAGCGTCTCTTAAAGCTGGAATCCATTCTCCATGAGCGCGTGGTCGGGCAGGACGAGGCGGTGGTTGCCGTCGCGAAGGCGATCCGCCGCGGAAGAGTCGGCTTAAAAGACCCGAAGCGCCCGATCGGTTCCTTCTTATTCTTAGGCCCCACAGGTGTCGGAAAGACGGAGCTCTGCAAAGCCCTTGCGGAGGCCATGTTCGGAACGGAAAACGCCCTGATCCGCGTTGATATGTCAGAGTACATGGAGAAGCACAGCGTCTCCAAGATGATCGGATCCCCGCCAGGATATGTGGGATACGAGGGCGGCGGGCAGCTGAGTGAAAAAGTCCGCAGAAACCCGTATTCTGTGATCCTCTTTGATGAGGTGGAGAAAGCCCATCCGGATGTTTTCAATATTCTTTTACAGGTGCTGGACGACGGTCACATCACGGACTCCCAGGGCCATAAGATCGACTTTAAGAATACCGTTATCATCATGACCTCCAATGCGGGCGCCGAGAACATCATCGCGCCGAAGCAGCTTGGATTCATGTCCCAGGACGATGAGAAGGTCCGCTACCAGAGAATGAAGACCGGCGTCATGGACGAAGTGAAACGGATGTTCAAGCCAGAGTTCTTAAACCGTATTGATGACACCATCGTGTTCCATCCGCTGACGAAGGATCACATGAAGGAAATCGTGACGATCCTCTTGAATGTCCTCGCAAAGCGGACAAAGAATCAGATGTCCATCCGCTTAAATGCCGGGGATGACGTGAAGGAATACCTTGTGGAAAAGGGATACGACGAGAAATACGGCGCGCGACCGCTTAAGCGCACGATCCAGAACCTCATCGAGGATAAGCTCGCGGAGCTGGTCCTGGAAGGAAAAGTGCGGGAAGGCGATTCCGTGAAGATCACCTGCAAGGACGGAGAACTGAAATTTTCAGCAAGACATCCACAAACTGCTGGAAAAACTTCCGCCAGTGTGGTAAAATCATAGGCACGACGTAACGGTTAGAAGGGACGGCTGCCTGTGACCGTTACCTATTACAATAGCAATAGCAATAGGGAAAATTTAGTCCTTGTTGAAACACACAAAAGGAGAGTAAGCATTATGTCAGTAATCAACGAACTGATCCGCACAGAGGCAAATGGAACCTTAAGCTTCGGAAACTACAGCCTCGCGGCAAAATCCAAGGTAGAAGACTTCGAGCACGAAGGTGATCTTTATAAAGTTAAGACATTTAAGGAAATCACAAAGTTAGAAAGAAACGGAATGTTCGTTTACGAGTCCGTTCCAACTGCAGTAACAGAATTTGCAGTGACCGATACAACCGTTACCTTCAAGGTTGAGGGCTTTGAGGATGCCCAGATCACCGTACAGTTAGAGGACGACTGCGAGTACGAGATTTACGAGGACGGCGTTGGCGTCGGTGGAATGAAGACAAATATGAGCGGCAAGCTGAGTCTTTCTGTTGAGCTCAATGAGGGCAAGGAAGTAGAAGTTAAGATTGTTCGCAAGTGATCAGGAAATTGAAGATTGCTGCTGGCCGGGGTATGGACGGTAGTATTTTATGGCGCTCCGAGGGATGAACTTCGGAGCGTTTCCTGTTTTATGAAATATTTCTGTTCACCAAGAAAGCATTGCACAAAGGTCGTGCGAATTCACGCAGGAATATCGATTGGCGCAGGCAGTCAGGTAAGGCAGCTAAACGTATCATGGCATTTTGACTATAAAAAGGGAGAATATTGTGGCAAAAGCAAGAAACACAGCTTTTTTCTGTAAAGAGTGCGGCTATGAGTCCGCAAAGTGGCTCCCGATGTGCAAGGAATGGAATACATTTGTTGAGGAGCCGGTGGCCCAGGCGAAAAAGGCACCGTCGGGGCAGATCGCCGCGGTGGGAGCCGGAAAGACGGCGGTCCCGGTCCATATCTCGGAGATTTCTCTCGATGAGCAGGACAGGACGCCCACAGGCTTCGGGGAGCTTGACAGGGTCCTCGGAAGCGGGATCGTGAAGGGAAGTCTCGTGCTTGTCGGCGGTGATCCGGGAATCGGGAAGTCGACGCTGCTTTTACAGGTCTGCAGAAACCTCGCCGGGGCGGGAAAACGTGTCCTCTATATCTCCGGTGAGGAATCCTTAAAGCAGATCAAGATGCGCGCAAACCGCATCGGGATGATCACAGGAGACCTTTTATTCCTCTGCGAGACGAACCTCGATACGATCCATGGCGCCATCGAGAGGTCGAAGCCGGACATTGTGATCATCGACTCGATCCAGACCATGTTCCGGGAAGATATTTCTTCTGCACCGGGCAGCGTGAGCCAGGTCCGGGAGTCCACGAACCTTCTGATGCAGATCGCGAAGGGATACGGGGTGACGATCTTTATTGTCGGACATGTGACGAAAGAGGGCGTGGTGGCAGGTCCCCGGGTGCTGGAACATATGGTGGACACGGTGCTCTACTTTGAGGGGGACAGAAACGACGCCTACCGGGTCCTCCGGGCGGTGAAGAACCGTTTTGGTTCCACGAACGAGATCGGCGTGTTTGAGATGGAGGAGAAGGGGCTTTCGGAGGTGCTGAATCCGTCGGAGATGCTGATCTCCGGGCGGCCGAAGGAGGCGTCGGGAGCGGTTGTTGCCTGCTCCTTAGAGGGAACGAGGCCGATCCTTCTGGAGGTCCAGGCGCTCGTGACCGCAACAAATTTTGGTATGGCGAGACGGACGGCGAACGGAGTGGATTACAACCGGATCAATATTCTGCTTGCGATCCTGGAGAAACGCTGCGGCTTCGCCATGAGCCGGTATGATGCTTACGTGAATATCGCGGGTGGAATGAAGATGAATGAACCGGCCCTGGACCTGGCGGTGGTGATGGCACTCGTGTCGAGCTTCAAAAACCGGGAAGTGGATCCTGGAATGCTGATCTTCGGAGAGGTAGGTCTCTCCGGCGAAGTAAGAGGCGTCTCCCAGGCTGCCCAGAGAGTGTCCGAGGCTATCAAGATGGGCTTTACGAGCTGCCTGCTGCCGAAATCGAATCTGGAGAAGCTGAAGGATGAGAAACGGATCAGGCTGATCGGGGTGGAGAATGTGAGAGAGGCGATACAGTTGATCTGATGTTGGCTGGGTGGTGCGATCTTCTTGTTTTCATTTGCAATGAAAACAAGAAGCATATGCCGCCTGTTCAAACTGGCAAAATAAATTTTCAAATTAGTGTTGACAATTAAAACATTTCATGCTATTATAATGGAGCATTAAGTGATGAGCAACAAAATATAGGGGAATAGTTCAATGGTAGAGCAGCGGTCTCCAAAACCGTAGATGGGGGTTCGAGCCCCTCTTCCCCTGCTTCTGATGTACCGGAAAATTTCGATTTTCCGGTTATTTTTTTATACCGGAAAAGAGGCAGATCAGTTTGGAGAAATTATCTAATGGATTGATAAAAAAGCGTCCGCGGATCCAGGGTGCCGCATGGCGGCGGCTGGACAACACGGCGAAGCTCTTCGCGGCGGTGTCCGGGGAGGACTTGAGCAGTGTGTTCCGGATCGCGGCGGTCTTAAAGGAGCCGGTGGAGCCGGAGCTTCTGCATAAGGCGCTCCTTCTGACGCTTCCGGAATTTGAAAACTTTCGAGTAAAGCTTCGAAAGGGCTTTTTCTGGTACTATTTTGAGACAAATAACCGGGATCCGGTGGTGGAGGAGGAGCAGAGTGCGCCCTGCCGCTTTATCGATCCCCACCGGGGCGGGCGGTTTCCATTCCGCGTGAGTTACTATGGCTGCCGGATCAACTTTGAGGTGTTCCATGGCCTTACGGACGGTCTTGGGGCGGTGGGGTTTGTCTCGCGGCTCACGGAACATTATCTGGAATTAAAGAATGGTCTTCCAACGGAGATAAGGAAACGTGAGTTTTCTCCGATGAGGGCGGATGATTATCTCCGTTATTATAAAAAACTGCCCCACAAGCGCTACGAGAGCCGGCCTGCGATCCAGGTGAGCGGGGAGTTTCTTCCCTTTGACCAGATGGCGGTGCTCCATGGGACGTTCCATGTGGATGACCTTAAGAAACGCAGCAAAGAGGTGGGAGTCAGTATCACGAAATACCTGGCGGCAGCCCTTTTGTGGTCCATCATCCAGACCGAGACAGACAGAAAAGAGATGAAGCGTCCGGCAGCGTTAAATCTTCCGGTGAATCTGAGAAGTTTTTTCGAGTCGGAGACGTTAGCAAATTTCTTTGCGGTCATCAATATCTCCTGGTCGGAGCGGCGGGCACCGGAAAGCTTTTCGGAGGTCCTGGAGGCGGTGAGCCGCCAGATGGACGAACAGATCGTGAAGGAGCGCCTGGAGAAGACGATCTCCTACAATGTGGGGAACGAGAAAAAATGGTATGTGCGGGCGATCCCACTGTTTGTGAAACACCTGGCTATGCAGATGATCTTTCTGCATAGCACCCGCGCCCATACAATGACATTTTCAAATATCGGGCGGATGGATGTCCGGGAGGAGCTGCGGGATCAAGTGGAATCTTTCCAGCTCCTCGTGGGCGCGTCCCCGAAGCAGAGGATGAAGTGCGGGGCGGTTGCCTATGATGGAAAACTCTGCCTCTCCTTTGCCAGCGCTATGGCGGAGAACCGGCTGCCGGAGTATTTCTTCCTGTTTCTGGAAAAGCAGGGGATCCCTGTGGAACTCGAGAGCAACGGGATTTCCGACCGGGAACATGACAAAGGGCGGTATCCGGTGGTCGGCGGCGATAAGAATAAGATAAAGAGGGCTGTCAGGCTCTTCTATATTTCCCTGGCTGTCGTCTCGGTCCTTGCGGGGGTCGTAAATCTCGCCACTTACCGGCAGATCCCGTTCAAATGGGCATTTCTCACCTGGGGAGCGGCGGCCTATGTGGCGATGACGCTGCGGTTTTCCGTCATGCGTCACGCCAGTATGTCCGGGATCCTGGTGCGGCAATGCCTGGGAATCCAGGCGATCCTGCTGCTGGTCGACACGATGACGGGGCTGCACGGCTGGTCCGTGGACTACGCGATCCCTTGTGTGGTGCTGTTTGAGGTGGCGGCGATCCTGCTCATGCTGCTTGTAAACCGCATGAACTGGCAATGCTATTTCATGTACCAGATCGCGGTTACGTTTTTGAGCTTTGTGCCGCTTGTGTTCCTAAGGATCGGATGGACGAAGCATCCGCTGCTCACGGTGATATCGGTGGTAATCTCGGTGAGCGCGCTGGTGCTTACGATTCTATTGGGAGATAGAAGTGTGAAGAGAGAACTGCGCCGGCGGTTTCATGTTTGAGAAAGAACAGAGCGAAAAAGAACAGTTCCAGAAACACGCAGAATAAAGAAGGAGATGAACTATGAGCCGGAAAGAAGTCAGCATGATCGGGAATCTGACCCGGGACATGATGAGGGATGTGATGGAGACATCCTTAAAGAAGCCGATCCAGACGGGAGAGTTCCGGAAAAATCCGGTGGAACCGGCCTGGAGATGTCCGGGTGACTATATTTATGAACTGGTTCCCACAGAGAAATTTGTGATGGAATATTTAAAGCCGAAGCAGGCGGTCACAGGCCGTGTGGTCTTACAGCTCCACGGTGGCGGCTATATTGGTCCGATGAAAAACATTTATCGCCGGTTTGCGGTAAAATACTCGGAACTGGGTCTCGGTGCGGATGTCCTGACACCGGACTATCGCGTCGCGCCGGAACATCCGTTCCCTGCGGCGCTTGAGGACACTGTTTACGCCTACAAATGGCTTTTAAACGAGAAGAAATACGACCCGGAGCAGATCGTCGTTGCGGGAGACTCCGCGGGCGGCGGACTTGCCCTGGCGCTCTGCCTCTACGCGAAGGACCACGCCCTGCCGCTCCCTGCGGGCATCATCACCATGTCCCCGTGGACGGATGTGACCCTCAGCGGAGCGTCCTATGAGGAGAATTACACGATCGATCCCCTGTTCGGAAATTCGAAGGAAAACATGCTCTACCAGTGCAGCTATATCGGGAACGCGGACAAGAAAGACCCTTATCTTTCCCCACTTTTCGGAAACTTCGAGGGATTCCCGCCGATGCTGATGCAGGTCGGCGCCTACGAGGTCCTCTTAGATGACACGAGGGCCGCCGCAAAGAAGGCGAGGGAAGAGGGAGTAAAGGTCCGCTGCTCCGTCTATGACGGAATGTTCCACGTCTTCCAGATGGGCCTCGACCTGATCCCGGAGAGCCGCGAAGCCTGGGAAGAAGTCGGAGAATACCTGCGCATCGTCTACCACATCCGCCGCGACCAGGAGGGAAAGGTCGTAAAAAAGGTGAAGACGAGGCGAAGAGATACCGAAGAGCGGGCGAAAATGAATCTTTTGGCATTTTTAAAACGGGAGCTGAAAAGCAAATGATTATTAAAAAGCCTTCTTTCTTAAGTTTTCATGAAGCCGTGCTTTTTCCAGCCCTTAGCGCTTGCGTTATCCTGAAAACCCCTGTATAATGACTTTAGCTGATAAAAACCCATAAAGGAGTGGATTTCAAATGAAATTAAAGAAAGTTATGCTCATGGCAGCTCTCGCTGCAGCAATTGGCAGTGTAAATATGGTGACTGCTCTTGCGGATGAGAACGAGACAGAGGCAAAGTACGGTTGGGAAGGCAGCGGAAATACCTGGCGCTACTATGATTCCAACGGAAACTTAAAGAGCGGCTGGATCAAGGCTGAAGATGGTGATGGACGCGGAAATGATGTGTGGTATTATATCGATCCGTCCACAAACCTTATGATCTATAATACAACAAGAACCATCGACGGCGTATCCTACACATTCAGCGATGACGGAAGCTGGGTTGCTCCGGTTCAGACAGCGCCGAAGGGACACGTTACAGGCGGAAGATACTATAATACATGGTCTAACCTCTGCATCCCGCAGATCATCGGAACAACAGAGTCTGATTTCGAGGCAGCTGACCAGTACACAGGCGGCGAGTATGCGGCAATCGGAAGCCCGTCCCTGACACATGATCTCTATATGAGTACAGACTTCGGCGACGTAGAAGTCTACTACCTCAATATGAAGAATAAGCAGGATATGGATGCCCAGACATTTGCAAATACTCTTGCAGGAATCGAGAAAGGTCAGAAAGGTCAGGCTACAACAGCTGAGACTGTGACGATCGCAAACCAGCAGTACTCCAAGGTAACAGTAAGCGGAAAGAAGACATCAAGAACGTACTACTGCCGCAAGCAGGACGGCTATATGGTAGTTGTCCAGACAACTGGAAGAACCAAAGATGCAGCTTCTCTCAACAGCATCGTTATGAGTATGACAACAGCACAGTAATTAAATAAGACGTGACATTTGCCCCCGGCCCCGATGGCTCTGGGGGCTTTTTAATATTGTTTTTGAGAAAACGAAAGTCTTAAATAAAGCATGCAGCATAAAATATTCAGAATGGGATCTGTCTTTCAGAAACGGCATGGAAAAATGCGGGACAGACAGAATATAGAATGGATGTGGCGCGGCAGAGATGGAAGATCAGAAGGCGGAAAATCTATTGAATCTGGCACTTTCTGTCCCTGAGGAGACGAGGGAGCGGACAGAAGAGCTGAACGTGGGATATGACAGGGTGGAGCGGACATGGGAGATCATCGTGAAATACCATGGGAACCTGGAGAGCACTTTGAATGAGCAGTTTCCGGGTGTCTCCGGAACATACCTTTTAAGCAGCTTTGCGATCCTGCGTGTCCCGGAGCGGGATGTCCCGGGGGTGATCGCACTTCCTGAAATTGAATACGCGGAAAAACCAAAGAGGCTGTTTTTTGCCCTGAACCGGGCGAGGGCGGCCTCCTGTTTTCTTCCGGTGCAGACAGGGACCGATGGGCTTACGGGAAAAGGTGTCCTGGTGGCGGTGATCGACTCGGGAATCGACATCTTTCATGAAGACTTCCGGAATGAGGACGGAACCACGAGAATCCTGTATTTGGATGACCAGATCAGTGGGAAAACATATGAAAGGCGGGAGATCAATGAGATCCTGCGGGGAGAGAATAAATCCGGCGGAACAGGCGGTCTTTCCCTGGATACCAGCGGCCATGGCACGGCGGTGGCGGGGATCGCGGCTGGAAACGGGAGAACAAGCGGCGGACTGTACCGCGGGGCGGCCTATGAGAGTGAACTTATCATTGTCCGTCTCGGAATCCCGGATTCAGTTGGATTTCCGAGAACCACGGAACTCATGCGGGGGATGGATCTCGCGGTGCGGAAAGCTCTGGAACTGGGACGCCCCATGGCAGTGAATCTGAGCTTTGGAAATACATATGGATCCCACGACGGCGGCGGACTTTTAGAGCGGTACCTCGATTCTCTTGCACAGATGGGGCAGTTTGTCTTCGTCACAGGATCGGGAAATGAGGG
>OHAG01002110.1_pt1 | contig 11593 bp, 9 predicted proteins | sample 1577081 | NCBI WGS metagenome assembly OHAG01 (sample SAMEA3541513, study PRJEB24748) | human gut metagenome | biome: human gut; feature: human-associated habitat; material: faeces | place: China | collected 2012
CTGTTGCTGGCGCAGCCTACCAGAGCGGCGAACGGCTGTTCAGCGAATACGACCAGAAAACGAAATTCTACAACAAGAAGAAAGAACTCGTCCACTCCGAGATCATGCTGCCGCCCCATGCGCCGCCCGGATATGCAGACCGGGCAACGCTCTGGAACGCAGTAGAATCCGTTGAAAATCAATGGAACTCGCAGCTTGCCCGCCGCATCGTGCTGGCACTTCCGAGAGAAGTTCCGAAAGACCAGTATCTTCCCATGCTCAAAGAATTTTGCAAAGAGCAGTTCGTTTCCAAGGGCATGATTGCTGACTTCGCCATCCATGACAAAGGCGATGGGAACCCACACGCCCACATTCTGCTGACCATCCGGGCAATGGACGAACACGGCAAGTGGCTCCCGAAAGCCCGAAAGGTCTACGACCTTGACGAAAACGGTGAGCGCATTCAGCTTCCTTCCGGCAACTGGAAGTGTCACAAGGAAAACACGGTGGACTGGAACGACCAGAAGTATGCCGAGGTCTGGCGGCACAGTTGGGAAGTTGTTACAAACCACTATCTTGAAGCCGCTGGCAGACCGGAACGTGTTGACCTCCGCTCATTCGAGCGTCAGGGAGTGCAGCAGATTCCGACCGTCCATCTCGGCCCCGCTGCTCACCAGATGGAAAAGCGAGGAATCGAAACCTTTCTCGGAAATCTCAACCGGGATATTCGCGCGGCCAACAGCCTGATGCAGTCCATTCGCAGCACTATCCGAGGTCTGCAACGCTGGATCGCAGACCTGACCGAAAAGAAGCAGATTCTTCTGGACGCACTGGAACAGGCCAAGGAGCCAACGCTGTCCGATCTTCTGGTGGACTATTTCAATCTCCGCAATGAGCAGCGCAGCGATTGGTCGAGCAAGGCGCAACTGAAATGTTCTGCCCGTGACCTCAACGAAGTCATGCAGGCTGTTGATTATCTGAAAGCCCACTCGCTGAACACGGTCGAGGACTTGAACGCTGCAATCAAAGACCTGAGCCAGACCGCCGCCCCGTTGCGTAAGCAGTTGAAGCAGAACGAGAACCGGATGCGGGCAATCGCCCAGATCAAGGACGCTGCTGCCATCCATGCCAAGCTGAAGCCCATCCACGATACCTTTCTAAAGAAGAACTTCAAGCTGACAAAGGATGCCTATGCAGCCCAGCACAAAGAAGAACTGGACGCTTTCAATAAAGCTGTCCGCACTCTGATGAAGCTGAACGGCGGCACGACCGTGGATTTTTCGGCATTGGATGCCGAATTTTCTGCGCTGCAATCGGGCAGCGCAGAGCTGCGCAGCCAGCTGGAAACTTTGCAGCCTGACCTGACCGCACTGAAAAATGTGCGCAAGTATATCGACCTTGTGCTGAATAAGCAGCAGCTTTCCGCACCGGGCGGCAAGACCCCAGAGAAAGAATCTGTGCTGAAGCAGTTGGAGCAGCTTCAGCAAGAAAAATCAAAACACAAAGCGATTACCGCCATGAACCGCGAAGAATCGCTCTAAATCATATTTCTGCCACTGATGTGTCATTGCAGTCTGTGGCAGGAATACATAGATTTTTTTACATTGTAAAACAATCCAAATGTGACTTTTTTGTTAATTCTCAAAATTATGGGTGTCTAAAGGTCTTTCTCGATGCCTACCAAGTGAGAGAAGAATTTCAAGGTGAGCATTTCTAAATGCAACAATTTGATTACAATCCTGCTTCGGATGCTACGAAACCGCTGTTCTCGTCGGCTACCTATTGAGCGATCTTTTTTTATTTCCGGCGTATGCAACGTCCCGGTTTCAGAAAACTCACGGCTAAGACTACTTATGAACTTTTTGTGAATTCTTAAAAGCGAGGGTGTCTTTTAGCTCCTCTCGATGGCTCGTATATAGAAGCTGATTTTTTGGAAACCCAACTTCCGCAGATTTTCCATACGTTCTTTGACAACAGAATAGTTCAATCGTCCGGTACGTCACAAAAGGTACTTCTGTAACTCGCAGCCCGGTCATGACGAAGACGGGGTGGCTGAAATGCCAATGATGCGGTAAAAATCCGCTGCCGGACGATTCCCCACTCCTAGGGAGCCGAGGGCGAATATGGGAGACCTATATCATATTAACGCAGACGAGTTTGTTCAAGCCCGCCTGCGATGGGGAGCTGGAGGAGATGCCGGCTCTCGTTACATCCGCTTCCTCAACGGAACCTTCCGCCCAATCAGCGGGGGTAAAACAAGAGGAGAAAGACGATTGGAGTCCATTCCTTTCCGCACTTGCAGCACATGAACAGGAGGTTTGCCCTTGAACAAAGAAAAATCCGAGAAGAAGTCTGCTGAACGCAGCCGTGCGCCGAGAAGTCCGAAGTCCGTGCGTCTGATCGTAGAACGCCACTATATTGGCAATGTGCCGATGAACACGCTTTTTCAACGGCTTGCAGAGGAAGAAATTCGGAAAACTGCCGAATCGTATCTTGCAGCTGGCTAATTGGACGTTTTACTGCGGAAAAGAGCTTGCATCATCGCACAGGTTTCGATACAATGTGATTGATGAGGTCTCTTTTCCATTATGGAGGTACACATGGAAAAGGACAAAAAAGTAACCGCTTTATACTGCCGCCTGTCAAAAGATGACGGGTCAGCCCATGAAAGCCTGAGCATCCGCACACAAAAGGCGATGCTTATGGAGTATGCCACACGCAACGGTTTCGGAAATTGCCAGTACTATGTCGATGATGGTTACAGTGGAACGAACTCTGACCGTCCTGCCTTTCAAGAACTGCTGGATGATATCCGGGATGGAAAGGTAGCGACCGTCATTACCAAAGACCAATCCAGACTTGGACGCAACCACATCGAAACCGGAACGTATATGGAAATCTTTTTTCCGGAACACGGTGTCCGCTATATTGCAATCAACGATGGTTACGATTCCAACGAGCAATCCCAGATGGATATTGCCCCGTTCCGAAACATCATCAATGAAATGTACGCCAAAGACACTTCCCGAAAAATCAAGAGTGCTCTTCGGACACGCAAGAAAAGTGGGAAGTATATCTCCAGCGGCGCACCGTTTGGCTATCAGAAAGACCCTGCCGACCACAACCACCTTGTGATCGACCCGAATACCGCCCCTGTTGTTGAGTATCTCTATTCATTGGCGGAGGAAGGACTTGGGCTTCACCGTATCGCCAAACGGCTTCACGATGAGAAAATCCTGAAGCCGTGCTACTACAAAAAAGAGATGTTTGGTCGCTTTGTCGATGATGAAAAGATGTATGATTGGGATTCTGCCTATGTCAGTCAAATTCTGCACAGCCCGGTCTACGCCGGACACATCATCTATGAAGCAAAACCTACTGTGTCCATGAAATCCAAGAAGCGACGTTATATCCCTTTTGAAGAACGTGCTATTGTTCCGAACACGCATGAAGCAATCATCCCACAAGACCGTTGGGAGAATGTGCAGCGAATCCTTTATAGCCGTTCCGGTAGTTTTATGTGCGATAAGACCGAATACGACAACATCTTCAAAGGAATCGTTCGCTGCGCAGATTGTGGCAGAACAATGTTGGTCAAAGTTGAAGCCCGCCGCAAACGCAATAACATTTTGGATCAGACATTTTATTGTTGCAGCACTTATCGGAAGTATGGTGCGAAAGCCTGCGCCTCTCACAACTTGGAAGCCCGTGTTTTGCATGAAGCTGTCCTTGCTGACATTCAGGCACACGCAAAGGCCGCTGTGGGCAACCGAGACGCCCTTGTGCGAAAAATTGCAGACCAGATGCACCTTCGGGTATCTTCTGACCGGGCGCAGCACAAGCGGGAATTGAAACAGTGTAAAGCAAGAATCGCAGAAATCGAAGATTTGTACGCAAAACTTTATGAGGATGTGTCAAAGGGGCTTCTCCCGGAGAAACGTTTTCAAATGCTTGCAGATCGCTATGACAAGGAACAGGCTGAACTGACCGAAAAAATCGAGCAGTACGAACAGGAAGGTCGTGCTGAACACGATCAGATGGATAAGATTCAGGATTTTATTGATGAAGTCAGCAAGTATGCTGGCATCACCGAACTGAACTATAAGATTCTGCACCAGCTGATCGACAAGATTCTGGTATCCAAAGCGGAAAAGGTCGATGGCGAATACGTCCAGAAAATCCAGATTTTCTACCGCTTTATCGGCCCATTGGATGCCATTGAGTAACAACGTCAGAAAAGTCACCTCCGAGAACTATCCAACAGACGCAGGGCGCGAGGGCGAACTGATTTTTCGGCTGGTTTACCAGCAGACCGGGTGCAAAAAGCCTGTTTTCCGCCTGTGGCTGTCCAGCATGGAGGAATCTGCAATCCGAGAGGGCTTCGCCAATCTGAAACCGTCAACTGAATACGATGCGCTGTACAACGCAGCACTCTGCCGGGAACGTGCCGACTGGATGGTCGGCATCAATGCGTCCCGGCTTTTTTCGTGTCTGTACAACCAGCCTTTGGCGGTGGGGCGTGTTATGACCCCGGTGCTTGCCATGACGGTGGTGCGGGAAGCTGCCATTGCCGCCTTTGTGCCGGAGAAATTCTACACGGTGGCCCTGACCCTTGCGGACGGCGGCACCGCATCCAGCAAGCGGTTTGCCCAGAAAGCGGATGCAGAACTGCTGCTTTCCAAATGCCGAAAGGAGGAGCGTGTTACGGTGCAGAAGATGGAACGCAAGGAAAAATCCGAAAGCCCGCCGCAGCTCTACGACCTTACCGCATTGCAGCGGGATGCAAACCGTCTGCTGGGATTTACGGCGCAGCAAACCTTGGACTATGCCCAAAGTCTTTACGAAAAAAGGCTCATCACCTACCCCCGCACGGACAGCCGCTTTTTGACGGAGGATATGGCGGCATCCCTTCCGGGGCTGGTGACGGACACAGGCAGGGCGTTTGCCGTGGAGGAGTCGATTCCCATCCATGTGCAACAGGTCATCAACGGTAGCAAGGTCACCGACCACCATGCGCTGCTGCCCACGAAAAGCATGGCAAAAGCAGACCTTGCCGCCCTCCCTGCCGGGGAGCAGAATATCCTGCGGCTGATTGCCGCACGGCTGCTCTGCGCCGTAGGCGAACCGCACCGCTATGCAGAAACCACGCTCACTACCATCTGTGCCGGGGAGAAGTTCTCCGCAAAGGGCAAGGTGGTGCTGTCCGAGGGATGGAAAACCATGGAGCGGAAAATGCTGGACGAGCTGCTGGGCAAGCAAAAAGAACCGGCGGTTCTGCCGGATGTGAAGGAGCAGAGCCAGTGCAGCGTTGCCGATGCCGAACTGAAAGAGGGTCAAACGTCCCCGCCAAAACATTTCACCGAGGAACTTCTACTTCATGCGATGGAAACCGCCAGTGCAGACAGTATGCCGGAGGGTGTGGAACGTCAGGGCATCGGCACCCCGGCTACCCGCGCCGCCACCATCGAAAAACTGGTGCAGAAGGGCTTTCTGGAGCGCAAGGGCACCAAGAAAACCAAGGTGTTGCTGCCCACGGATAAGGGAAAAGCCCTCATCACCGTGATGCCCGAAGAAATCCAATCCCCGGAAATGACCGCCGATTGGGAAACAAAGCTGCTGCAAATCGAACGTGGCGAAATGGAGCCGAGCGAATTTATGACCGAAATCAAAGAGATGATCTCCTCGCTGGTAAAGACCACCGAGGCTAGGAAAGGAGCGAATGCGCTTATGAAAAACAAAATCATTGGTGTCTGCCCGAATTGCGGTGCAAATGTTGTGGAGCGTGAAAAAGGCTGGTTCTGCGAATCCAACCCTTGCCGTTTCGTACTGTGGAAGGACAATGCGTTCTTCAAGCGTTTGGGCAAGCGGCTGGATTCCCATGTGGCGGACAAGCTGCTTCGGGATGGTCGTGTGCGCCTGAAGGACTGCAAGAGTGCCAAGGGCAAGACCTACAATGCCACCGTGCTGCTGTCCTGTGAAGCCGATGGCCGCAGCAAGTTCTGTTTGGAATTTGAGAATGGGGGCTGCTGATGAAAGATGACGCCGTGATAAAAGACAACGAGGCGGTCTACCTCCTCAACGAGCAGACGTATCTGCATCTGCGGGAAAATCTCGCAGGTGTCGGGTATGAGGTCTTCGACAAAAACAGCCCGCTCCCAGTGGAGGAAGGGCAGATTCCACGGGAAGTTCTGGGCAACACCCAGCGGCGCATTGAGACTGCCCGTGCGTACTATCTGACAGAGCATCAGGATGAACCTGTGGGGAAGATCCAAAATGTTGCCGTTACCACCTTGGAGAAGTTTCGCTCCGGAGTTCGCAAACGCCGGAATCTGGCTCCACGTTCTCTGCCGGACAATGATGTGCGATTCATTGACCCGATGTACAACGAGCTGTTCCGGGTGCCGGACGGCGGTGTTGTGCAGATGACCTACCCGGATGGGCACCAGCGTTCCGAGGTGGTCGAATATCTCGGAGACTACCACATTAAGATCGGGTCCACCGTGCAGCACATCTGTGAATTTGCAGAGCGCATGGCGCGCAGCCGTGCCATCGTGGAGCCGGAACCGCTGACACAGCAGGAGCAGAGGGCGTGGAATCTGGAATACGACTATTATCTCACCGTGCAGGCAGAGGACGGCGCATGGAATTATGCGCTCTATCAGGGCGACTGCTGCCTGTTGGAGCGTGGGAAAATTGACGCGCCCGAACTGATGATCGAGGAGGTGCGGGACGAGATTCTGTACAGCCACAACCTACGGAACAAAGGCTGCATCCCGCTCACGCAAGAGGAGTTTGCCCAGAAGCTCGCAGACCGAAACGAGATCCAGTCATACCGCATGAAGCAATTCCAGCAAAGCGGGCACGACTGCTATCTGGTCATGCAACTGCAACAGGATGCAGACCCTGTACTCCGCTTTGCCGCCATGCGCTATCTGAATAAGCAGAACATCGCTCCGTCCATTGAAAATTACGAGATCCTGTACCGAGGCAACCTCCCGGAAGGAAAGCGCAGCGTTCCGCAAGCGGAGTTGCTGGAACAACTGTACCAGAAATTCAACTGCGCCCGCCCTCTGGACTACCACGGGCACAGCCTGTCGGTCAGTGATGTGATTATGCTGAATCAGGACGGGAAAATCTCGGCGCATTATGTGGACAGCATCGGCTTCAAGGAGCTGCCGGGGTTTCTGGATAAAAAGCCGGAACGCACCTCTGTTTTGCAAACGCTCAAAGAAAAGTGCGATGTCCCGGAGTGCAATCCCGCCGTCTGCCGGAAAGCGAGGGATGCCCATGAACTTTGACCACGAGGAACTCCTGCTGATGATGCTCTACAACACCGGCACCCGGCTGGGGCTTATCCACGAACTGCGGCTCATGCAGTGCTACCTGATGCCGGATGAAACTGCTCTGCGGGAGCTGTCGGAGGGTGTTATCGAAAAGCTGAAACTGCTGACCGATGCCGAGTTTGCCGAACTGGAATTTCCCCCGGACTGATTATTGCCGCCTGCGGGCGGCGTACATAGGGTTTCAACCATTCCTTTTCAGGATGTTCATAATTCTTCCGTTGCTATGAAATGCAAAATGAGCTATACTTACATTAAGGAAAGCAATTGAAGGGAGGCTGCTTTATGAGTGAACGTCAGATCAGTATTGCTGATATGCAGTGCTGGATTTTTCGTATGGCACAAACAAAATGGAAAATGTCACCCAAAGAATGTGCCGAACTGTTTAAGAAGTACGATATCCTCGGATTTATCGATGAATGCTATGAACTTCTTCATGTAAGCAGCTACGCTTGTGCGCTTGAAGATGTCGAAGAGATCCTCAAAGCTAATGGGGTAAATGTATGCAAAAGCTGACAGAAGGGCTGTTCCTTTATCATGGGAGCTATGCCGAAATATCTTCGATTGATTTGAAATATAGTAAACGTGCATTGGATTTTGGCAAAGGTTTTTACCTTACCTCTTCCTATGAACAGGCGTTAAACTATATTCCGTCTGCTGTCAAGAAGAATATTCGCTGGCGAAAACTTCCTGCCGATTTCAAAGTGGAAAACGGTTGTATTTCGTTTTTTCGATTCCATCCAACGCCAAAGTTGTTGGTGCATTAGTTTGAAACAACTGATTTTTGCCGTCTGCGGGCGGCGTACATTCAATCACCATTAATCTTCTTGCGCTATCTTCTGATATATGATACGCTGTTCATATAAAATTTAGGAGGAGCCACAGATGGCCACATTGAACATTATTGGAAATGGTTTTGACCTGTACCATGGGCTTCCAACCAGCTACTATGATTTTGCTTGTTATATGTTGACTACCGATGAAGGGCTGTACACTGAATTATCAGAAATGTACGATTTTCCTGTAAGGCTCGTGGATGGACATACCAATGTTGGCGAGTGTCGTGTTGCTCAAAAAAACTTTTGGAGCAAATTTGAAGAAAACCTCGGAGACCTTTCTCCTGAATGGGTGGAACATACTCTCTTAGATGACTTAGGATTGGAAACACCTGAAGCCGTCACTTTAGATGCACCAAACAGAGATCGAACAAACGACCTAAAAAGAAAGTTGAACGAATGGATTTCCGCTATTGATACCACGGACAATTTCCAATATATTATATCGCGCACAAACGGATATGCACTGCCTTTTTCCAACGAAGATTCTTTTGTTTCTTTTAATTACACTCACACTCTTGAAAATGTATATCACACGGAAGCGGAAAATGTTCTACATATCCATGGCACTTCATCGGTTTTAAATAACTACAACGACTTAATTATTGGACACGGAAATGAGGACGCTATAAATCGTCTAAGCAAGCAGATTGAGCAGTTGCGTAACGAACCGTATGGAGAGTTTTATCAGGCAACTCGCAACAGGATTGTTGAGTTTTCTTTCGAAAAAGCAATACTGAATAAATTAAAAAAACCTATTGATTTGGGATTGATGCGTCTAAATAACTTTTTAGGTACAATAGATACTCCCGACTGCATTTGTACATATGGGTTTTCATTTGGCGAGGTTGACGACCCATATATTCAGTATATTTGTGACAAATTCCCTACCGCAAAGTGGCGATTTTCTTATTATGGAGATCAAGACCGCTGTGCCATTAGCCGAATAACACGTCTCCTTGATTTACCTTTGACACAATTTGAGGACTTTCATTTTTGCAATCCGACCTCAGCGTCGATAAAAAATGAAATTGCACATCGAAATAATATTGTGTATTATGAAGACTTTGATAGTCCTTCTGGCGCAACTCCATGGTACTGCAGATCTAGGTAATACTATCTTTCCACATTTTATTCAAAAAACCGAAAAAGCGCAATGGGATGTCTTTTGATCCAAATACCTTTGCGAGTTGAAAACATCTATTGACCCCCTTAAAGTTAGGTGCTTGATATAACTTGCATATTCATGCTATACTAAAACCAGTTTTAATATTAGAAATAGAAAGCGAGGCTTGCCAATGGACACCACAAAACGCTCTCCCCTTGACCGCCTGCTCTTTGCCACTTTTCTGAAAGGCCGCACTTCTTCTCGTGATGTATGGGAAGAAAAGGGCGATATGACCCCCGAAGATAACCAGAAGATCATCGAGGAAACCAACGAGATCATCAACGATGATTCCACCTATCCCTTCATCAGCTACCTGTCCGACCTGCTTGCGAAATCCAAGCCCTCTGATGATGCTGTCAAGAAACTGCACGACTGCATCGACAAAGTTTCCGCCGCACTGGGGCAGGACAGTACCGATGTATTCCGTGTGCTCCTTGCAAAGCTGATCGAGGAGCCGGAAGAAAAGCAGACCTTTGATCGTCTACTGGAGATGGCAGAAAAGTTTGCCGCAAAACACTGAGACAACTTTACATGGCGTATATAGCGAGTAATCTATATGGTTGCTCGCTATTTTGATAGCGAACTCTAACTGAAGTCATTTGACCCCCTTAAAATTATGTTTGTGGAGGCGTTTCCCATGAAGAGAAGCCATTATCCGTTTCCCTTTAACGACTTTCTTCCCATGGATTTTGTGAAAAGAGCATGGGAAGATGGATGGCTTGATGAATTTGCAGATAATCACTTTTTGATTATGGCTATTGAAGACAATCTTAATCACTTTGACTGGGAGCATCAGTTTATTTCCAATACTACAATGGACTTTTTCACTCCCTTGAATTTGGATGGAACAATCAATTTTCACGAATTTGCATATAATTTCATTGTGAATCTATCAACAAAATTGGCTGTTATGGAATTCCATTTTGGAACTCAACAAATCCAAAATTTCGTTGTCAATCAACTGTCTGCTGGAAAAACAAACTATAGCATTGATAGTTTTTTTCAGGCACTTTCAGAAGTTGAAGTATTAAGCTTTTATTGTAGACAAAATTGGGATGCTTTCATTTATGAACCTCGGATTGGTATACACGGTGCGAATCCGGAGGCTAGATTTGAACGGAAACTGATGTCAACCGATGATCCTACAAAAAAAATTCAAGTGAACATTGAAGTAAAAACTCCTAAATTTCCAATTCCTAAAGATCCAAGACAACGTGTCGCATTACCTACTATTCTGCTGTCCGAAACAGGGCGACAGCAAATACAATTTCTGTGCAAGCAACATAATATAAAATGCTTATTTCCACGAGTAACGAAGTTGGTGCAGTTTATCAACAGTGCCGCTTCAAAATTTGAGGTTCCTAAAGAGCATCAATACAATCTACTGTATATCAACTGGTCTTACAGTGATTTTCCGTCCGCTGGGTTTTTAGAGCCGTGGGAGTTGCTTACAAATGAGTTGAATGGAATTTTAACTCACCGGGAAATTGGAATCAATCTTCCGTTCGATGATCCTATCCATCCAGAGGCCTATGATAAAATATCCGCAATTATCGTATACTCAAGTTCTATTGATCAACTGATGTTTTCGGACTTCAGGTATGTATGGCAAGGATCTCGTCCGGTCGGACAAAAGTTTCGGATGTTTGTGTTAAATAAAGAACTTGAAGAAAACGAATTATCCGGGAAATCATCAGAACTTTTTGAAATCACTGGGATGAAACCCAGTATTCCGGAAGACGAAAAATGGCGTGCTCTTCTGAATTTCAACTGGGCTGAATGTGGAACGGAACAACAAAGGACCAAAGATGATTATTTTCAGCAAGAACTACGCCAAATAATTGCACAAAATCCATTACAATAGATTTCAAATAAAATAATGCGGCGGGCAACCCCAAAACGGTTGCCCGCTGTTTTTATACCCTAAAATCTGAAGAAGGAGGCCAAAATGCCAAGCAAAACCGAAGAATATCTCGCCCTTGCTCAGCGCACAGCCAACGGCTTGACCCGGTATTGGGAAAGCTGGACGGACTACCTGACTACCGCATCCCGACTGTACAAGTACCCCTTTGCGGACCAGTTGATGATCTACGCCCAGCGCCCGGATGCCACCGCCTGCGCCGACTATGATGTTTGGAACAGCCGGATGAACCGCTATGTGCGCCGGGGTGCCAAGGGCATCGCCTTGCTGGATGAATCCAGCGGATTTCCTCGACTGCACTACGTTTTCGATGTGTCGGACACCGGGGTGCGCCGCAATTCCCGTGACC
>OHAG01002112.1_pt1 | contig 11576 bp, 10 predicted proteins | sample 1577081 | NCBI WGS metagenome assembly OHAG01 (sample SAMEA3541513, study PRJEB24748) | human gut metagenome | biome: human gut; feature: human-associated habitat; material: faeces | place: China | collected 2012
TGTGGAGGGCGCGCGCACGAACAGTGCCCAGGTCGTCAGCCAGGTCGCAGGCGCGGTGGATAACTACGTCAACACGATGGACAGCGCCGTCGGCATCGTGCTGGAACAGCTTGACAGTGAACCTGCGATGCGGGACGCATTTCTGAATGCCTTTCTGACAGCCCGGCCCGAGGTCGCAGCCATCACAACTTACGACGAAAACGGCAGTCTGTTGGACTGCTGGGCCCAGGCGGGCCGCACGCCGAAATCTGACATACTGCGCAACCTCTCCTTTGACCTGACCACGGCCCGGCGCCTGGGGCATGGCTACATCAGCACGCCGCATGTAGAGTCGATCTTTGACAGCTACTACCCGTGGGTCGTCTCGGTCATCCGTGCTGTGCCGGGGGACGGCGGCAGCAGCCGTTGGCTTGCGGTAGATTTGAGCTTCAAGGAACTGGCCGCAACGATCAACAACGTCAGCATCGGTCAGCACGGCTACTGTTACCTGATGGATGAGCGCGGCAATATGGTCTACCACCCGCAGCAGCAGCTTTTGTATGCCGGGTTAAAGAAGGAGGAGGCCGGGCGTCTGGCCTGCCTCGGCGACGGCACCTACGTGGAGGAAACGGTCATCTACAGCGTACAGCGTGTGCCGGGCAGTGCATGGCGCGTCGTCGGCGTCAGCTACATTGACGAAACCGTCAATGAGAGCTTCCGGCAGATGGTGCGCATTACGGTTATCACGGCGGGGCTTGTTTTTCTGGCCGCGCTGGTGGCGGGCTGGGTGCTGTCCCGTCTGCTGTCCCGCCCGTTGCAGCAGCTCGAAACAGCCATGGAGCAGTTTGAGCAGGACGCCGACCACTTCGCCTTTCAGGCCGTGCGCGGCACGCGGGAGGTGCAGAACCTCTCGGACTCCTTCGGCCACATGGTAGGCCGCATCCAGCAGCTTATGACCACCGTCCGCGAGGAGGAAATTGTCCTGCGCAAGACAGAGCTCAAGGCGCTGCAGGCGCAGATCAACCCGCATTTTCTCTACAATACGCTGGATTCCATCGCCTGGATGTGTGAGCGCGGCAAAAACGCCGATGCCGTCCAGATGGTCCATGCACTGGCGCGGCTGTTCCGCATCAGCATCAGCCGCGGGCATGAGCTGATCCCGATCGAAAAGGAGCTGCAGCACGCCGAGGCGTATCTGCAAATTCAAAAATACCGCTACAAAAACCAGTTTACCTACCACTTTACGGTGGACGAGAGCTGCCTGCACTGCCTGTGCAACAAGATCACACTGCAGCCCATCATTGAGAACGCCATTGTTCACGGGCTGGATCTGATGGTCGATTCCGGCCACATTGAAATCACCGTAAAGCCCGACGGGGATGATATTCTGCTCATCGTCGCGGACGACGGCATCGGCATGGAGCCGGAGCAGGTCGCGGCCCTCTTGCAGAATGAGCCGAGTGACCGCACCGGCATCGGCGTCAAGAACGTCAATGACCGTCTGCGCATCTACTTTGGCGCGGACTACGGTATCTCCATTGAAAGCGCCCCCTACGAGGGCACTACGGTGACGATCCGCACCCCGCGCGTGCCGGAGGACAGGGAGGGCGACTATGACAAAAACCATTAAACGTCTGCTGCCCGCGGCCCTGGCCGTGCTGCTGGCAGGCTGTGCCATGCAGCCCGTGGACAGCACAACGACCCGCTACAGGGTCGCGCTCGTAGCCAAAAACAATCGGGATTCCGAGTTCTGGGACGCCGTCTTTACCGGGGCAGAGGCCGCCGCCACGGAATATAACCTGCAATTGACCATAACGGCCCCCGACGATGAGGAGGACTATGCGGCGCAGAACCAGCTGATTGCCGATGCCGTTGAGGACGGCGCACAGGCCATCGTTTTCTCCGCCATTGATTATGAGGCCAACGCCGCCGCCATTGATGCCGCCGCCGCGGCGGGCGTGACGGTCATCAGCGTGGATTCCGCGGTGAACTCTGACAACGTTGCGGCCTACATCGGCGCGGACAACTACGGCGCAGGCCGGATGGCGGCCCAGAGCGCACTGGACGGCACAGCAGGGACGCTCTGCGTCGGGCTTATCAACTATGAGGTCAACGGTGCCAACGGGCGGGACCGGGAGCAGGGTGCGCGCGATGCTTTTGCGGAAAGCGGACGCGCTAAGATCACTGCCGCCGTGTCAACACACCCCAACGCCGCCAGTGCCCGCGCGGACACGCTGGCCATGCTGCGCACCCACCCGGAGATCAACGTGCTGATCGCCCTCAACGAGACGACTGCCGTCGGCGCGGCGCAGGCTGTCCAGCAGATGCAGCGCGCCGACGACCTCTGGCTCGCGGCGTTCGACTCGAACATCGAAACGATTGACGCCCTGCAGACCGGTACGGTGGACGCGCTGATCGTGCAGAACACCTACGGTATGGGCTATTTCGGCGTCGAAAGCGCCTACAAGCTGCTGGCCGGGCAGGGGAGCAGCGTCGAAAAATCGAACATCACCGCCACCCGCACCATCACCCGGGAAAATATGTTTGCCATGGATAAGCAAAAGGTCCTGTTCCCGTTTGGGTGACCCCCCGAAGCCCGGCCCCTACGAGCCTACCGCCAAAGCCCTTCTCCCACTTCGGAGAAGGGGCTTTTTTATTTTTCCATCACCCGCAAAAATCTTACAAAATGAAAACAACAAACACCCTTTTGTTACTTTTACTGCGCATTATGCACAAAAACAAACGCTTTCGACTGGCGAAACTGCCTGAAACGGTGAAAATTTCCACCCGTAGTCGGTGAAATTTCACCTTGTTTTTTCATCCGTCCCCGAGTATTATAATAACTGTCAACAGGGTTCGCTCCTCTACAAGCGACCCGCCCGAAAATCTACTGCACATCTAAAAAAGAAGGAGAAACTCATTATGAAAAAGTTTGCTGCTCTGGCCCTTGCAGGTTGCATGGCCGTCTCTCTCGCCGCCTGCGGCGGTTCCGCCTCCACTTCCGCCGCTGCTTCGGAGTCCACGGCTCCCGCAGAGTCCACCTCCGCTGCAGAGTCTGCTGCTGAGTCCGCAGCCGAGAGCGTTACCGAGGCCACTCAGGGCGGTAAGGTCGGCGTCTGCATCTACAAGTTCGACGATGCCTTCATGACCACCTACCGTAATGCGCTGCAGGAAATCCTCGAGGGCAAGGGCTACGAGGTCACCATCGTCGACGGCAACAACGACCAGGCCAAGCAGAACGAGCAGATCAACACCTTCATCACCCAGGGCGTTGACGCACTGATCATCAACCCCGTTATGACCTCCGCTGCCGACCAGATCATCTCCACCGTCAAGGGTGCCGATGTTCCCACCGTCCTGATCAACCGTGAGCCCACCGCCGATCAGATGTCCGCTTATGACAAGCTGGTCTACGTCGGCTGCGACGCTGCTCAGTCCGGCACCTTCCAGGGCGAGCTGATCCTCGACACCGAGAACAAGGGCGACATCAACGGCGACGGCAAGGTTTCCTACATCATGATTCAGGGCGACCCCGAGAATATCGATGCTCAGCTGCGTACCGAGTACTCCGTCAAGGCTCTGACCGATGCCGGCGTTGAGGTTGAGCAGCTTGACCTGCAGCGCGGTGACTGGGACCGTAACAAGGGTCAGGAAATCTGCCAGAACGACCTCGCCAAGTTCGGCGACCAGATCGAGGTTGTCTTCTGCAACAACGATGATATGGCTATCGGCGCTCTGCAGGCTATTCAGGCTGCCGGCCGTACCGTCAACAAGGACATCTACCTCGTCGGTGTTGACGCTCTGGACGCTGCCAAGAACGAAGTTGCCAACGGCAACATGACCGGCACTGTTCTGAACGACGCTAAGGGCCAGGCTACGCAGGCTGTTGCTTCCATGGAGGAGCTGCTGGGCGGCAAGACCTTCGAGGCTAACCACCAGAGCGTCTACGTTGACTACGTCAAGGTTACCCCTGACAACGTCAAGGACTTCCAGTAATTTAAAAAAGCCACAGCTTAAACCAGAACAATCGGGGTGCGTGTGCGCAGGCGCACGCACCCTTTTTTCGTGAAAAGGTTACAAAAGATTAAAGGGGGCCAGCGAATTGTCAGAGTACCGCTTGGAGATGTGTGATGTCGTCAAGACGTTCCCCGGCGTCAAGGCACTGAATCACGCACAGCTGAAATTGAAACCCGGCACCGTCCATGCGCTGATGGGAGAGAACGGCGCGGGCAAGTCTACCTTGATGAAGTGCATGTTCGGTATTTACCACATGGACGAAGGCAAGGTCATTTATGAGGGACAGGAGGTCCAGATCAAGGGACCTCTGGATGCACTGAACCGTGGCATTGCGATGGTGCACCAGGAACTGCAGCCCATCCCGGAACGCTCCATAGGCGAGAATATCTACGTTGGGCGCTATCCCACCAAGAAATACGGACCCGTCACCGTCATCGACCATGACAAAATGTATGAGGATGCGGCCAAGGTCCTGAAGGAAGTCCATCTGAATTATGATCCGCACGCAAAGCTCGGAACCTTGAGCGTTTCCCAGATGCAGCTGGTTGAGATCGCCAAGGCGGTCTCCGCAGACTGCAAGGTGCTGATCCTCGACGAGCCGACCTCCTCGCTGACGGCAGCTGAGGTCGAGGCACTGTTCACCATCGTGAACGAGCTGCGCGCCAAGGGCGTCTCCATCGTCTACATCAGCCACAAGATGGATGAAATTCTTCGCATCAGCGACGAAGTCACGATCATGCGCGACGGCCAGTACATCGGCACCTGGGAGGCCAAGGAACTGACCACCGATATGATCATCACCAAGATGGTCGGACGTGAGCTGTCGAACCTCTACCCGCCGCGCTCGAATACGCCCGGTGAGGTCGTGTTTGAGGTCAAGGACTTCACGTCCATCAACCCCAAGAGCTTCCGTCACGTCAACTTCAACGTCCGCAAAGGCGAGATCCTCGGCGTTGCGGGTCTGGTCGGTGCCCAGCGCACCGAGCTGATGGAGGGTCTGTTCGGTCTGCGCTGCCACACGTCGGGCACCATCACCTATAAGGGCAAGGAACTGACAATCAACCAGCCGCAGGACGCCATCAAAAACGGCATCGCCATGCTGACCGAGGACCGCCGCGCCACCGGTATTCTGGGTGTGCTTTCCATTGCGGATAACGTCTCCATTGCATCGCTGAACAAGTATCTGATTGGCGGCATCATGCTGGACGACAACAAAATCGAAAAGCTCGTGCAGGATAATGTCGCCAAGCTGTCCATCAAGACGCCGTCCTCCAAAACGCAGATTCAATCGCTGTCCGGCGGTAACCAGCAGAAGGTGCTGATTGCCCGCTGGCTGGCCAACGACCCCGATGTTTTCATCATGGACGAGCCGACCCGCGGTATCGACGTCGGTGCAAAGTATGAAATTTACTGCATCATCGCCGAGATGGCCAAACAGGGCAAGAGCATCATCATGATCTCCTCCGAAATGAGCGAGCTGATCGGCATGTCTGACCGCATCATGGTCATGTGCGATGGCCGCTGCACCGGCTTTATCGACGGTGATAAGGCGAACCAGGAGAACATCATGACGCTGGCTACCCAGTTTGAATAAGGAGGAATCCGAAAATGGAGAAAAAATTCGACTTAAAAAAATTCCTGTCCAATAACGCGATCATTATTCTGATCATTTTGCTGGCCCTCTTCGTCGGCTGCACGACCCAGAACTTCTTTACCGAGACAAACGGCAAAAACCTGCTGCTGAACGTCGCCCCGCGTTTCATCATCGCCTGCGGCGTTTCGGGATGCCTGATTACCAAGGGCACTGACCTGTCCGCCGGCCGCCAGGTCGGCCTGGCCGCCTGCTTCTCCGCCATGCTGCTGCAGAGCGTTGACTACTCTGCCCGCATGCTGCCCTGGCTGCCCGATATTCCGTGGCCCGTGGCCCTGCTGATCGTTATGGCAATCATGGCCTGCTTCGGTGCCATCAACGGCTGCATTATCGCATTCCTGAAGGTTCCTCCTTTCATCGCTACGCTGGGCATGCAGACCATCGTTTACGGCCTGTGCTCCGTCATCACCAACAACCAGCCCATGGGCGGTTACAAGCAGAGCTACCTGACCGTTGCCAGCGGCACGCTGGGCCCCATCCCGTTCCTGGCCATCTTTGCGCTGATCGTCGGCATCTTCTTCTGGTTCCTGTACAATAAGACCCGTCACGGCAAGTACATGTACGCCATCGGCGGCAACGAGAACGCCGCTCAGGTTGCCGGTGTCAACGTCACCGCATCCCTGATCCGCATCTACATCCTGGCCTCCTGCATGTATGCTCTCGGTGGCTTCCTCGTCGGCGCAAAGGCCGGCGGCGCTTCCACCAACACCGGCAACGGCTATGAGCTGGAAGCTATCGCAGCCTGCACCATCGGCGGCGTTTCCACCAACGGCGGCGTCGGCAAGGTCTCCGGCGTTCTGGTCGGCGTTCTGGTCTTTGAAGTCCTGAAGATTTGCCTGCAGTTCCTCGGCGTCGACCCCGCTTACACCTACATTGCACAGGGCCTTGTTATCGTCATCGCCGTTGCCCTTGACCTGCGCAAGTACCTGGCCAAGAAGTAATATGGAAGAAGAAAAAAACACCTCTGAAACGCAAAAGTCCGATTCCCGCCCGGATCACAGCCAACTGAACGCCTTTGAGAATTTCTATGAGAAGTTCCGCAAAGTGCCGCTGAAATACATTGATGTCTTTATCGGCGTCTGTGTTGCCGCACTGGTCATCGTTGTGCTGGTCGGGATACTGAAAAGCAAGGGAATATTGTAAAAAGCGTGCCTCCCACAGAAACGCTCTGTGGGAGGCACGTCTTTTATTTTACCGTTCAGGGGCCGGGTATGCCCGGCCCGCGGCCTTGCGGAAGGCAGCCGCCCTGCATCGCAGACACTCCGGGAAAACCGTAGGGGAGGGATTCATCCTTCCCCTACAAACCGGCCCGGAAGCAGGCATCACTTTTTAACGATTTTTTTCTTCTTCCGCACGCTGTACCCGAAGCTGCCCAGCTTTCTTCCCAGCGCCAGATAATCCCCGTGGCTGTAGACGATCAGCTTCGCCTTGTTCAGGCACAGCTTGCCGCTCTCGTCCAGCAGCCGCTCGTCCACATCCACGGCGACGCACTCGGCCAGAAACAAATCATGCGAACCCAGCGGAATGACCTGCGTGACCTTGCACTCCAGATTCACGGGGCTTTCCTCCACCAACACCGTGCCGACCTTAGCCGCAGGGGCGGCGGTCAGGTGCATGGCAGCGAACTTGTCCACGTCGCGCCCACTCTTGACACCGCACCAGTCGATGGCGCGGACAAGGCTCTCGGTGGGCAGGTTCACGACGAACTCGCCGCTTTCCTGAATTAGATGGTGGCTGTACCGCTCGGGCCGCACGCTGATGGACAGCATCGGCGGCTGGGTGCAGATCGTGCCGGTCCAGCCCACCGTGATAAGGTTCGGCTTGTCGGGGCTGCCGCAGCTGACCAGTACGGGCGGCTCCGGGTTCAGCAGGGTAGACCCCTTCCATACCTGTCGGCTCATTGCGCATCCTCCTTGATCTCACCAAAGTTTGGCGTTGCATCGCTGATAATATACCGCGGGCGGTGCTTGGATTCCAGATAAATTTTACCGATGTACTCCCCGATAACGCCCAGACAGATCAGCTGCACGCCCGACACAAAGCAGATGATGCTTGTCATCGAGGCCCAACCGGACACGGTCAGGCCAAGCGCGGCCTCGATGACGGCCCACAGCACGCCGATAAAGCTGACGAGCGCCACAAACACGCCGAAGCCTGTGATGAATCGGATGGGTTTGATGGACAGGCTCGTGATGCCGTCAAACGCCAGCGCCAGCATTTTGGACAGGGGATAGTGGCTCTCGCCCGCCATGCGCTCATGCCGCTCGTAGGTCACGCAGGTGGACTTGAAGCCGACCAGGGGCACCATGCCGCGCAGGAACAGGTTGACCTCCCTGAACCGGGCAAACTCTTCCAGTGCGCGGGCGCTCATCAGGCGGTAGTCCGCGTGGTTAAAGACGACCTCCGCGCCCATGGCGTTGAGGATTTTATAGAAGCTCTCCGCGGTAAAGCGTTTAAAAAACGTGTCTGTCTCGCGCTTGCTGCGCACGCCGTACACGACGTCGCAGCCGTCGCGGTAGGCGTCCACCATGGCGTCCATCGCGTTGATGTCGTCCTGCCCGTCGCAGTCGATGGAAATTGTAATGTCGCAGCGGCTTTTCGCCTCCATCAGGCCTGCCAGCACGGCATTCTGGTGGCCGCGGTTGCGGCTTTGGCAGATGCCTGCATAGTGCGGGTCACGCGCAGCCAGGTCACAGATAATTTCCCACGTCCGGTCCTTCGAGCCGTCGTTCACAAACAGCACGCGGCTTTCCGGGCTGATCTTGCCCGCCGCGGCCAAATCGTTAATTTTCTGCAAAAACATCGGCGCAGTGATGGGTAAAACCTCCTGCTCATTGTAGCAGGGGATGACGATGTACAAAATCGGGTCGGTACGATTGTTCATACAAATAACCTCAATATGTTAAAATTGCGGGCAGGCGGCGTGCAGCCGCTCGGGGTCGGGCAGCTTAAAGCTGCCGCGGAACAGCTCGATCAGCCCCTCCTCCTGCATCCGGCTCAGCTCGCGGGAGAGCGCGCTGCGGTCACAGTTCAAAAACGCGGCCAGCTCAGTGCGGGTCATGGCGATGGAAAACGTATCCGCGCCGCACCGCTCGCGCTGTTCCAGCAGCCACATGCAGATGCGCCCGCGCAGGCTCTTGCAGCAAATCAGCTCCAAACGGCGGTCCAGCGCAAAATATTTGTCGCTGATGGTCTCCAGCCAGTTCTGCAGCAGCTTCAGGTGTGCGCTGTGCAGCGCGGCGCAGGGGCGCAGCAGTGCCTCGCAGGGAAGATACAGTGCCAGACAGGCCTCGGCGGCGGAGACATTGACGGGGCTGCGGCTGCGCCCGCCCGCCAGCACGTCGGCAAAGACGCCGCCCGGCCCCATACGGGCCATGACGACGGTAGAGCCGTCGGCCAGCGGCTTGCTTGCCGTGATAGCACCTTCCAGCACAAGGCCGACTTCGTGGGTCTCGTAGCCCGCCATCAGCAGCAGCTCGCCTTTGGCGTAGCGGCGCACCCGCGGCGCAAAGCAGGCCATCAGCGTGTCCAGCTCGGCGTCCGTCATGCCGCGCAAAAGGCTTGTGCGGCGCATCGTTTCGTAGTAGGGTGTGTAGTCCATACAGCTCCTTGCAAACGGTTGAAAATGGTATCTGTTGCACGGGCAACAGACAATTCACATTTATTATAGTATAGTAGGGCCGCAAAAGCAACAAGGAGGATAAGATTTTTATGAAACTGAAACGTATTTTCGCCGCTGTAACGGCGTTTGCTTTGTGCGCCTCTCTGGCAGGCTGCGGCGCGACCACGACTGTGAGCGAGTCTGCCGCAGAATCTGCCGCTGAATCCGCCGTCGAGGCAACCCCTGCCGTCACCGAGGCCCCCGCTACTGAAGAAACCGCCGATGCATCCGAGGCCGCCCTGCGCATCGCGGGCCTGAAGGGCCCCACGACGATGGGCCTCGTCAACCTGATGAGCGATGAGGTTGCCTCCAACTACAACTTCACGATGTACGGCGCTGCCGATGAAATCGTGCCGCTGCTGGTCAAGGGTGATCTGGACGCCGCCGCTGTGCCCGCCAACCTCGCCGCCACGCTCTACAACAAGACGAACGGTGCAGTGGAAGTTGCCTGCATCAACACGCTGGGCGTGCTCTACATCGTCGAGAACGGAGAGATCGTCAACTCTGTCGGGGATCTGAAGGGCCAGACCATCGTCACCACCGGCAAGGGCGCTACCCCCGAGTACGTTCTGCGCTACGTCCTGACCGAGAACGGCGTTGACCCCGACAGCGACGTTACCATCGAGTATTGCAGCGAGGCTACCGAGGCCCTGAGCAAGGTCCAGGCGGGCGAAGCCACCATCGCCATGCTGCCTCAGCCCTTCGTCACCAGCGCCATGTCCCAGGTCGAGGGTCTGCGCGTTGCGCTTGACATGAACGAGGAATGGCAGAAGGTCGCCGGCTCCAAGCTGGTCACCGGCGTTCTGGTCGTCCGCAAGGATGCCGTTGAGAACGACCCTGAGGCTTTTGCCGCCTTCATGGATGGCTATGCCGCCAGCGTCGAGGCCGCAAACTCTGACCTCGAGGGCACCGCAGCCCTCTGCGAGCAGTACGGCGTTGTCGCCAAGGCTGCGCTGGCCCAGAAAGCCCTGCCGCAGTGCAACATTGTTTTTGAGACCGGCGACGAGATGAAGACCGACCTCGAGACCTACTTCAAGGTTCTGTACGCCGCCGACCCCGCCAGCGTGGGCGGCGCCCTGCCTGCCGACGACTTCTACTATGCAGGCTAAATCCCCCCGCAGAGGCGGATGCTCGCATCGACCCGCCGCTGCTGCTGTGGGCGGATGCAAGCATCCGCCCCAGCAAACGCCGCTGTGGCAAAAGGCTGCCGCCATCCTTGTGTGGATTCTGATTTGGCAGCTTGCCGCCATGGGGCTGGGACACGGCGGGCTGTTTCTGGCTACGCCCCTGCAGACACTGGGGGCGCTGGCACAGCTGGCACCCACAGCTGCATTCTGGCAGCGCATCGTGTTCAGTGCGCTGCGCATAATGGCGGGCTTCCTGCTGGCAGCAGCAGGGGGCCTGCTTCTTGGCGCAGCGGGCGCACGTTGGCACGGGGTACGGGTGTTCATTGACCCTGCCATGCAGCTGATCCGCGCCATGCCCGTCGCCAGCTTTGTCATTCTGGCGCTGCTCTGGGTGCGCAGTGCGAACCTGTCGGTCATCGTCAGCTTTACCCATGTGCTGCCCGTCGTCTATGCGGGCGTGCTGGGCGGCATTGCCGACACCGACCCGAAGCTGCTGGAAATGGCGAAGGTCTACCGCCTGCCGCTCACCGCGCGGCTGCGGTACATCTGGCTGCCCGGCATCTTCCCGTCCTTCTGCGAGAGTTGCATCGCCGCCATGGGCATGTGCTGGAAAAGCGGCGTCTCCGCCGAGGTCATCGGTCTGCCGGACCACAGCGTGGGCGACGCGCTCTACCGCGCGAAGATCACCCTGTCCACGCCGGATGTGTTCGCGTGGACGCTCGTCATCGTGCTGCTGTCGGCGGCGCTGTCCGCGGCAGCGGCGGCCCTGCTGCGCACGGCCAAGACACGTCTTTGCGGGGAGGTGCGCGTGTGAGCATTGTGATAACCGATCTCTGCAAAAGCTTCGGCAGTACGCCGGTTTTGCAGCGCTTTACCTGGACGGTGGAACGCCCCATGGTGCTGATGGGCCGCTCCGGCTGCGGCAAGACCACGCTGCTGCGCATCCTGCTGGGACTGGAGTCCGCAGACTCCGGCACAGTGACCGGCGTCGAAACGCCCGCCGCCGTTTTTCAGGAGGATCGCCTCTGCCCGCAGCTGACCGCTGCCGCCAACCTGACGCTGACCGGCCACGGCCTGACGCCGCAGGATGCCGAGCGTGAGCTGCGTGCCCTTGGCTTTACGGATGCCGAGCTGGCGCTGC
>OHAG01002120.1_pt1 | contig 11533 bp, 8 predicted proteins | sample 1577081 | NCBI WGS metagenome assembly OHAG01 (sample SAMEA3541513, study PRJEB24748) | human gut metagenome | biome: human gut; feature: human-associated habitat; material: faeces | place: China | collected 2012
GTTTAAACTTTATATCATAACTCATATTATATTTGTTAACTTATTTAATAATTTTAATACCTTTATTATTAAGTTCGTTTACTATATTGTACAGTATATAATAATGAAGTGTTATAAAAAGTAAAATATAAACAAGATTATATTATTTTAATAAATATATTATATGGTATAATTTACAATATAAATAAAACGGAGGAATACAGATGATTAAATTAAAATACAACGGTCATGCTAACATTTCATTAATAAAAGATAATGTAACTATATTAATAGACCCATTTTTTACAGATAATCCAGTAAATAAAACTAATCCAAATGAAGTAGAATGTGATTATATATTAGTATCACATGCACACTTTGACCATATAGGAGATGCTATAGAAATAGCTAAAAGAACTGGTGCAACAATAATAAGTACAGCAGAAATAGCAAACATGGCAGAAAGTAAAGGTTGCAATTCTCATGGAATGAACATAGGTGGAAAATTTAACTTTGAATTTGGTTCTGTAAAGGTTACACAAGCAATACACAGTGCAGGTATAGAAGGAGGAGTTGCTTGTGGATTTATAATAGATTTTTACGGAAAAACTATATACTTTGCAGGAGACACTGCATTATTTGGAGATATGCAATTAATAGGTAGAATGAATAATATAGATTATGCCTTACTTCCAATAGGAGATAATTTTACTATGGGACCAGAGGAAGCTATTGAAGCTGTTAAAATGTTAAAACCAAATGTAGTTATACCGATACATTATGACACATGGCCACCAATAGCACAGTCGCCACAAGACTTTAAAATAGAAGTTGAGAAAAACTGTGATGCAAAGGTATTAATAGTTGATTTTAATGAAAGTATAGAGATATAGATAAGATTAAGGTAAGTTATATGAATATGGCTTACCTTTTTTACGCTTAAGGATATTATAATATTTTAAAAAATGTGGATAACTTCTGAATGTAAGTAATATCAATCAACTGGTTTTGAGCGTAAAAAAGATTTTGAGCAACGGACGAAGTCGTTGGCGACATGAAGTGTTTCGCCGACACGTCGCTCAGGCGAAGCGAATTTTTTACGTATAAGAAAGCTATGATATAAAGTTTTTGTGGATAAAATTTTAATAGATGTAATATTAATAACTTTATAAGCGTAAAATGATATTTGGTAATGTTTCGCCGACACGTCGCTAAAGCGAAGCGAATTTTTAATGGTAAGAATTAAATATAAAATAAAGTAGTAATATATTATATAATTTATATATAATCCTATTTATTTTACTTATTAAATTATGATATCATAAATGGGAAGGGAGTTGGAAACTTGAAATTACATAAACCTGGAATGAGAAACATAAAAACAGGTATAGGTGTTATGATATGTGTTTTAGCTGGACACTTACATCTAGTTGATAACACATTATTTGCAGCAATAGCTTGTATTGTATGTATACAAACAACTGTAAAAGGTTCTTTGACAGCTGGATTAAATAGATTAAAAGGAACATTTATTGGAGGTCTAATAGGCTTTATATTTGTACTTATACATCCTGGAAATCCAATATTATCATGTTTAGGTATAATTACAACTATATATATTTGCAATGTATTAAAGATAAATAACTCTATAAGTATTGCTTGTGTTGTATATTGTGCAATATATTTAGGAGTAGGAACAAATAATCCAATAGCATATTCTTTTCACAGAATAGTAGATACATCAATAGGGATTTTAATTGGAGTATGTGTAAATTACTTTATTTATAGACCTAATTATTTAGGTCGTATATACAATGAAATCAGAGAAATTGAAAATACATCAATAAAATTATTAAAAAGTGAAATAGAAAAAGGGAATCATGTTGATATATCATCTTTAAAAAATGAAATTACAAAATTAGAAGGTTTATATAAAAACTTTTTAGATGAATTAGAATATAGTAACGATGAAGTAGATAATAAATCAATAAATAAAACTATAAATAAGTGTAAGCAAATATATTTACATCTTCAGGTATTAGAACATATGAAAGATAAGTGTTATTTAAATAAAGAAAACTATATTAAATCTAAGGATTTATATGAGAAATTAGATAAAAATATAGAAATCAAAGAAAATGTAAGTCCAGTTTATAATTTTCATATAAGTAGGATAATTGAACATATAAATGAAATACATGACATTGATGTAGATGATAATATATAAATTAAAATATCCAAGAATTCAAAGTTTGAACTCTTGGATATTTTTTTTAAAGCGGTATCGCTTAATAAATGAAATATTTAGCCCATATGTCGCTTAAGTAAAGCAAAATTTTTACAAATATATTATAAAGCTATAAATATATAAGCAATTGGCACAAATATAATTAAACCTAATATATTATAAAAAGTAAAAGATTTCATATAATTATCATTTCCAAATTCACTAGCATAAATCTTATAAGAAATAACACTAGCAAGAGAAGCTATCAATGTACCCATACCACCAATATTTACACCTAAAAGTAACTCTTTAAAGTGATCAGTAAATCCAGATAAAAGCATAGTAGCAGGAACATTACTAATAACTTGGCTAGAAAGTACTGAGGCTAAAAATGTAGACTTAGGACTATTTAAAATACCTTCCATAAAGTTTTTTACAACATCCATAGTTGAAATATTTCCAACAAATATGAAAAATCCTATAAAAGTAATTAATAAAGAATAATCAACTTGTGAAAATAACTTTTTATTTAAAATTAAAACCATAACAATAGTTATTAAAAAAGTAACCTTATAATCAATAACATGGAAAACTGATAATAATATTATTAAAAATAACCCACCAAATAAATAAACATCTCTTTTATTATCAATTTTAACATCTTCTAAATCTAAACTTAAATTCATCTTTTTATCTTTAAAAACAAGTAAAACTAAAAATAATACTGCTAAAATAACTATAGGTAAAGTTATCTTAAAAAAGTCTATAGGACTTAAATTATAAAAAGAATATATAAATAAGTTCTGAGGATTACCCATAGGAGTAAAACTACTTCCAAGATTAGCAGCTAATGTTTGAAATATTACTATTTTTAAAACATTAATATTAGCTTTTCTTGCAATAACAATACTAAGTGGAACAAATGTAATAAGTGCAACATCATTAGTAACTATCATTGAAGATATAAAAGTTATAAATACTAACGCTAAAGATATAGATGTATAAGTATTACATTTTTTTAAAAGTCCTATGGCTATACTATCTAAAAACTTTAACTCTTTAAAAGCAGCAACTACTACCATAAGATTAAATAATAATATAAGTACCTTAAAGTCAATGTAAGACAATTTAGGCATAGAAATAAAAGAACTAAGTATAGCAAGAGTAACTGCTATAACTAGAACACATTCCTTTTTTAAAAACTCAATAAATGAGCTTTTCTTTTTTCCTTTTTGTGTTTGAATAATTTGACTCATGTTTCTCTCCATATAATAAATTTTATCATGAAAATTTTACACTATTATATAACATATATCAAATTAAATTTTATAAATAGAATACAGTATTAACATAAGTTTTATAGCTTTTGGTTATTATAATATCATAAAAATAACTTTTAAGGTGGTGACAAAGTGTACATTCTTATAAGTCTTATTGGAGGCCTTGGATTATTTCTTTATGGTATGAACATAATGGGAGAAGGTCTTCAAAAATCAACAGGTCCCAAATTAGAAAAAGCTATAGAACTTTTAACAAGCAATGTTGTTATGGGAGTTTTAGTAGGAGCTGTTGTTACAGGTATTATACAAAGTAGTGGTGCAACTACTGTTATGGTAGTTGGATTTGTTAATGCAGGAATAATGACACTTTATCAAGCAATTGGAATTATAATGGGAGCGAACATAGGAACAACAGTTACTGCTCAATTAGTATCCTTTGATGTTAGTATATTATCATCAATAGCTCTTGGAATAGGTATAGTTTTATACATGATCGGGTTAAAATCTAAACCTACTCTTAAAAATATATCTGAAATACTAATAGGTTTTGCAATATTATTTATAGGTATGAGATTTATGAAAGATGCAGTAGCCCCATTATCAGAATACCCATTTGTAAGAAGTATATTAGCAAGTATTGCAAATCAACCAATATTAGCATTAATTGCTGGATTTTTAATGACTACTTGCTTACAAAGTTCTAGTGCATCGATGGGTATACTAATAGCATTAGCTTCTCAAGGTCTTATGCCATTACATGGAGCATTACCTATTTTATATGGAGATAATATAGGTAGTTGTACTACATCTTTATTATCAAGTATAGGAACAAATAAAAATGCTAAAAGAGCTGCTTTAATGCACTTGTGTTTTAACGTAATAGGAACTTTATTATTTATGTTTATTTTAAATAAACCTATAACTATGATAGTTACACGTTTAGACCCAACTGATATATCTAGACAAATAGCAAATTCACACACACTATTTAATTTAATAAATGTTGTATTATTATTACCATTTTCTAAATATATAGTTAAGCTAGCAATGTTAATTATACCTGATAAAGGTCAAGAAGAAGATAATGAGAATAGAGTAATAAAATATTTAGATGAAAGAATGTTAGAAACTCCATCTATAGCTTTTGGAAATACAATAAAAGAAGTTCTTAGAATGGGAAAAAACTCAAAGAAAAGTTTAGTTTTTTCTATGGATGGATTTTTAAAAAAATCTCAAGAAGATGTAAATATGACATTTGAAAAAGAAAAAATAGTGAATGAACAACAAAGAAAAATTTTAGACTATCTGATTAAACTATCAAATAAAACTTTAGATGATAAAATGAGGTTTTCTTTAGATTTACTATTTCATACAGTAAATGATATAGAAAGAGTTGGTGATTTATCAGAAAATATTGCAGAACTTGCTCAATGGTTTATAAATGGTAATATTGAATTGTCAGATAGTGCTAAAGATGAAATAGTAGAAATTTACAATAAGGTTTTAGAGTGTTATAACTTATCTCTTAATGCAATGAAAGAGAATAATACTAGTGTTGCAAAAAATGTTTTAAAATTAGAAAGTGAAGTAGATATGTTGGAAAAAGCATATAAAAATAAACATATGGAAAGAATAAATTATAATTCATGTGGCATAGATGCTGGAATAATATACTTAGATTTATTGACTAATCTTGAAAGAATATCAGACCACTGTGCAAGTATTGCTAAAAGGGTTATAAAAATTAATGAATAATAAGAATACTCCAATTTATTTAATTGGAGTTTTTTAAAATTTAAATAAAATAAAAAAAGTTAAAATAGTTACATTTTTAATCCATTAAAATCATAGAAATAATATAAAAACTATAATATAAGTATAAAGTATTAAAAAATATGCTTAAGATAAAGGAGAGGTATTATATGGCGAATAGAATAGTTTTAAATGAAACTTCTTACCATGGATCAGGAGCAATAAAAGAAATAGTAAATGAAGTAAAAGGAAGAAATTTAAAAAAAGCATTTGTATGTTCAGATCCAGATTTAATAAAATTTAATGTAACAACAAAAGTAACAAATATATTAGAAGAATCAAATCTTGAATATGAAATATACTCTAATATAAAGCCAAATCCGACAATAGAAAATGTTCAAAATGGAGTTAATGCTTATAAAAAATCTAATGCAGATTATATAATAGCAATAGGCGGAGGCTCATCTATAGATACAGCTAAAGCAATTGGTATAATAATAAATAATCCAGAATTTGAAGATGTTAGAAGCCTAGAAGGAGTAGCACCAACTAAAAATAAATGTGTACCTATAATAGCTGTACCAACAACAGCAGGAACAGCAGCAGAAGTTACTATAAACTATGTTATAACAGATGCTGAGAAAAATAGAAAATTTGTATGTGTAGATACTAATGATATACCAGTTGTAGCAATAGTAGACCCAGATATGATGGAAAGTATGCCAAAAGGCTTAACTGCAGCTACAGGAATGGATGCATTAACTCATGCAATAGAAGGACTTATAACAAGAGGAGCATGGGAAATGAGTGATATGTTCCATATAAAAGCAATAGAATTAATATCAAAACATTTAAGAGGAGCAGTTGAAAATACAAAAGAAGGTAGAGAAGGTATGGCATTAGGTCAATACATAGCAGGTATGGGATTTTCTAATGTAGGATTAGGAATAGTTCACTCAATGGCACATCCGTTAGGTGCTTTATATGATACTCCTCATGGTGTAGCCAATGCAATAATACTTCCAACAGTTATGGAATACAATGCAGAAGTAACTGGTGATAAATATAAGTATATAGCAAAAGCTATGGGTGTGGAAAATGTAGAAAATATGAGTGTTGAAGAATATAGAAAAGCAGCTATAGATGCAGTTAAAAAGCTTTCAAGTGATATAGGAATACCATCAAATTTAAAAGATATAGTTAAGGTTGAAGATATAGATTTCTTAGCTCAATCAGCATATGATGATGCATGTAGACCAGGAAATCCAAAAGAAACAAGTGTAGAAGATATAGCTAACTTATACAAATCATTACTATAAGAATTTAAACATAAAATAGCTACTTAAGAAATAAATTTTATAGTAGCTATTTTATTATACAGTACTATTTAAAGATTGTTTTATGTATTGTTTAGAAGCAAAACCTTTATATAAATTAAATCTAAAATAACAACAAGGCTTTATACATTCAATATTAGTATTAGCTTATTCTTTATGCTTTAGAACTAATAAAGAAGATTAAATATAATAAATAGCCAAGAGGGGGCATATTTTATTGTAAAAATGTGCCCCCTTTATATTTTTTGCATACTATAAAGAGTATTAATTATAATTTTAAACATTCAAAAAATAGGAGACTTATTATGTTTAAAGATATTGACATAAATTCAAAATCAGAATTAGAGCTATATTTTAAATTAGTAGATTATGAAGCTAGCGAGTATTGCTTTAGTACTATATATATGTGGAGGCATTTATTTAACACAAAATATTATATAGAAAATGATTTTGCAATAATACTTTTAGAATACGAAAGTGATGTATTTTCAATAATACCTTTATGTATAAAGGATAAACTATCATATGTTGTAGAATTTGCACTAAATTATATAAAAGATGAGTATAAAAGAATACAATTAAAAGGTGTAAATGAAGAAATAGCAGACTTAATAAAGGTAAATTATAAAGAAAAATTTATATATGAAAAAGAAAGAGGTTTATTTGACTATATATATGATGCAGAAAGTTTGAGAACTTTAAGTGGAAGAAAAAATAAGAAAAAAAGAAATCATATAAATTCATTTCTAAATTTATATAAAAATAGGTATGAGTACAAACTCTTAGATAAAGGAAACTTTGAAGAATGCATAGAACTTCTTAATTTATGGGAACAAAATAAAGAAAATATAGAAAGTAGTGGACATAAAGAACTTGATGAAGAAATATTAAGCATAAAAGAAGTATTTGAAAACTATGAAAAGTTAAAAGACAATGTGAAAATTGCTGGAGTTTATATAGATAATAAGCTTGAAGCTTTTACAATAGGTGAAAAAATTAATGAAAATATAGCTTTAATTCATATAGAAAAAGCAAATCAAAATATAAATGGTCTATATCAATATATAAATCAACAATTTTTACTAAACGAATTTCCAAATGTTAAATATGTAAATAGAGAAGAAGATTTAGGGTTATATGGTCTTAGAGAAGCTAAGTTATCCTATCATCCATGTAAGTTTATAGAAAAGTATAGTATAAAAGAAGCATAATAAGGAGGTTAAGCTAACCTCCTTTTAATTTGTATATACTATCATCTTCGCTAATGATTTATAAATGTTTTGATAACGTGGAAACTAAAGTAACTTAAATATATAGTAAAATTAAAAATGATATTTTAAAGTGATTTTAGGTGTATTTCTTAGACTAAATAAATGAAGTAAATTTGTATATTTTTATATTCAAAAATAGGATATACTTATAAAGATAAAATAAAAATATAAGGATATAACAATGAATAAAATAATAAAAATATCCATTAGAAATCTAGTGGAATTTATAATGAGACATGGAAGTATAGACAATAGATATACAAGTTCTATAAAAGCTATAGAAGGGATAAGAGGTCATCAAAAAGTACAAAAATCCTATGGTGATAATTATACTGCCGAAGTACCTTTAAAATACACCTTAACATATGAAGATTTAGAAATAATGGTAGAAGGTAGAGCAGATGGAATACTAATAGAAGATGAAAAAACAATAATAGATGAAATAAAAACAACAACCAAAGACTTACTATTAATAGATGAAAATACAAATCCACTACACTGGGCACAAGCAAAGTGTTATGGATATATATATTCTATGCAAAATGAACTAGAGAACATAGATATACAAATAACCTATTACAACATAGATACAAAGTCTACAAGAATACTAAGGCAAAGTTATACACTAAAGGATCTTGAAGAATTTTTCTTTTGGTTAATAGATGAATATAAAAGTTGGGCACAATTAGAAAGTGATTGGGTAAATAAAAGAAATGAATCAATAAAAAGGTTAAAATTCCCATTTGAGAACTATAGACCAGGTCAAAGGGAACTTGCTGTAAGAGTATACAAAAGCATAACAGATAGTAAAAAATGCTTTGCACAAGCACCTACAGGAACAGGAAAAACTATATCAACACTTTTTCCAGCTATAAAGGCTATGGGAGAAGATAAAACTTCTAAAATATTTTACCTTACAGCAAAAACTATAACTAGAGAAGTAGCACAAAACACTATTTCTTTAATGAGAAAAAAAGACTTAAATTTAAAAGCAGTAACAATAACAGCAAAAGAAAAAATATGCAAAATGGAAGAGGTAAACTGTAATCCAGAGTATTGTCCTTATGCAAATGGATATTTTGACAGAATAAACAATTCATTAAAAGATATCTTAGCAAAATATAATGATTACTCAAAAGAGAATATAGAAAGAATAAGTGAAGAATACATGCTTTGTCCATTTGAATTATCCTTAGATTTAACAAATTTAAGTGACGTAATAATATGTGATTACAACTATGTATTTGATCCAAGGGTATACTTAAAAAGATTTTTCGATACTAAAACTACAGATTATACATTTTTAATAGACGAAGCTCATAACCTAGTAGACAGAGCTAGAGAAATGTATTCAGCAACATTAAATGAAGAAAAATTTATTAAAGTTAAAAAGCTAATAAGCAAAAAAGACAAGCGTATAACAAAAGTTATAAAAGAAATACAGTCTTACTTTGAAGATAAACTAGAGGACTTAACCACATTAGATGAAAATGATTTAGTAGAAAGTGAAGCACCACTAGAACTATGTGAAATACTTAGTTCATTTATAAAGTTTGTAGATGAATATTTAGCAAGAACTAATGAAGAAAATGAAGAGTTAATGGATTTATATTTTGATGTATATAGCTTTTTATCAATATCAGATTTTTATGATAAAAACTATACAACCATATATACAAAAACCTTTAATGGAATGACTATAAAAATATACTGTGTTAACCCTCAAAAAGTAATTGAAGAAAAAATGAAAAAAGCTAAATCAAATATAATATTTTCAGCAACACTTATTCCTATGGATTACTTTATGAAAATGTATAGTTATGATGAAGAAGACTTTATTATAAACTTGAAAAGTCCATTTGATGTAAAAAACAGGCTACTTATGATAGGAGATAATGTAGCTACAACTTACAACAAAAGATTTGAAACAAGTTGTGATATAGCATCATACATTGCAAACTGTGTACAAGCTAAAAAAGGAAATTATATGGTATTTTTCCCATCATATAAGTATATGGAACTAGTATTTGATAAAATGAAGGAAAACTATCCAGATATAAATACATCAATACAAGAAAGTAATATGAGTGAAGAAGAAAAAGAAGAGTTTTTATCTATGTTTGATGAAGATAACAAAGAAACTCATGTTGGATTTTGTGTACTAGGTGGACATTTCTCTGAAGGTATAGATTTAACCAATGATAAACTTATAGGGGTTATCATAGTAGGAGTTGGAATGCCTCAAATTGGAATTGAAAGGGATATTATAAAGGACCATATGAAAGATAGTAATAAAGGCTTTGATTATGCTTATGTATATCCTGGTATGATTAAGGTATTACAAGCTGCTGGTAGATGTATAAGAACAGATGATGATAAAGGAGTTATACTACTTCTTGATAACAGATACTCTCAAAGAAGATATCAAAGCTTGTTCCCTTATGAATGGTATCCTAATTTTAGAGTAAGAAAAAGTGATGATGTTAAAACTTTATGTGAAAAGTTTTGGAGAAATTAGTTTATAAATTTGATATACTACATTTAATAAATATTAACACTTTAACTATTAGTTAAAATTGTTGCTATACAATTAACTACAGGTTAATTGTATTTATTATTTAAAATTGATATCATGTAAGTACGGATCCGAACATTAACATATTTAAGGTGAAAACATGAAAATAAATGAAATTATAAAATTAAAAAGAAAAGAACTAGATTTAACCCAAGAGCAAATGGCTGAGTATTTAGGAGTAACAACCCCTGCGGTTAATAAATGGGAAAAAGGTAACTCTTATCCAGATATTATAATATTACCTGCTTTAGCGAGATTATTGAAAGTAGATTTAAATACGTTACTATCCTTTAATGATGAACTAACAGATCAAGAAATCGGAAAATTTACCAATGATTTAGTTACTATTATTGATGCAAAGGGATATGATGAGGGATTTAAAATAGCAATGGATAAAATATATAATTATCCTAATTGTTATAAGCTAATTTATTCAGTTTCATCTACTTTACAAGGTGCATTATTTATGTATGGAGTAGAAGATAAAGATAAATACGAAAAGCAAATTGAAAAACTATTTGAGCGTGTAGGCAAGTGTAATAATCCAGAACTATGTAATCATGTAAATTCATTATTAATTTCTAAATACATACAAAGGAAAGAGTATGATAGTGCACAAAAACTTATTGATACATTACCTAATACCTAAATTAACAAAAAACAAATACAAGCTAATTTATATATTAAACAAGGTAAATTATCAGAAGCATCTGAGATTTTAGAACAAGAACTATTATTTATGACTAACAACATTCAAACGGCATTATTAAGTATGATTGATATTGCTTTGCAAGAAAGTAGATATGAAGATGCAATAGTTTATGCTGATAAAATACAACAAACAGCTGAAATATATCAATTATGGGATTACAATAAATATATTGGTTATTATCAAATAGCAATAGAAACAAAAGATAAACAAAAGAGCATAGATATATTAAAAGTTATGTTACCATCTATCAAAAAACTATGGACGATAAGTAATTCACCACTTTATAAGCATATTAAATCTAAAGCTGTAGATAATAAAATGGGATTAATAATGTTGAATAGTATAATTAGAGAGCTTGAAACAAGTGAAGAAGCTGACTTTTTAAAAAGAGATCCTAAAT
>OHAG01002133.1_pt1 | contig 11459 bp, 10 predicted proteins | sample 1577081 | NCBI WGS metagenome assembly OHAG01 (sample SAMEA3541513, study PRJEB24748) | human gut metagenome | biome: human gut; feature: human-associated habitat; material: faeces | place: China | collected 2012
CCCGGCGGATGACGCTGGAAGGGGCCAAGGTGCTGGCCTGCGTGGAGGTCATGCCCTATTCCGGCGGCCTGACCCGCAACATTGTGCAGTGCCTGCAGGATTTTGACATCCCGCTGTACCTGTCCCACACCATCGTGGACATTCAGGGCGATACCCGGGTGGAAAAGGCCATTGTGGCCAAGGTGGACGAGAACCGCCGCCCCATTCCGGGCACCGAGATGGAGTTTGACGTGGACACCATCCTGCTCAGTGTGGGCCTGATCCCGGAAAACGAGCTGACCCGGCAGGCCGGCATCCCGATGGACCCCCACACCAAGGGAGCCGTGGTCTACGAGAACATGGAGACCGGCATTCCCGGCGTGTTTGCCTGCGGCAACGTGGTGCATGTGCACGATCTGGTGGACTTTGTTTCCGGCGAGAGCGACCGGGCCGGAGCCGCAGCCGCCGCCTATGTGCTCCACGGTGAGACCCCGGACGCGGCCGTGCTGGACCTTGTCCCGGGCAATGGCGTGGGCTATACCGTCCCCCAGCGGGTGCGCCCGGCGGACGTGGACAAGGGCGTGGAGATCTCGTTCCGGGTGCGGCAGAATTACGGCCCCAGCCAGATCACCATCACCTGCGGGGAGAAGCAGCTGGCCCGGTTCAAGCGCCAGCGGATGGCACCCGGCGAGATGGAGCACATCACCCTGCCCGGGGTCCTGCTGGCAAAGGCCGACGGCCCGCTGACCGTTGCAGTAGAGGAGGTCGTAGCAAAATGAACAAAAAACGTGAGATCATTTGTATCTGCTGCCCCCGTGGCTGCCACTTGCAGGTGGACCCGGAAAACGATTATAATGTAACCGGCAATGCCTGCCCCAACGGTGCCGCCTATGGCAAGGAAGAACTGACCCATCCCACCCGTATCCTGACCAGTACGGTGCGGGCCGAGGGCGGGCGCTATCCGCGCTGCCCGGTCAAGACCGCGCAGGCGGTGCCCAAAGAAAAGATCATGCAGGTCATGGCTGCGCTGGACGGCGTCACGCTGCACGCACCCATCCGCACCGGGCAGGTCGTGCTGACCGACGTCTGCGGCACCGGTGTGGATGTCGTAGCCACACGGGACCTGTAAAACCGCCCCTGAGCGAAACGGAGGTCATTGAACCATGTCGACAAAGTATGTTCTTGCACTGGACCAGGGAACCACCAGCAGCCGCGCCATCCTGTTTGACAACGAGCAGAACATCATCGCGGTGCAGCAGCGGGAGTTTGAGCAGATCTACCCGCAGCAGGGCTGGGTGGAGCACAACCCCATGGAGATCTGGTCCACCCAGTACGGGGTCATGAACGAGGTGGTGGCCCAGAGCGGTGTGGATGTCCATGACATTGCCGCCATCGGCATCACCAACCAGCGCGAGACCACCATCCTGTGGGAAAAGGCCACCGGCCGCCCCATCTACAATGCCATCGTCTGGCAGTGCCGCCGCACCGCCCCGCTGGTGGACGAGCTGGTGCAGCAGCCCGGCATGACGGAATACATCCGCGAGAATACCGGCCTGATGCCGGATGCCTATTTTTCCGCCACCAAGATCAAGTGGATCCTGGATAACGTGCCCGGCGCGCGGGAGCGGGCCGAGGCGGGCGAGATCCTGTTCGGCACTGTGGACACCTGGCTGGTGTGGAAGCTCACCGGCGGCAAAGTCCATGTGACCGACCGCACCAACGCCAGCCGCACCATGCTCTACAACATCCGCACCCTGGACTGGGATGACACCCTGCTCAAAGCGCTGGACATCCCCCGCTGCATCCTGCCCCGCGTGGCGGATTCCAGCGAGGTCTACGGCACCACCGACCTGTGCGGGGTGCAGGTGCCGGTGGCCGGCATTGCCGGGGACCAGCAGGCTGCACTGTTCGGGCAGGGGTGCTTTGCCAAGGGTGAGGCCAAGAACACCTACGGCACCGGCTGCTTCTTGCTGATGAACACCGGTGACACCATCTGCCGCAGCCAGAACGGCCTGATCTCCACCATTGGCATCAGCCTGAACGGCAAGGTGGAGTATGCTCTGGAGGGCAGTGTCTTTGTGGGCGGTGCCGTCATCCAGTGGGTGCGCGACGGCCTGCGGATGATTCAGGAGAGCCGCGACGCTGAATACTATGCCCAGAAGGTGCCGGACAACGGCGGCATCTACATCGTGCCCGCCTTCACCGGTCTCGGTGCGCCCTATTGGGATATGTACGCCCGCGGTGCCATTGTGGGCATCACCCGCGGCACCACCCAGAACCACATCATCCGGGCGGCGGAGGAGTCCATCGCCTACCAGAGCGCCGACCTTGTGGCCGCCATGGAAAAGGACACCGGTGTGCCCATCACCTCCCTGAAGGTGGACGGCGGTGCTTCCCGCGACCAGTTCCTGATGCAGTTCCAGGCCGACATCCTGAACAAGGACGTTCTGCGCCCGGCCATCCGGGAGACCACGGCCCTGGGCGCTGCCTATCTGGCCGGCCTTGCCACCGGCGTGTGGAAGGACCGGGACGAGATCCGCAGCCTGTGGCACTGCAACATGACCTTTACCCCCGCTATGCCGGAGGCCGAGCGCGCACGGTTGCTGTCCGGCTGGCACAAGGCCGTGGGCCGCAGCAGTGACTGGGCAGAACATTAAAAGACTTTGTCTGGATTTTGACTACTTCCAACAAAAAATCGCGAATTTGTGAATTGTCTGTTGACAAACCATTGAGAAATGGTATACTGAAAGCATCCCAAGAGAATTGAGATGGGGATGCACTGTGCCACACGACCGCAGTGCGTCCCCATTTTTTTGTTCCCATCGCACCACTTGTCCGCCCGTTCACATCTGTTCCGGGGGCTGGTTCTGGAAGTGCAGCCGCCGGGCACGTCCCTGAAAAAAGAAGGAGGATCCCCATGAAAAGCACCGCAAAGGCCACCGAAAAGCGTTCGCGCACGGTCGTTGTGCTGGCGATCGCTGTGGCGTTGATGCTGCTGGGCAGCATTTTTGCCCAGATGTTCAACACCTCATTCTACAAGGTCAAGGTCTCCCGCATTTCCTTTGAGACCGACACCGGCACCCTTTCGGGCCTGTTGTACCTGCCCAAGGGCGTGGACGCCTCCAACCCGCACCCCACCATCGTGACCACTCACGGCTACCTGAACAGTGCCGAGATGCAGGACGAGACCGCCATCGAGATGTCCCGCCGCGGCTATGTCGTGCTGGCACTGGATATGTATGACCACGGCCATTCCCACGGGAACGCCGACAATACCGGCGGCTTCTTCAACTTCTGGCCCACTTCGCTGTGGGATGCCGCACAGTACATGTACAGCCAGGACTACGTTGCCAAGGACGCCCAGGGCAACGGTCAGATCGCGGTCAGCGGCCACTCCATGGGCGGCTTCTCCTCCGAGATGGCCATCTATCTGGATGAGCAGAACTACGCTGCCGCCGGTTACCGCATCATCAAGGCCGGTTTGAGCATGGGTGCCGATTACTCCTGGACCTCCTACCTGGGCCTGGACGAAGAGGCTGCGGTTGCCACCTTCGGCGGACGCACCATCGGCAAGATCTGCGGCCAGTACGACGAGTTCTTCTTTGCGGCCGACGAGCCTCCCACGAAGAGCGGCACCGTCTACCACAAGGACTATGTTGCAACCACCGCTGGCAAGACCCTGCTGGAGCAGGAAGCTCCGCAGGCTGACACCTGGTACACCGGCTCGGACGGCGGCCAGCGCATCATTTACCAGCCGCGTGAGATCCACCCCTGGAACCACTTCTCCACCGCTTCCACCAAGGATGCCATCGAGTTCTACGCCACTGCATTTGCCGACCAGTCCGGTCTGGTGCAGAACATTGCTTCCACCAGCCAAATCTGGTACTGGAAAGAAGTCTTTGAGCTGGTCGCTCTGGTGGGCTTCCTGCTCATGCTGGCACCTCTTGCCCTGCTGCTGATGAAGCTGCCCTTCCTGTCCAATGCAAAGCAGGCCGTCGCAGCACCCACCCCGGCCGTCGGCACCCTGTCCGGCAAGCTTGGCACGATCAGCCTGTTCGTGGTGGGTATGCTGATCCCGGCCATCATCTTCCCCGCCGTGTACGACGGCAGTCTGACCGCAGAGCCCATCCGCTGGATGCGCTACGCCAGTGACATTGCCCTGCTCCTGTCGGTAGTGGGCATCGTTCTGGCAGCCCGCAGCACCGAGGACGACCGCAAGACCTGGCTGTCCGGCTCGGTGTGCGTCCTGATCGCTTCCGTCGTCCTGCGTGTGCTGGTGACCAAGAACATCTTCGAGACCAATGCCACCTGGCAGGGCCCCACCGTCAACAGCATCGTGACCTGGGCTCTCATCTGCGCCTGCATCTCCATCGTGACCATGGTCTGCGTCTACCTGTTCGGCGGCCGCAAGCAGAAGGGCATCACGCTGGAACAGTACGGCATTGCCGCAAAGCCGGTGTCTGTGGCCGCAGCCTTCTGCGTGGCACTGCTGGTGAGCGTGATCGCCTACGCCTGCCTGTTTGCCGTGGATGCCATCTTCAAGACCGACTTCCGCATCTGGACCTTCGCCTTCAAGACCTTTGAAGCCAGCGCCATCCCGGCGGCGGTCAAGTATATGCCGTTCTTCTTTGTGTACTACTTTGTCAGCGGCGCCGCCGCCATCTCCAACACCAGCAGCGAAAAGCTGCAGGGCGGCTGGGGCTACCTGCTGGCTGCTCTGACCAACATGGGCGGCATCCTCCTCTGGTTGGTGTTGCAGTACGGCACCCTGTTCCGTACCGGCGTTGCCTTCTACCCGGGACAGGCCCTTGGCGGCATCCTGCTGTTTGCGCTGGTGCCCTCGCTGGCCATTGCATCCTGCCTGGCCAAGTACCTGTACAAAAAGACCGGCAGCGTGTACATTGCGGCCTTCCTGAATACCATCCTGATGACCATGATGACCGTGGCCAACACCGCGATCTATTTCCAGGCATAAGCACAACCGCAGACTGGGGCTGCACTTTACAGTGCGGCCCCTTTGTGCGATAATGAGAACCATCTGAGAGAAAAGGAGTCCTGCCCGATGCATCCACTTGCTGAAACTCTGCTGGACGAGCCGGTGATCGCAGCCGTCAAGACGGATGACGCTCTGACGGCCGCCCTGGCCTCGCCCTGCAGCACGGTCTTTCTGCTGGCGAGCACCCTGCTCAATGTGGGGGAGCTGGTCCGGCGCATCCACGCGGCCGGAAAGCTGGCCGTCGTGCACATCGACCTTGTGGACGGCCTTTCGGCGCGGGAAGTTGCCGTGAATTCCCTCATTGCGCTGTGCCACCCGGATGGTATCATTTCCACTCACCCGTCCCTGATCCGGCGGGCGCGCCATCAGGGCCTTCTGACCATCCAGCGGGCGTTCATCCTGGACTCCCTTTCCCTGAACAATCTTTTCGGCCAGCTGGAACAAGGCAAGCCGGACTTTGTGGAGATCCTGCCCGGCATCATGCCCCGGGTCATCACCGAGATCAGTACCCGCACCCGGGTGCCGGTGATCGCGGGCGGTCTGCTGCGGGACAAGGCCGACGTCATGGCCGCCATGCGGGCCGGTGCCTCGGCGGTGTCCACCTCTGCCCCGGAGCTGTGGGACATCTGAACCCCGGAAAACACAAAAATGCCTGACCGCTGTCGTTGGCGGTCAGGCATTTTTTATGGAAAGCAGCAGCGTTACGGGTGGCTCTTCCTGACAAGATCTTTGGTGTACAGGGCGCGGGTGGCGTTGAGCACGGCAATGACCATGACGCCCACGTCGGCAAAGATAGCTGTCCACATGCTGGCCATACCGATGGCACCCAGCAGCAGGCAGGCAAACTTGACCGCCAGCGCGAACACGATGTTCTCGTACACGATGCGCAGGGTGCGGCGGGCGATGCGCATGGCCAGTGCGATCTTGGCCGGGTCATCGTCCATCAGCACCACGTCGGCGGCTTCAATGGCGGCGTCGGAGCCCAGGGCACCCATGGCGATGCCCACATCGGCGCGGGACAGCACCGGGGCGTCGTTGATGCCGTCGCCCACAAAGGCCAGATTCTCCTTGGACTTCTTGGCGGCGATGAGTGTTTCGATCTGGTCCACCTTGTCGCCGGGCAGCAGACCGGCGTGGTATTCGTCCAGACCCAGCTGGGCAGAAACGGCCTTGGCCACCGGCTCGGCGTCGCCGGTGAGCATGACGGTCTTGCGCACTCCGGCGGCCTTCAGGGCCCGGATGGCCTCGGCACTGTGGGGTTTGACCACGTCGGCGATGAGCAGGTAACCGGCGTATCTGCCGTCGATGGCAACGTGCACGACGGTGCCGGTCTCGCTGACGGCGGGGGCAGAAAGGCCCAGCCGCTCCATCAGACGGGCGTTGCCGGCGGCAACGGGCTTGCCGTCCACCTTGGCGGTCACGCCGTGGCCGCCAAGTTCCTCCACGTCGGTCACGCGGGAGGTGTCAATCTCCTTGCCGTAGGCGGCCTTGATGCTCAGGGAGATGGGGTGCTTGGACCAGCTCTCGGCCAGGGCAGCGGCTTCCACCAGCTGTTCGTCGGTGATGCCGTCGGCCGGGTGGACACCGGTAACCTTGAAGGTGCCCTGGGTCAGGGTGCCGGTCTTATCAAACACCACGATGCCGGTGCGGGCCAGCTCCTCCAGATAGGTGGAGCCCTTGACCAGGATGCCGCAGGCGGAAGCACCGCCGATGCCGCCGAAGAAGCTCAGCGGAATGCTGATGACCAGTGCGCAGGGGCAGCTGATGACCAGGAAGGTCAAAGCGCGGTAGATCCAGTCCCCAAAGCGGGCGGGCTGGCCCATCAGCAGCAGCACGATGGGCGGCAGGAAGGCCAGCGCCAGCGCACCGTAGCAGACAGCCGGGGTGTATACCCGGGCAAAGCGGGTGATGAAGTTTTCGGCGCGGGCCTTCTTCATGCTGGAATTTTCCACCAGATCGAGAATTTTCGAGACGGTGGACTCGCCGAATTCCTTGGTAGTCCTGACTTTCAGCAGGCCGGTCATGTTCACGCAGCCGCTGATGACCTCGTCTCCGGTCTGGACGTCGCGGGGCAGGCTCTCACCGGTCAGGGCGGCGGTGTTCAGGGCGGAGGTGCCCTCTACGATCACACCGTCAATGGGCACCCGCTCGCCGGGCTGCACCACGATCACGGTGCCCACCTCCACGTCATCGGGGTCCACCTGCTCCAGCTTGCCGTCCTCGTCCTCCACGTTGGCGTAGTCCGGGCGGATGTCCATCAGGCTGGAAATGCTCTGGCGGCTCTTGCCCACGGCCACGCTCTGGAACAGCTCGCCGATCTGGTAAAAGAGGATAACGGCGCAGCCTTCCACATAGTCGCCCAGGGCAAAGGCACCCACGGTAGCCACCGCCATCAGGAAGCACTCGTCAAAGGGCTGGCGGTTCTTGATGCCCTTGATGGCCTTGCGCAGCACGTCCTTGCCCACCACAAAGTACGGGATGAGGTAGAGCAGCAGCTCCACCGGGGTGGGAAGTGCCGGCAGCACACGGAGCAGCAGCTTGAGCAGGATCACAAGGGCCAGCGCGATCAGGATCTGCTGCAGGCTCTTTTTTTGCTTTTTGGTCATACAAAACGCTCCTTTTGTCAGATTGCGGCGGTTCTGAGAAAAAAAGGGAAAACGCAGTGGAATTCAACAAGTTTTCCCCACAAAAATGGATTTTCCACCCTTTCCCCCGTGTTTTCCACGGGGTTTTCCCGCAGAAAACTTGCTTTTCCACGTTTCTTTTTGGAGTTTTCCGCGAAGGGTGTTGAAAAGTGCGTGGAAAGTGTTGAAAACTGCCCGTTTTTTCCACGAAAAAGAGGAGTTTTCCGCTGCCCGGCGGCAGAGGAAAGAAAAGCTCTCCCACAGGGGAGAGCTGCCGCCCGGCAGCGATGCCGGGAACCGGACCGGAAGAGGTCAGATGTCAAAGATCTCGCAGTCGTCCTCCACCTTCTTGCAGGCGGACAGCACATTCTCCATGGTGGCGTGGGGGTCGGCACCCTCGGCAAACTCCACCTTCATCTTCTGGGTCATGAAGCTGACAGTCGCCTTTTCCACACCGGCAACGGTGTTGGCAGCGTCCTCCATCTTCTGGGCGCAGTTTGCGCAGTCCACTTCGATCTTGTAGGTCTTTTTCATCGTAGATACCAGCCTTTCTGTTTTTGTGCGGGCCGCAGCCCGGAAAATCATTCTTCGATATGGTCCATCCCCAGAGAGAGGATGCTGCGCACATGGTCGTCGTCCAGTGCGTAGTACACGGTCTTGCCCTCCCGCCGGAAGCGTACCAGCTTGGAATCCTTGAGCACCCGCAGCTGGTGGCTCACGGCCGACTGGCTCAGCTGCACGGCGTTGGCAATGTCCTGCACGCACAGCTCATTGTCGTGCAGGGCGTACAGGATCTTGATGCGGGTGGAGTCGCCGAACACCCGGAACAGGTCGGCCAGCTCATACAGCACTTCGTCATCCGGCATGTCCAGCTCTTCCGGCTGCACAAGGGGTTCGTTCTGCTGTGCCATGGAAGCATCTCCTTTCGGGATGAAATCATATGAACGCCTGTTCATGTGTTCATGATATCACGCACATGCCTGCCTGTCAAGCCCTTTGCAGAAGAATTTTGACATTCCCGCTGCATTGATGAAAAAACACCGCAAAACGCCAAAAAGATGCAAATTGAAAAAAGAAAACCCGGCCCGCTGGAAAGCGGACCGGGAGCGGACGGGTGGCGGAGCGGCTCAACGCTTCTTCCCGGCTGCTGCCCAGGGGGCGTACATCAGCACAAGGGCCAGCGCGATGGCGGGCAGAAAGCCCAGAATGTAGAATTTTTCGCCAAACCACGCGGTAAAGGTGCTGGTGATGACGTTGCCATAGGGGTTATTCAAAAAGTAAAAGTTGGTGTGCAGGGGTTTGTTAAGAAAATAGATGGGCAGGGCCGAGCCGAACAAAAAGGCCAGCACCTGCGGCACCCGGCGCACGCTGGGGCGGTATCCGCCCGCCACCAGCAGCACAGGGTAGAGCACCAGCAGGGCGTGGATGCTGACCGAGTGCAGGTTGATGAGGGTGAACCACCCGGGCACATCCCGCCAGCTGGGGCACAGCAGAGCCAGTGCCGCGCCGGGGATGCACAGGGCGTACAGCTCCTCCTTGCACCAGCTGCGGTCGGTGAGGGTGTTGTACAGGCAGACGAACACGTTGATGCTGCACAGGTGCAGCGGCAGATAGCTCCAGTTCCACTGGCCGGTGCAGGCCATGCCCAGCAGCAGGGCGGCCTCGTCGGCCAGCAGAGCCGCCGTGACCCCCACCAGAATATGCCGCCGGGTGCGCGGCGTGCTGCGGCGGTACCACCACACCATGCACAGAAGGAACAAAGCCGACAGCGCCAGCTCTATGAGATGGACAGTGCCGAACAGCGGGTAGCACTCATAGCCCGCACCGTATTCGGCGGCGGTGATGTCATAGGATTTCCAGAAGTCAGACATGGAGGTCCCCTCTCTTTCAGAGCCTATCATAGCACAGACAGCCGGAAACCGAAACGGTATTTTTTACAAAATGCGCTAAAGTGGGTGCATTCTTTGCCAAGCTGTGGTATCTTATAAAAGTATAAAACAACAAACTGCGCAAAACGCACAGGAGGGAATTTTTTATGACACTGGAACCTGGCATCCGCGGTGAACAGAGCGTGTCTGTCACTGCTGCAAACACTGCAAAGACCATGGGCAGCGGCACGCTGGACGTGTTTGCCACCCCGGCCCTGGTGGCCCTGGCCGAAAAGACCTGTTGGATGAGCGTGGCCCCGGCTCTGGCCGAGGGCGACGGCACCGTGGGCACGAAGCTGGAGCTGGAGCACACCGCTCCCACCCCCGTGGGCATGACCGTGACCTGCGAGAGCGAGCTGGTGGCTGTGGAAGGCCGCAAGCTCACCTTCAAAGTGAGCCTGCACGACGAAAAAGGCCCGGTGGGCGGCGGCACCCACGAGCGCTTTGTGATCCACAACGACAAGTTTGCGGCCAAGGCGGAGGCAAAGAAAGGGTAAAACCGGAAAAACCGGGTGAATAACCTCGCCCTCTCAGGCGCTTCGCGCCAGCCCTCCCAGAGGGAGAGCCAAGAACGTAACGGTAAAGCTCTTGCCTCTCCCTTTGACAGACTCTCCCCAGCTGGGGAGAGATGTCGCGTAAGCGACAAAGCGGGGAGCAAGGTGGCACGGCGTAAGCCGTGGCGGAGAGGGTGAGGCCGCTTGCCGATAAAAGAAAACTGGAGGATATTGTTCATGAGCCGTTTTCTTTCCCCCACCCTGTCCGCTGTCACCCCCTATACGCCGGGCGAACAGCCGCAGGACCAGCAGTACATCAAACTGAACACCAACGAAAGCCCCTATCTGCCGTCCCCGGCGGTGGTGGCGGCGGTGAGTGAAGCCGAGGTGGAAAAGCTCCGCCTTTACTCCGACCCCGCCTGTGCCGACCTGCTGCGGGCAGCGGCGGCCCATTTTGGCCTGCAGCCGGATCAGATCATGCCCGGCAACGGCAGCGACGAGAACCTGTTCTTTGCGCTGCGGGCCTTCTGCGACGAACAGCACCCGCTGGCCTATGCCGACATCACCTATGGCTGTTACGGCGTGTGGTGCGGGCTGCTGCACATCCCCAGCCACATCATCCCGCTGAAGGATGATTTCACGCTGGACCCGAAGGACTACGATGGCCTGCACCAGACCATCGTCATCGCCAACCCCAACGCCCCCACCGGCCTTGCCCTGCCGCGCAGCGCCATCGAGGGCATTCTGCAGGCCAACCCCGACAACGTGGTCATCGTGGACGAGGCCTATGTGGACTTTGGCGGCGAGAGCTGCGTGCCCCTCATCGACCAGTACGAGAACCTGCTGGTGGTGCAGACCTTTTCCAAGTCCCGGCAGCTGGCCGGTGCGCGTCTGGGTCTTGCCATGGGCAATGCAAAGCTCATTGCCGACCTGAACCGGGTCAAGTTCAGCCTGAACCCCTACAACATCAACCGCCTGACCCTGAAGGCCGGGCAGGCCGCGCTGGAAGATACGGCCTACTTTGACCGCACCCGTGCCGCCATCGTGGACACCCGCAGCTGGACGAAGCAGCAGCTGGAAGCCCGCGGCTTTGCAGTGCTGGACAGCCGGTCCAACTTCCTGTTTGCGAGTACGGACCGGAAAGACGGCGGAGAACTTTACAAAACGTTGAAGCAAAACGGCATTCTGGTGCGGCATTTTGACGCACCCCGCATCGCCAACTGGCTGCGCATCACCATCGGCACGCCGGAGCAGATGCAGGCCCTTGTGGAAACACTGGACAAAATTCTGGAGGAATGAACCATGGAAAACCGGATGATCTCTCTGGAACGCAACACCAACGAGACCCAGATCGACCTGACGCTGGATCTGGACGGCTCCGGCCGTTACGAGATCGACACGGGGTGCGGCTTTCTGAACCACATGCTGGAGCTGGTTG
>OHAG01002136.1_pt1 | contig 11446 bp, 10 predicted proteins | sample 1577081 | NCBI WGS metagenome assembly OHAG01 (sample SAMEA3541513, study PRJEB24748) | human gut metagenome | biome: human gut; feature: human-associated habitat; material: faeces | place: China | collected 2012
ATTTGCCACGGATGATGTCTGCGGCAGCACAGATATTTTCAAAACCGCCACCGGCACAGCCTGCGATGATACCCTGATCGACATAAAGTTTACCATTTACGATCTTGTCCTGAAGAGAGTAATCCACAGCACCGTCCAGGCTTACCAGCGCGCGCTGCTCTACATCGTGGAGAACATCTGCAAGGTTGGCATTGACATCCTCGATGGTGTAGACATTGGACGGATGGAACGGCATGGCGATCATAGGCTTGATCTCACTCAAGTTCACGTATACAAGACCGTCATAGTAAGCGACTGCGCCAGGATTCAGTTCCCTGAAGTCATCACTTCTTCCGTGGATATCGTAGAACTCTTTGATCTTGTCATCGGTTCTCCAGATAGAAGAAAGGCAGGTTGTCTCTGTCGTCATAACATCGATTCCGATACGGAAGTCTGCACTTAATTTGCCAACGCCAGGTCCGACAAATTCCATGACCTTGTTGTTGACATAGCCATTGCCGAAGGTTGCGCCGATGATCGCAAGGGCAACGTCCTGCGGTCCGACACCTTTCACCGGTTCGCCGTCCAGAAAGATTCCGACAACGCCCGGCATCTTGATATCATAAGTCTTGTTCAGAAGCTGTTTTACAAGTTCCGGTCCGCCCTCTCCCATTGCCATGGTACCGAGTGCACCATAACGGGTGTGGCTGTCAGAACCAAGGATCATCTTGCCGCCGCCTGCGAGCATTTCACGGGCAAACTGGTGGATAACGGCCTGATGAGGCGGAACATAGACACCGCCGTACTTCTTCGCACAGGTCAGTCCAAACATGTGGTCATCTTCATTGATCGTACCGCCGACTGCACACAGAGAGTTATGGCAGTTGGTCAGAACATAAGGGATCGGGAATTTCTCCAGTCCGGATGCTCTTGCAGTCTGGATGATTCCGACAAAGGTAATGTCGTGCGAAGTCAGCTTGTCAAATTTGATCTGAAGCTGCTGCATATTACCGGAAGTATTATGCGCACTTAAGATCCCATAAGCCATTGTCTCTTTTGCAGCAGCTTCTTTTGTTGTCTCAATCCCTGTCTTGCTTTTTACGGCAGCAAGTGCATCGGGTGCATCTGCAATTACCTCAGTACCGTGTAAAAGATAGGCACCGCCTTTGTATAATTTCACCATATCATGTCCTCCTATTTTCTGTTTTCTATAAATTTCATGTGGTCTGCGACCATCAGAGCAATCTTAAATGTCAGGGCGTCCTCAAAGACTCTGACATCCAGCCCGGTCTGCTTCTGGATCTTCTCCAGCCGGTAGACGAGCGTATTCCGGTGGACGAAAAGCTGTCTTGCTGTCTCCGAAATATTCAGGCTGTTTTCAAAAAATTTATCAACTGTGGATAAGGTTTCTTCGTCAAATTGATCAACGGTATTTCCGGCAAATACTTCTTCCAGGAACATCTCGCATAAGGAAACGGGAAGCTGGTGGATCAGCCGTCCGATACCGAGTTCGCGGTAGGATAAAATATTGCGTTCCGGATAGAAGATACGTCCCACATCCAGAGCCATGCCTGCTTCTTTGTAAGACTGTGAGACCTCTTTGAGTTCGGGAATGATGGTTCCGAAGGAAAGCCGGACATTGACCATAGCTTCGGTGTTGATCGCATTCACCAGCATATCGGCAGTCGAACGGATCGTATCATAATCATCCGTACTGTCAAGGGATTTGATCAGAATAATATGCCCCTCATCTACGGCAGTAACAAAATCACCGGTTCCCGAGGAATAAATCCCACGGATCATATCCAGGACGATCGTGTCATCCGGATTTTTCGGTTCGATCAGATAGACGACTCTGCGCTGCTCAACTGTAATACCAAGCTTTTTCGCCTGATTGTAGATATCTACGAGAAGCAGGTTATCCAGGAGCAGGTTCTGGATAAAACGGTTACGGTCAAGACGTTCACTTCCGGATCTTAAAAGGCTCTCCAGCTGGCAGACACTTAAGCGTCCGCTGGTATGCACATCAATCTCATTATTGTGCTCGATTACGAAAATATAAGTCAGTTCATCATCATCATAAACCGGAAACAGACCATAGCATTCATCCAGGTGCTCTTCCGATACGCCGGTAACCTCCAGCTCTTTTAAAAATGAGCAAACTGCTTTTTTCACTGAAGGTTTCTCCTTACCTACAGCTGCAAGCATCACTCCGTCTGTGTTCCAGATGGAACAGTTACACTCGATGATATCCCCTATTTCATTGATTGTTCTCTGTAAAATCTGGTTGGATAACAATCCATTCACCTCTCCATTCTTTTCAATATATGACAAATGGGAGAATTGTGAAATTCCCCCATCTTCTTCTGACAATACAATCTGATATTATTTTAGCAAATGTTTTACACTTTAGCAAGTTAAAATGAAAAACGTTCTCTCTTATTCGTCTTCGTCATCGCGTCTGTCAAGCATGGCAGCAACGATTTCAAGAATCACAGCAAGACCGATGATGGATGCGGCAGCAATCTTTCCGGCAGTGCCGGTTGCAGCCTGTGCGATACCGCCGACAACCGGAACAGAAAGCTTTACTTTTCCGATGTAGTTGTTGTAAGGGATCGGATTCATATCTTTTTCCTCATTGGCATCCCCTTTGGTGATAAACTGTCCCATCGCCGGGCTGTTGGATACTACACGGTGGGTGATGATCGAGCCGTCTGCATTGTTGCTGTAAAAAGCAATGACATCATCTTTGACGATCGTGTCTGGTTCTTCATACCGGACATAGACCAGGCTTCCCGTCGGGATCGCCGGTTCCATGCTCCCACTGATCACGGTGTACATCTGAAAACCAAAAGCTTTCGGAAGCGTCAGCGGAATACAGGCAAGAATCAGTACTGTCAGTAAAACAGTGCCCAGTGCACTGCAAAATGCAGCCACCGGGCTTTTCTTTTTCTTCGTTCTCTTCAAAAAAGACTTCTCCTTTAGTGCCGCGCTTTTTTTATTTTGCACGTTTTTTCAAGAATACGATCAGTCCTGCGAGAGCTGCTACCGCAACAACGATAATGCCGATCCCTGCTGCGATCGGAGTCTTGCTCGTCTTGTCTTTCGCATCGATATTTCCTTTTGGAGTGTCTTCATCATCCAGATCTACCAGAGACTTTGGTGTCTGTTCATCCGGTGCGGTGGTCGTATCCTGAGAATTGTCTGCATTCGTTGTACCACCGGCAGTACCGCCTGTTGTAGTACCACCCGCTGTAGTACCTGTACCAGTACCGGCGGCTGCACCTGTTGTACCGGCAGCTCCGGTTGTACCTGCTGCACCGGCAGGAGTTGCGGTTCCAGGAACTGTTGTTGTGACGGTAGTTGTTGTCTCAACGATACGGTCTGTAGCTCCCGGTGTGTAGGTAAACGTAAATACATTCTCAGATTCATTATCACTCAAAGTCTTCGTAAGTGCAAGAGCATCCGGGATATAATTTTCAACGTAACGGTAAGCAACGACCGGTTTATCACCGATATTGCCATAGAACGTCTGACTTTCTGCCAGTGATTTACCGGATGCATCCTGATAATTTACGGTATAGGCAACCATATTGCCTTTGATTCCGTAAGCGACTACATAGTCGGCATCTTTATCAACGGTAAAGGAAGGAGCCGCAAGTGTTTCGTTATTGTCACGTCCGCTGAGACGGATTCCTTTGACATAATACTTGTCGTCTGCTACCTGGATGTCATTCAGATTGAAAGTAACGGTAGAACCGGAAGCAATGTTTGTCTGCTCGATCTTGTTCTGTCCGTTAATTGTTCCTTTGTTACCTGCGGATAATGTTACCTTGTAGGTATACGGTGTAGTATCATCTGCCATAACGCTCATTGTGGATGCACCGAGTGTCATGGATACAGTCAGAAGAGAAACCAGTAATCTTTTCCATTTTTTCATCTGCTTACTCTCCTTTCTGTCTGCGTCTTTTTGTGTTCTTATTGAGTGTGTAGATACCATATGCAAGAAGGATCAGTCCACTGATGAGTGCAAGCACACAGAAGAGAAGAACTCTTGCGGTATCACCGGTTTTAACGGTCTTGGTTGTCTTAACAATCTTATTCTTGGTGATGGTTTTGCCGGCTGAAACCTTTTCTACTGCAAAGTTCATGCGGAGCTTTGCGAGTGTGAGCTGATAACCGTTGCCCTGTGTCTCACCTTCAACACCGATGGTAAGGTGTACCGTTCCGGTATTATTGGAAGCAAGTCTTCCGAGGTAGAAATATTCTTGGGTTGAGCTATCGATCTGCTTCAGACCTTCTCCTGCTTTGGAAGCGCCTTCCCCTCCGACAGTTGTACTGTCATAGAGTACCTTTTCGGCATTATCACTTCCAACATATGTCAGCTTGTATTCATAAGCACCACCTTCTGCGGAAGACTGTGCATCCTCCAGCGTCTGGATCACTTCATTGGTCATGTACCAGTCGGTATCCGTACTGTCGGAGTTCTTAAGCTGAACCTTGAGCTCGATACTGTCACCCGGCTGGATATTTGCCAGCTCGTCAGTCACATCGGAGCTTTTAAAATTACTTTCCATCTTGCCGCCGGTGAAATTAACCTGCCATCCGTCGGCTCCCTGATAATCTTTTGCAAATGCAGTTGTGTGTACCCCTGCTGCCATTATCACTGTCATGGCGAGGCACAAAATTTTCTTTTTCATACTCTGTACCTCCCTACTGTAAGCTCATTGTTGTTTCGTCGTCTGATACATTTACGTCCACGCCCCAGGCACTCTTGATCGCGTCCTTTGCGTTGTGTGTCTGAACTGCATCCACCTCTGCGTCAACGTGGAAAGTGTAGCCGTCATACTTGTAAGTATAAGTAATAGTGTAGCCATCTACATGCTTTGTAACATCCTTTGCAATCGACGGATTAATCCGAATGGTATCAGATAATGCCGGTGTCGAATCTCCTGCTGCGACTGCCTTTGTGTAATAAAGAACGGTACGTTCTGTGGTGGACTGATCTTTTGCAATTTGCCATCCATTGTCTGTCAGGAAATTCAGTTCGATCAGATCCGGGGAAAGAGTGGTATTCTTCTTTCCTTCTTTGTCCTGCCAGCTCTTTGTGATGATCACACGTACAAAGGTGTCGATTGTACCGCTGTTCTTGACGTTGATTGCTTCGTTATATTTTTTGCCCGGTGTAAATGTATCATCCTTTCCGAGAAGATCTGTGAGAAGCTCGCCCTCTGAGGTTCCCTTCCATTCATTGTTCGATACATAATCCCGGCTGCTGACTACTTTGTCATTTTCCAGAAGAGATACGCCGATGCTCTGCATATTCATCTGTGCAGAATAGTTCTCACTGTAGTAAGTAAGTGCGGCGCGTGTACTGCCGACAGTGCTTCCAACCAGCAGGAGTGCTGCGGCTGTCAGGACCAGGGCAGGTTTCTTTGGAAATGATTTCTTTTTCTTTTTCATTCTCATTACCTCCTACTCTGTCGTCTGTGTGCTGTCGTCTGTGATTACGTGATTCCAGTCGGCGTATGGATTGCCGTCCTCGTCGTAGAGAACCGGTGTACATTCCTGGATAACTATGATGTTAAATTCTTCCGGTTTGTCATCCCCTTCCGGGAACTTATAAGTGATATTGAGTTCCTGTTCGGTTGTCTTGCCTGCCGGAAGGACATCGTCGTAATACCAGTAGCCCTCATCACCTGCTGTCCATCCGCCGTCTGGTGCGTTATAAGTAAGCTTTACCGGTGCGAATGCTGTGACTCTTACGAAACAGTCATAATTACCGGTATTTTCAATTGTAATGTGCTTTCCGTTTTCATCAACGTCTTCTTTCGGGACTGTCTCAGTAAATCCCATATTCATTTTCACACCGCCACCGGCTGTCGAATAGGTTGTAAAATACGCCATCGCGCTTCCAACTGCCAGGGTTCCGGTAAGAGCAAGTGTTGCTGCTGCCATGATTAGCGGTTTTTTATGTAACTTTCTCATTCCGATTCCCCCTTTCTAATTTGTGGCTGCCGGTTTGGTGTACTGATACTGGTCAGTTTCATCGAGTTTGAAATTATTTTTTACGCCGTATCCGCCATTGGTACGTCCGTCGTGTTTGTTGATAAATGAAACCTCTGCCGGTCTGAATTCTACTTCAGATTTTTTTTCAGGATTAGCAATGATGTCTGTTTCCTGACTTTTAGCAGAAGCGAGTTCATAGCTTGCACCGCTGTAAACCTCCGTTACCTTGACATGAGATCCAGCAGGAATTTTTTTGATCGTTACAGAATGGCTGCCTGCTGCGCTAAAGGTAAGCTCTTCGATTCTGGTTTCTTTTTTCTTATCCAGTGTTGTGATATCGATCTGGAATACGAACGTTGCATTGTTACCGAAGGTAGCATTGTGATCTACCAGTTCCTTATTGATCACCAGATTACCGTATCTTACGTGCTGTTCCGGTTTCAGACCAACTGCACTGTTGTATTCTTTGGTCAAATCGTAAATCCAGTCATCACTTGCACCGTTACCACTGTAGTAATTATTGGTCGGAAGTGATACAAGGTAAGGAGTAAAGGTATAAGTATAATTGGTTGTAATCACTTTTGGTGTATCTACAAGGTAAAGTCCGGTATCCAATTTATCTTGGTAGCCTCTTCCGTTCTGCAGTGTAACGGTTTCGGTTGGTTCAACAACTGTTTTTCCATCAGAATCTGTCAACTTACCTTGTGCTTCTTTGGCACGTTCTGCCCAGGTAGCAGCTGCCGTATCCAGGTTATCAGCACTTACGGAAGAAAGATCCAGTCCGGTGAATGCATCCGTTGCGGTATAGTTGCCGGATACATCAACTGATGCAACTTTGTACAGATTGACCTGAACAGTAACGTCGTCATTTAGAAGTTCACTGTTTCCACCAATGTCAAATTGGATGGAACACTCTGCATCGGTATCGATCGCGTTTGCGGCTTTCGCACCCGGAAGAGTGAGCAGTGGAAATGTAAGAGCGACAGCTAAGAGAAAAGTACTTCCCTGTTTTAATCGTTTATTCATCATCGCCTCATGTCCTCCTTAAGAAATCTTGGTTATTCTTTGTGAGCTTTTCTCTTGGAAAGGAATCGCAAGAGAATGATCACAAGAATCGTGATTGAAAGTCCTAAAATTAAATAGAGCATATAATAATTCTGAATGGCTTTTACCATAGAATCTGTAACTGATTCGGTAGCATCCTCTTCGCCGTTATATGGAACTCTGGTTCCTCTTACGAGAAGACGATGGGAGTTGACTCCGTATGGTGTACAGGTAAATAAAGTTACCTGGTCTTTTCCTTCTTCAATCTGGAGTGCTTTCTCCAGTGTTTCATGATCGTCTTTGTCTACCATCGGAAGAATCTGGTCTACCTTGTAGGCAAGGACTTCATCCAGTACATGGATGTAAAATTTATCGCCAACTTTGAGCTGATCGATATCGGTAAAAAGCTTTGCGCTTGGAAGTCCACGGTGAGCTGCGAGAACACTGTGGGTACTCTCTCCTCCGATCGGAAGCTTTGTGCCGTTCAGATGTCCGACACCGATCTGCAGATCCTTGTCACCGGTACCATGGTAAATGGCAAGCTTGATGTTGATCTTCGGAATGGAAAGATATCCCATTACTCCGTCATCTGCAACGTTCAGGATCTTCCAGTATTCGGTGTCTTTGATGTCATTTTCATCTTCACCAAATACATCTCCGTAGAGGTTGTTCTGCTGAATGGTATTATTGAAAGCTTTTGCTTTCTCCCACTCGGATGTGAAGTCCTCTGATTCCATGTCCTGTATTGTATTGTCATAGCTGCTGATCAGCTGGTTCTGTCTGTAGGTATTCCACTGGTTGGATACCGTCGGGTAGATCAGAATCCCAAATCCTATCAAGAATAACAGACCGAAAAGGAAGGTTGAGATTTTTCTTTTCATAGGCATATTCCCTTTCTCGTTCTTATTCTCTTTTTAAGAGGTCTCATTTTTCTTCTTTTGAAGCTTCTTCTCCTTTAAGTATAACACAAGGATGAAGATTGTGGTAACTGCAAGACCAACAATTACCCATAAAAGATAATTTGTATGAAGACTGATTCCGCTGAGCGGTGTCTTCTCATCGGCAACCTCCTGTTCCACATAAGGTACTCTGTGACCACGGACCAGAAGCCGCTCGGTATTGACTCCGTATGGAGTACAGGTTAAAAGTGTTACAAGATCTTTTCCTTCTTCTACTGCAAGAGAGGAAGTTTCTTCCGGTTTTACTACGGAAATCTTGTCGACTTCATAACTTAATGTTTCGTTTAATACATGAATCAGAAAATGATCGCCTTTTTCCAGCTGATCCAGATCGGTAAAAAGAGACGCACTCGGAAGTCCACGGTGTGCGGAGATAACAGCGTGTGTACTTTTACCGCCGATTGGAAGAGAGCTTCCTTCCAGATGTCCGGCTGCCTGTTTGAGAACATCTTCGTCGGTGGTGTGGTAGATCGGAAGCTTGATGTCAATCTTCGGGATCTCCACGATTCCCATCATCTCGTCACCGGCAATATTCAGAGCATCCATGTAGGACTGGTCTTCTTTGTCACTGGCTGCGGCTACTGCAAATGAATCAGGAAGGATACTTGGAAGTAATGCTTCGTTGTAAGCTTCTGCTTTCTGCAGTTCTGCGTCATAATCAATCTCATGTGCTGCATCCTTTTCGGATACAGTTTGTTCATAACTGCTGATCAGTTGCTTCTGCCTGTAGTTATTCCACTGGTTTGCAACGAATGGATACAGCAGTAAGGACAACCCGGCTAAAAATATGATGCCAATAATAAGTTTGTTTGCTTTGCGTTTCATCCGAACTCTCCTTGCTGTTGTATTATTTTTTAGGAATCCGGGGCGACCTGCCCCGGATTCAATATCTGATTATAAATAATTATTGCAATTATTTGTTGTCTGATTTCTTGCGGCTTGCGAAGAACAGACCAGCTGCTGCGATCATGATAACGCATCCAGCGATTGTGAAGATTGTTGTACCGATACCACCGGTATGTGGAAGGGAATGTAATTTTGTATCTGAAACATTTGCTGTAGCCACTGGATTCTCTCCGTTTTCAATTGTTACATTAGGTACTTCTACTACAGAATATCCTGCCGGAGCTTTTGTTTCGACGATTTTGTATTCGCCATCATCAAGACCTTTAGCTACTACTACACCATCTTTAGCAACAATATTTGTTACTTTAGTAATGTTAGTATCAGCAATTTCTTCAGCAGTTGCTTTTTGGTAAATAGAAACGCCATCTTTTTCTTCAACATGTACGAACTTGATTGCAGTTGCACCTTCGTTAGCAGGAGTAATACTGAATTCTGCGCCTGCTAAAAGGTTATTATTAGTCTTATGTGCATCATAATTTTCATCATATTTGTTGATTGTGATAGAACCTAATTTACCTGTTACTTCTGGTACATCTTTTCCTTTGTTACTTGAAGCTTTGTTTGCAAAAGTAGCTGCATTTGTAATCTGTGCTTTTACTTCTACTGTTACAGTCTGACCAGCATGAGTATTCTCTGTTCCAATATAGGAAGGAGCAAATCTTACTCTTACCTTCTGTCCCTCTGCTGCCGGTAAGGCTGTTATAGGAGCGCCATCAGTTCCATCAGCATTAACACTTACTAATGAATAAGTATTTTCTCCTGCCTCAAGTGGTGTTTCTCCAACTTTTACAGTAACTTCAGTCACTTTCATACCTGTAGGTTCGTCAGTAATCTGGAATGTTCTATCTGTTGCTTCTTTATCATAACTTGGAAATACAGCTGTAATAGTAAATGGAACTACCTCTCCACGTTCTACTACCTGGTATGTAGCTGTTCCGTTTTCGCCTTTGAAAGCTTTTGTAAGTGTATATGTAGAACCTTTAGCATTGATTGTTTTATCTGCTGGTTTCATTAATCCATCACTGCCGTACTCGTAAACAGCTTCGCCCATTGGATTGTAAGATGTTTTTTCAGATCCAGCATAGACATAATATGCACCAATTTCAAGACCGTGGAATGTAACAGTACCATCTGTAACATTTGCGGTAGCTACGCGGGTAAGAGAAGTTCTCTTATCAACAAAATTCTGCCAATTGATAGTAACTGGTTTATCAGAAAGAATTACATCAGTAGACGCTACACCAGTTTCAAGTTTCCAGCTACTTTTTGCTGCATCCCATCCAACTACTTTATAAACGCTTACCTCCGTTGCTTCTCCTGGAACTAATCCATTTACTGTCAGAGAAGCTGTATCGGCTGTTTTTGTTCCAAATTCAGCTGCAAACGATGTCATACTCATTCCGAGTACCATAGCCAGTGTTAATAACACTGCAAAGATTTTTCTCATCTTCTTCATATTTTGTCTCCTTTTCTTTTAAGGGTTTTGCCCATTTTTTATTGTCCCCTCATATGGGATAATAACGTTTTTGTGTGGCAAGAAGCCACTGAAAAATTAATTCTTACAATTATTTTCCCAGCACCTCCTTGCATTTGTTTTTATATAAGATCCATACAGCCGCAAACATAAGTAACATGCCGCCAATCATATACAAGTAAATTCCGGTGCCTCCGGTGTGAGGCAGTTCATAAAGCAAATCATTTGCCACTGTAATGACGTAGGTATTATTTGTTGTTTTAACCTTTACATTTGTATTTCCTGAAACGGTAATACCTTCATCATTTACTGTTACAGTGATAGGATTTGCCAGCTTGGTATAACCTGACGGTGCTTTCACCTCAGTCAGTGTATAAGTACCATAAGCAATATCGCCTTCCAAGACTAGACCATTTGCATCTGAAATGTAAGTTCCATTTGTATTTGTGCCAATCTTTACTACTTTTCCATTACTGTCTACCAGAGTAAATTCTGCACCTTCCAGATAAATATCCGGTGTACCTTCTGCATGTCTTGTTTTCAGAATTTTAATTTTCTGAGCACTCTTGGTATTTGTAATGGTGTAACGATTACCAGATTTACTATAAGTTACTGTGTATGTCGTTCCTCTGATAGTTGTTGTTCCATCTGCGTTGATTATACTGTACTTATGACCATTATAATTAATTGTCCCGTTTGTGTCATCCAACTTCAGCTCACGAACACCGCCGTAATTATCTGCTTCTTCTACGGTGAAAGAACCACTGTAATTTTTCCCAGGTAACAATTTAAGAATGCGTCCTGAAACCGGATTTTCAGTTTTATCAATTAATTGTACTAAAACGGGATCCTTTGGATCAGTGATTCCTACCCAAGTTTTTTCAACCTGAATCTGTTCAACTTGAACAACTGGTTTTCTATAATTTTCTGTAACATTGCTGTCTTTCCACTTATAAGAAATTGTTGCTGCGCTGTTTGAATAGAAACCTGCCTTTTCTGATGATGTTCCAGTTTCAACTGCAGAATAACCATCTGAAGATGCATCTGTGTATTTATCACCTTTGTTAGGATAAGC
>OHAG01002137.1_pt1 | contig 11440 bp, 10 predicted proteins | sample 1577081 | NCBI WGS metagenome assembly OHAG01 (sample SAMEA3541513, study PRJEB24748) | human gut metagenome | biome: human gut; feature: human-associated habitat; material: faeces | place: China | collected 2012
AATACACGCATGACATTCTTCATCACATTTCCAAGATAGATTCCGCACACTTCAGAAATCGATGCTCCGTCATTTCTTTCAGAAAGCATACCTGAAAAATAGTCATGTACACCACCTGCAAAAATCGTACCGAATGTAATCCACAGGAATACAACCGGTCCCCACAATGCTCCCTGCATAGCTCCGAAGATTGGTCCCAGACCAGCAATATTCAGCAGCTGTACCAGGAACAATTTCCACTGTGGCATTACCACATAATCGACACCGTCATTGATCCGAACCGCCGGTGTCTCTCTGTCATCCGGTGCAAAAGTGTTCTCAACCACTTTACCATAGACAAAATACCCTCCTATAAGTAGCGCCAAGCAAATGATAAAACTAATCATACCAACACCTCCAATGTCTTTCATTTCTTAACATTTCCTTAACCTACCTTCATTATAGGATTTTATGTATTTTTTTCAAGTATTTTTTGATTTTTTCATATATTTTGTACAATTTGACGAATGTTTTTATCTCATTCCAAGTTTCAACGCCTTTTTCGGACACGCACTCACACATTTTCCACAACGGATACATTCCGCAGAATCCGGTGTCTTTACCGGATCCACATCCATCGGGCAGACATGCGTACATTTACCACAATGTATACATTTTCCCATATTCACATCCATATGAAAAAGGCTGACTTTATTCAAAAGTCCATAGATTGCTCCCAGCGGACACATCACTTTGCAGAAAAACCTGCAGATACTCAAACATCCCACCAGTGTGATCACCAGGATTACCATTTTCACGGAAAATAATGTCCCGATCACACGGCGCAGTTCCGGATGTGTGGAAAGGAGCGGGATTCCTCCCTCCAGTGTTCCGACCGGACAGATATATTCACAGAATGCCGGCGCACCGCTTCCGACGGCATTCGTCTTTACAACCGGAAGCATCAGCACAAATACAACGAGCAGAATATATTTGATCCAGGTAAATCCCTTCCATAATTTCTTTTTCGGAAACGGGACCTTATATAAAAGTTCCTGTATCAGCCCGAACGGGCATAAAAAACCGCAGACCGCACGTCCCAGAACGACTCCGAATGCCAGGATCATCCCCCATACATAGAAGCTCGTCTTAAAATCGATCGAACCGTTCACTGCCTGCATCGCCCCGATCGGACATGCCGTTGTTGCCGCCGGACAGGAATAGCAGTTCATTCCCGGATTGCAGAAACTTTTCCATTTTCCCTTATACAATCTCCCATCCAGAAAATTGCCAAGATATAGATTGGAATAGCCAAATGCTGCAACCTGTATCATTTTTCGTTTTATCTCAAATGTTACTTTTCTCATCATTATTTCTTTATCCAAGACCGATACATTCCAGGCACACATTGACTGCTTTATTCAGTACGATGGATACTTCTCCTCTGTATATTCCATATATGATCATCATAACCGCCACAACCAATATTGCTCTGGCAATCAGACGTCTTGTTATTTTTTGATTACTTTCCATTCAGATAATCCTCTACCGTCTGTTTATACGCATCGACATCCGCTCCGGCAAATGGTTCACCGATGATCTTTCCCGTACTGTCTACAAAAAATGTCGTCGGTACGCCGACCAGATTACTGATCATATCGTCAAATTCTTCCATTGCGATCAGGTGCTGATAATCCGCTCCTGTCTCCTTAATGATCTTTTCCGCCAGTTTATACTGGTCACTTCCTTTTTCATCTACATCCACCAGAAGCCCGATCAGGTTCACATTATCCGGAAGTTCTTTTTTCCACTCTGCCAGTTCCGGTAATTCATCAATACATGGATTACAGTACGTTGCCCAGAAATTCACGACCGTCAGGTCATAGTCTGCAAAGGTATCATTCGTCACTTTATTTCCATCCATGTCTATCGTCGAAAACTCCGGCATATTTACAGGAAATCCGTTTTCACTGGTTTCCTGCTCTCCCGAACTGCTGTCACTCTTTCCTGTCTTATTGCCTTCTTCTGATGTATCTGCACTTTTCGTTGGACCTGATGAGTCACCTGAAGAACTGTCTTCCGAAGAACTGCATGCCCACAGTCCAAGACACAGCATTCCCGCCAGACAGAGTGCGCTTAATTTTTTCATTCTTTTCTTCATATCTTATACTTTCCTTTTATCCATATTTCGAAATTATCATCTATAGAATATCACAATTTGGCGGTTCAAAAAAGAGAGATGTTACCGAAGTAACACCTCCCTTCTATTCATCACTTTTGTAATCCGGATTGCTCCGGCTTATACATAACTAATATGATTATTTTGCAATTCCGTCAGCATAAGCTGAGAATACAGCATCCAGTGTATCAGCTTTTTCGCTGTAAGCTGTGATAGGAGCTGAGATTCCGTCTTCGTCTGTTGCATCTTTGTTGAATGAGAATACAAATGGTGCCTTGATAACCGGAACAGTCTTCTCTTCACCGGCATCGTTCTTGTATGTCAGGCTTGCACCATCAGCACCGTTCTCGAACTCTTCTGTTGTAAGATTCGTAAGAGAGTTCTCGATCAGAGTTGTGTACATGAAGTTGATGCTGTCGCTCTTCATGATATCGCCTGTGTTCTTATATCCCCAGTCATCCTCGCTGATCTTTCCATCAACATATGGATCCCATAAGTATACATTTACATCATTTTTTACTGCCTTAGCATTTACATCAGCGATCTCGTTCTGTGTAGCTTCATCGTATGATCCGCCTACCATGTAGATAGCATTTCCATCCTGCTGTAACAGCCATGCAAACTGACGATATGTTACAGTCTTGATGTTAACCTTCTCAGCATCCTTAAGAGCCGGGTAGTTTTCACGAACGAAGTCTTCTTTTGAATACTCTGTGAATTCGATGTTGTTGTCATTGATGAAGTCGAACATCTTCTTCATCTGTGCATTGTATTTCTTTGTGCAGTAATGTTTTACAGGATCTCCATTCTTATCTGTAACTTCATTACCTTCTTCGTCATACTCTTTTGTGTATACACCGTCTTTGTCACGCTCTACCATCTGCTCGAACGCATACATTACAGGGTATTTATCAGCGTTGTCTTCTTTGTCGCTGTAGTTTGTTGTATTGTCTTTGTTGTAGATAAAAGCGATTGGCTGCTGGATTCTTCCAACTGTCTCTGTCTCACCTTTTGCATTTGTGTAAGAGATTGCTCTCTCTGTTGTTGATGGGAACTCAATCCAGTCATCAATGTTTGTCAGGTACTGTTTTACAACTTCACCATACATGTAGTTGTAGTTTACACCTGCATTTTCACTTCCGTCAGACATACGGATGAATGTGTTACCATTCTCGTTGTCATCCAGGTTGAAGTCATATGTGTAGATTGTATCGATACCATTCTCTTTTGCATACTTTGTAAGAGAAGGTGTCATAGCTCTTGTGTTGTGGCACCATGATCCGCAAAGTGCGATCATGTATGTTCCTTCTTTCTGGAACAGATCGATCAATTCATCATATGTGATCTTCATATACTACTTCATCAGCACTCTTGAATGTCTTGATTCCCTGACGCGGTTTGTCTTTTAAGGAGTTTGTGTTGAATGTGTTAAAGTAATAATCTGGCTCGAAGTTGTAATCTGTTGCAGATAATGCTTTTGTTGTATCTGCTTTTTCTTCTGTTTTCTTGCTGTCGTCTGAGCTCTTGCTGTCAGAAGATGAGCTTCCGCATCCTGCAAGTAATGCAGCTGACATAGACAGCGCAAGCAAGCATGAAAGAACTTTTTTCTTCATCTTTTTTCTCCTTTTTTGTTGAAATAAACTTTTTCATTTACATTTTCTTAGCACATCGGAGGTGCTTCACCGGCATCATCGCTTGATCCTGATCCACCGTCACTGCTATATGTAGCTTCCAGATCCAGAAGATCCTGATAATTCTCGATGTTCCATTTCTCATCAGCCGGCACATAAGTATCTACTGCTTCACGTGCTTCTTTTACAGCATCTGCTGCACCATCCTGCTTCTTGTCAGCAAGAGAAGCCTGTTTGATCATAAGTCTTGCATAATTAAGTCTTGCTTCCTTATATGTCTTCAGGTTTGTGATCTTCTCTTCCAGGTTCTGGTTCGGATCCAAAGCCTGATAATATTCCGCCGCCTTTTTGAATCTGTCGATACTGTCGTCATTTAATTTCATATCACCAATCTCATCGATTGCTGTGATCGTTCTTGTTACAGAATACTTTGTTGATACTACAGAGAGACCAAGGAAAATGACAGCTAACACGATCAGTACGATTGTAGACTTTTTCAATTTCATTATGCGTTCTCTCCTTTCTTTTCTTCTGCATTAAAGATATTGTCATCCAGAGTTCCCATCTTTCTGGCAACGATTGCTGCAGTTACATTACCTGCAGTTACATTGTCAAATGTACGGATCATATCTGAAATGTTGTTGATCGGTACTAAAAGTACGATCGCTGCGATTGGAAGGTTGACTGCTTTGAACACTGCCATAGCAGATACCACTCCGATACCAGGTACTCCTGCACTTCCGAGTGAAAGGATCAGGCAGACAACAGCTAACATTACATAGTCAGATACTGTCCACGCAATACCCATCGCATTGGTATAGAAAATAGCCAGAAGAATCGGCCATACACATGTACATCCCGGCATACCGATGGTTGTACCAAGGGATGTTGTAAAGTTCGAGATTTCCTCATCGATACCAACACTCTTTCTCTGACACTCAATCGAGGCAGGGATTGATCCAACACTACTTGAAGTCGTAAATGCTGTGATCTGTGCCGGAAGAATCTTCTTGAAGAATTTAAGCGGGCTGAGTTTTGCAACACACTTAATAATGATCGCATTAAATCCATAGCTGTGTACCAGACATACCACATAGATCATAACGACCAGAAGTACCAGCTGTATGAGGGATTTCTTATCCTCGAAGATCTGACTTGCAGATCCTGCTACCAGACACAGGACTGCGAATGGTGTCAGGTCAATGACAAATGCCAGAATACGATAGATAATATTCTTCAGTGCTTCTACAAGGTTCTTGAATGCGACTACTTTTTCTTCTCCCTCTTCTGATGAGATTCCAACATATGCTACAGCTACAGCGATAGCAATGATGATGATCGCAACGACGTTATCATTGGAAAGATCTCCGATTACGTTCGTTGGGAAGAATTTCAAAATAACCTGGTCAAATGATGTTGCAAGTTCCTCATAAGAACTGATTGTGCTGTCACTTACTGATGCGATATCAGCAAATACAGCCTCTGCCCCTTTTCCGAGTCCTGTAATGGCTCCAAAAATATATGACAGAACAATTGCTGCTGCAGATGAAGCCAGAAGCCAGAGTACAGAAGTAAGTCCGATACTCTTCATCTTTTCTTTACTATTTAAAGAAATAAAACCTGACATGATAGAGATCAGGATAACCGGTGCCACCAGAGCAGTAATTACGTTGATGTAAATGTCACCAATCAAATCAACCCAGACAAGATAACTGTTGTTCTCAGATGCAAATACGAGACCGATCACGGCTCCCATTACCATACTGATCAGAACAACGAATGTCCAGTTGATCTTCATCGCTAACTGATTCAAAACTTTGAACAGCAATAATGTTATGGCTAACACAAGAAGTGCTATCCAGTTAACACTACACAGTAAATCCATTTTTCTTTTCCCCTTTCCTTAAGATTACCGTCCACCAGTGTAACATTTTTTTAACAATTAAGGAAATAGAAAATACTAATAAATAAAGCCATCTATAGAGTTTACCTATAAATAGCTTTATTTATATTAGTGGATTAAAGTGTTAAATTGTCGATAATAAATATATCATAATTCATATTAATATTCAAGTTCTTTTATAATACAATCTTATGTATAATATTCATCTATTCCAATACTTTACTGCATATTATTACACTACTGCTGATTCAACAGCTCTTATCTACAGGACCTGCCACTGGCAGCTCCTTACGAACGCATGGCGATCTACAGAACATGTCATGGACAGCTTCTCTTACATACTTTAGTATAGAAAAATGCCGGCACCCCCAAGATACCGGCATTTTTCCACTCATAGGAATTAATCAGCTTCTTTCGAACGCATGACGATTTAGTTTTAGTTTCTTCTTATTATAATGTATAATAACGATTTGATTAACAAACAGATTTGATATCTGTGTATTCATAACAGTCAAAGCTGTCTGCTACGTTCTTACATGTTAATTTTCCATCATATGTATTGATTGCAGAGTAGATAACTTCGTTATCTTTGCAAGCCTGCTCCAGTCCCTTTCCTGCAATCTGCAGTCCATAGGATAATGTTGCATTTGTAAGTGCGATTGTAGATGTTCTTGGAACTGCTCCCGGCATATTGCCTACACAGTAATGAACAACACCGTCTTCAATAAAGATTGGATCATCATGGTATGTAACCTTTGTTGTCTCACCACATCCGCCCTGGTCAACGGCAACGTCTACAAATACAGCGCCTGGTTTCATCTCTTTCAGATATTTTTTCTTGAAGATCTTAGGAGCTGATTTTCCTGGAATCAGAACGCATCCGATTACGAGGTCTGCTTCTTTTACAGCTTTTTCAATATTTGCATCGTTAGAAACAAGTGTCTGAATACGTGCTCCGAAGATATCATCCAGATAAGCAAGTCTCTGAAGGTTGATATCCATGATTGTTACGTTAGCTCCCATTCCAACTGCGATCTTGCAAGCGTTTGTTCCTACAGATCCGCCGCCGAGGATTACGATGTTAGCCTTTGGTGTTCCAGGAACTCCTGCTAAGAGAACGCCTTCTCCACCGAATCTCTTTTCAAGGTATTTTGCACCTTCCTGAATACTCAGACGTCCTGCGATCTGACTCATTGGAGCAAGCAGAGGAATGCTTCCGTTTCTTTCGATCAGTGTCTCATAAGCAACACCTTTTACCTTTGCTCCAAGGAGCGCGTCTGTCTGCGGCTTATCAGCTGCAAGGTGGAGATATGTATAAAGGATCAATCCTTCGTGGAATAATGGATATTCTTCCGGAAGCGGCTCTTTTACTTTGATCATCATCTCAACTGTATCCCACACTTCTTTTGCTGTATCAATCATCTTAGCCCCAGCTGCCTCATATTCGGCATCTAAGAATCCTGAACCTTCGCCAGCACCTTTTTCGATATAAACATCGTGTCCTGCATTTACATAACTCTTAACGTTATCAGGTGTCATACCTACACGGAACTCGTTGTTTTTAATCTCTTTTACACATCCTACTTTCATTTTGAAAAACCTCCTAAAATTTTAATCCGTTTACTTTTCTGAATGAAGATTATTTTTCTTAACTTCATTTTGTTGAAGAATATTCTTCATCTCTTCCTAAACTCATACTAACACAACACAATTACCAATGCAATAAAAGTTATTTTTTTCACTAGTAAGTTATTTTTTTGTCTTTCTAATTCTTTTTCTCTTGTTTTGCAAAGTAATCTTTTACCAGTTTTGCCACTGTTCCTGACAACAGGAATAATGCGATCAAGTTAGGGATAGACATCAGACCATTACAGGTATCTGCAATTCCCCAGATGATACCAAGATCCACTGTTGCACCAAGGATTGCGACCAACGCATACACGATCATAAATGGTTTCACAACCTTTGTTGTAAATACAAACTCGACACATCTTGCTCCGTAAAGTCCCCATCCAAGAATCGTTGAGAATGCGAAACAGCACATTGCAATTGCAGTAAAGATCGTCACCCAGCTTCCATATGTTGTTACGAATCCTGAGATGGTAAGCTCCGCACCTGCTGCCACGCCGTACTGGATTCCTTCGCCTCCACAAAGGATAACCAGTGCTGTCAGTGTACAGATCACGATCGTGTCAGCAAATACTTCAAAGATTCCGAACATTCCCTGTTTTACAGGTTCATCTGTATCTGCACATGCATGTGCGATCGATCCGGTACCAATTCCGGCCTCATTCGAGAAGATACCTCTGGAAACACCACGTCTCATAGTCATAAACATGCTTCCAACCACACCGCCGGTAAATGCGGACGGGTTAAATGCTCCTACAAAGATCATCTCAAATACATGTGGAACTTTGTCTGCATTCAGTACAACTACTCCGATTGCAAGGATGATATAGAATACTGCCATGAATGGAACCAGCTTCTCTGTTACGGTACCGATACGTTTTACTCCACCAAGTAAAACAACCGCTACCAGTGCTGCAATCACAATTCCGATCACCAGATTCACCATACTTATCTGTGCGTCATCAATCACATTGTAGCTTATAAGTGCTGAATCGATGGATGTCGTAATGGTATTTACCTGTGTTGCATTTCCTGTTCCGAGTACTGTCAAACTTCCAAGGATCGCATAGACCGAAGCCATCCAGTACCATTTCTTGCCAAGACCGTTCTTGATATAATACATCGGGCCCCCAACATAATCTCCCTCTGCATTCTTCTCTCTGTAATGAACCGCAAGTGTAACTTCTGAGAACTTCGTACACATTCCAAGCAATGCGGACACCCACATCCAGAACACTGCTCCTGCTCCTCCGATTGCAATCGCACCGGCAACTCCGGCAATATTTCCCGTTCCTACCGTTGCCGCAAGCGCCGTACACACTGCCTGGAATGGAGTGATACTACCTTCTTTCGCTTCTGACTTTGTGAAGATACGTCCGATAGAATTCTTAATGGCATACCCAAATTTTCGGAACTGTATAAATCCTGTACGAGCTGAAAGTACAAGCCCTACACCGATGATACAGACCATTGCCGGAACCCCCCAGACGAAATTGTTAACGGCCGCATTCACGTTTTCAATTGTTTGTAACATTTCTTTTCCTCTCTTTCGTCGTTCGATGCCTTGATAATAGCATACCTTTGTTTTTTTGTATATAATTATTTTCGCACATTTTACATATATGTTATTATTTTCACATATCTTTTTATGCATTATACACAATATTTTTTATGTTTTTGACGATTTAGACTCAAAAAGATTGGAGCATGCTTCATTTACATGATATATAAATAACGACAAAAAATTATCATTATCTATAAGTTTTTGCCTCTTTTTTCGCATTTCCGAGTGATTTTTCCCTTTTCCACGTTCTCTGTCTTGCAACTTTTGCAGATTCATGTTTAAATCTAATTATCAATATTACTTTCGGAGGAACTATATTATGAAAGATATGAAGGAATTGCTTCATTCTGCACATCTTACCAAGACACAAAAGATCATTGCAGAATATGTTCTGGATAATGCTTCGGAAGCCTGTTTTATGACATCAACGGAGATCGCATTAAAACTTGGGGTAAGTGAATCTTCCGTGATCCGTTTCAGCCGTACGATCGGATTTGACGGCTTTATGGATTTTCAGAAAGCATTGCGTAAAGATTATCAGGATAAGGTACTCAGCATTTCCAGCAGTATTACGGTCCCATCCCAGCGTATCGCAAAGCAGGCCAAATTAGACACCTCTTCTGATTATATCAACCGGCATTTTAAGAATGCCGCACATAACCTGGAAGAAATCTTTATTCAGAATTCTATCGAGACATTTGAGCAGGCTGCTGATCTCATTGTCTCCAGCAAGCACAAATATATTGCAGCAACAAGAGGCAATATCTGTCTTGCGGATTTCTTTCTCCTGTATCTGAAGCAGATGGTTCCGCATGTGACTATGACAACCACCACTTCTATGAGTCCGATCGACCATATGTGTAACATCTCACATACAGATTGTCTGGTACTGTTCAGTTTTCCTCGTTATTCTTCGCAGGATGAAGTAACTGCAGAGATGGCACATGACGCCGGTGCCTCTATTATAGTCATTACGGACAAACCAAGTTCTCTTCTTGCGAAATATGCCGACATACTTCTTACAGTACCTGTAGACAGTAATACATTTTTCAATTCTATGATCGGACCACAGTTTGTAACAGAGGCTCTGCTTGAAATCATCAGCCACAGAGCAAAAGGGATTGAAAAAAGGCTGAATATCATTGATAAATATCTGAATAAACTTGGAAATTACTAATATACCGGCAGCTTTTTCCGGACATATGGCAATCTACAGGACCTTCCACTGGCAGCTCCTTACGAACGCATGGCGATAAAAAGAGCCTGTGATAAAACATTTATCTGTTTTTTCACAAGCTCTTTTTTGTCTCTATCTTCCTGCCAGTTTCATTCTCTTTTTCTTTCGCCAGAAATAATACGGAATCAGACACAACAGTGTCCCTCCCCATGCAAGCGGATAGCTGATCAGCAGAACTTCCACCTCATGATGGATCTTCGTAAGAATCATGATCCACGGAAGTCTTACAAAGAACAATCCTCCAAACGTAAATACCGTCGGCCAGAATACATCTCCCAGTCCGCGCAGGCCTCCCGACAGATTTTCAAGTAGTACACTTAACAGATAACTCGGTATCAGGAAACGCAACATATATACTCCGATCTCAATAACTTTCGGATCTGTCGTGAACATATGATATAATGGCTCGCAGAATACAAAAAGTATTACAATAATCGCTCCCGTAAATATATAAGAGATCACCACATTCACCCGGATGCTCTTATATACCCTGTCCATCTTTCCTGCTCCGTAATTCTGTCCGGCAAATGTCGTCACTGCTGCTCCAAGCGCACTCGATACCGTCCAGAAGATCAAGTCAAGCTTTCCATAAGCTGCCCATCCAGCAGCGGTATCCGTACCAAAGCTGTTGACCGATGCCTGGATCACCACATTCGTCACACCGTATGCACATGCCTGAAGCGCTCCCGGAACACCGATCTTCAATTCTTTTTTCAATACTCTGGCATCCATCCGGAGTTCCCGGAACTTTAATTTCATAGCATCATATGCCCTGGTCAGCGACCAGGTAACCAGAACCGCACTGACACATTGTGAAATAACCGTTGCGAGTGCTGCTCCCGCAATTCCCATCTTCATTCCTACCACCATGGCAATATCCAGTATGATATTCATCACACAGCAGATCAGCAGATAGAGAAGCGGTCTTCTGGAATCTCCGACCGCCCTCATGATTGCCGATCCCATATTGTAGACCAGCGTAAACAGAATTCCCATAAAGTAAATTCTGAGATAAGTTATGGAATCCGTCATCATATCCTGTGGTGTATTCATGATCTTAAGCAGCCAGGGTGTCAATACTGTACCGGTCAATGATACGATCAAACTGATCACGACAGAGAACAGATATGCTGTATGTATCCCCACGTGCAGGCTCTTCCTGTCCTTTGCACCATAATATTGTGCGATAATAACTGCCGCCCCATTCGCCAGACCATTGAAGAAGGTAACAACGATCGTCGATAATACGGCTGCCGGTCCTCCGACACTTGCAAGTGCCGCTTTTCCCACGAAGCGGCCTACAATGATCGTATCCACC
>OHAG01002140.1_pt1 | contig 11426 bp, 10 predicted proteins | sample 1577081 | NCBI WGS metagenome assembly OHAG01 (sample SAMEA3541513, study PRJEB24748) | human gut metagenome | biome: human gut; feature: human-associated habitat; material: faeces | place: China | collected 2012
CATGCACTCTTAAAATTTTCAGTACTGGTCTGAATTCACAGGCCCATTATAGTATCTCATGCTGTAGCACGATTGTCAGTAAACAAATCCTCTGTACAGGGCTGGATTACTAGTTATAAAGGAAATGGTGTAGATGCATTCATGCATACCCAAAATAAACCCTATTCCATCGAATGCAAAATACAAGCAGTAACTGCGTATCTCAATAAAGAAGGATCCCTTTCTGCTATCTGCGAAAAATTCGGCTTACGTTCAAACAAACAACTACGCAATTGGATTAAGAAGTATAATGGTCATGAGGAACTAAAAGCTTCCGGGACAGGAGGAACTTCTATTATGACCAAAGGTAAAAAGACAACATTTGACGAACGCGTTGAAATCGCGGCATACTGCATATCACATGAACATAATTATGCGGAGACAGCAGAAAAATACCAGGTTTCCTATCAACAAGCTCGTAGTTACACCGTTAAGTATGAGGCCGGCGGTCTCGATGCATTAAAGGATAACCGAGGGAAAAAGAAGGCGACCGATTCTCTTACCGAGGTTGAACGATTACGTGCTGAGCTGAAAATGGAGAAAGCCAAGCGTGAGAAAGCGGAAATGGAGGCTGCATTCCTAAAAAAATTGGGGGAAGTAGAGAGGAGGCGGGGCTGAGCCGGCTAAGAAAACATCATATATATCTGGCAATTAAAGAAGTGCATGGGGAAAACAACTATCCGATTTCTGCTCTCTGTAAGCTGGGAAAAGTAGCAAGAGCTGGTTACTATAAATGGCTTCATAGAGGTATTTCTGCGAATGAACAAGAAAACATGCTGATTGGAGAAAAGATTGAAGAAATACATCAGCAGGATCCTGATAAAGGGTATCGCAGAATCCGCGATGATTTGGAACGCTATCATGATATCCATGTGAATGATAAGCGGGTTCTCCGGATCTGCCGCAAGAAAGATATCAAATCAACTATAAAATACAGTAATCATGGTTGTACAAGGCACGCTTCAAATCCACAGTTCATAGCAGAAAATGTTCTTCATAGAGAATTTACTGCCGATTCACCAAATGAAAAGTGGCTTACAGATGTTACAGAATTCAAGTATTACGTCGGAGTTGAAGTTCACAAAGTATACCTAAGTGCGATACTTGATCTTTATGACCGAAGAATAGTTTCTTTTGTGATTCGCGACAGAAATGATACTCCGTTAGTACTTGATACCTTTGATCAGGCAGTGGCCGCAAATCCAGATGCTCATCCTCTGTTCCACAGTGACAGAGGATTTCAATACACAAACAGAACGTTCCACGCAAAACTGGAATCAACCGGTATGGTACAGAGAATGTCCAGGATTGGCAGTGTATCGATAATGGTCCGCTAGAAGGTTTCTGGGCCATCTTAAAGAGAGAACGTTATTATGGGCGTCATTTTACAGATAGAGAGTCATTGATTGCAATGATTGAAGATTACATTGGCTATTACAATACTAAGCGTTTACAGAGAAAACTGGGTGTAGTAACCCCGATGGAAAAGCACAATAACTATTACGTGGCAGCATAAAAACTGCTACCGGATATCGGTGGCAGTAATAAGTACATGTTTTATTTTTTGCTCTGTCTACTTGACGGGGAGCGGTTCAAACCCATCCACAAGGTCTTTTTGTCTCTACACACTATTGCGGCAACACAGGCAATTCCTCCAGCCCGTACGGCTGGACCAAAGGCAGCAGGGCTGCATTGCTTTCCTTGACAAGCTCCGTGCTATGGGCTACGGTCTCGCCAATGGCCCGGTTCGTTTCCTCGTCATGGGACCGGTCGTCGATGAGGCTGAGCGTCATGGCAAAGGCCTGATCCGTCTCGTCTATCGCCTCCCGGGCCCGCTCCCTGGCTAACGTCAGGGCCTCTTTATCCGCCTGAGGCGCCAAGAGAGGCGTAGACAGGCCCTCCAGGGCAGCCTTACTCTGGCCAAGCGACGCCTGGAGCTTCTGAAACCGCTCCCGCGCTGCCTGCCGTTTATCCGGCGCATCCCGGTTGAGCAAAAGCGACGCAAAGGCATACCGCGCCTCGACGCGCACACTCAGCGTATGGTCATTCGCCTCACGGATGCACCGCGCCGCCGCAGCCACACCAGAAGCCGTCTGGTGATACACGCCAAACCCGGAAAGGGCCAATACGACCAGCACGCGGGCAATCAGCCGGCAGCGAAAAGAAATACATTGCAAAAAACGCATATAAGAGCCTCCAAGCATCTAAAATGGACATGCAGGACTCATTATACTATAAGACACCCATATGGGCAATAAAGAGGCAAATACGGCTCTCACGGGACATCCTTGATATGCTCCTCAGCCCACAAGTAGAGGAACAGGACGACGACGAAAACAACCAAAAACACGACAGCCACCGTCATGGCATGAGCCGGAGACACGAAAAACGTCGCCAACAGATACATGGCCACAAACCCGAGCCCCAAAGCCAACAGCAAAAACGGCACCATACAAAGCAACTCGAACAAGGCCCCAACCATCCGGACTACGGCATACACAACCAGCGCCAGCACACGGATCAACGTGGGCATACCATCATCCTCCTTTGAAAAAAATAAGTATACCAATCTACCATATAGTATAACATATCAGAAAGAAATAAAAAGAAGCGCATGGAAAAAGGAACACTCCGCTGGAAAAAAATACAAACCATAACAAAAAAGACGAAACCTGACCCGCCCCGTCGCACACGTGTCTATCTTTCAGTTTACCGGGACAACCCCCTGTCTGTCAATGAAAAACAAGCTATTTTTACACATTTTTTCCCCTTTACAACGGCGATAACGCTTTGTATAATAAAAGTATCGGACACAGAAAACAAGAAAAAGTAACGTATAAATACTCTATAGAATGATTAAATATAAAAGGAGAGACGGCCCTTGAAACAGACAGATGAAGAAGAAAAGCAGCGCCAACAGGAAGAAGAAGACCTGGCCGCCCAAGCCGCACAAGCGGAAACACTCAGGCAGACAGCTCAATCCCTGCAGCACCTGCAGCTCAACCCAAACCTGGGCGTCACACCGGAATATAATAAAGCCAATCGCGATGCCCATTGGGATTCGACGAAGGCTAAGGAAGCGTACAAGGACCAAACCTTCGGCAACAAGCAAACCGTACGCACTGCCGATGGTACGCTTCTGCATAAAAGCTCGAAAGCAGCGAAAAATAAGTATCAGCACGGCGACAGCGGTGCCGCCTGGGCCCGCCATGCGTCGGAAACGGATCACGTCATACCACTCAAGGAAATCCACGAGCGCGTCAAGGACAATCCCTTTTTGTCCGACCAGGATGTAAAGGAAATTGCCAACCAGAAGGAAAATTACCAGCTCCTCTCCAAACGGGACAACACATCCAAAGGAGCCAAGAGCGAATGGCAGGAAATCACCTCGCCTGATGCGGACCTGAGTGCCAAAGCCCGCCTCAGCCGCGGTGCCGGCGCAGCCCGGGCAGAACTCGCCGTCGATAAGGAAATCGCCCTGCGCACCCTGCGCAACGCAGGTGGCGAATTCTACAGCGGCGCCAAGACAGCCCTGCAAAACGCCGCCGTCGGCCTCATGGTCAGCGCAGCCTACCAGGTCTGGGCTGTAGGAAGCGACCGTAAGGATGCCGGCGAAGCAGCCAAAGACGTCGCCCTCGGCGCCGGTGCCGTAGCCGTCACGGGCGGCACAGCCCAGCTCCTCACGACGGCTGCGTCCCGTACGGCGGCCAATAGCTTTTTGCGAGCCTTTGCCAAAGCGAACGTGGCCACCTTGGCATTGCAGGCAGGCATCGAGCTGGCCCATCCCGTAGGGCAGTACATGGATGGAAAAATTTCCTCAGGAGAGCTTGCCGAAGAAATCACTGTTCGCGCAGGTACTCTGGCCGCTGCCTGGGGAGGTGCCGAGGTCGGCGCACTCGTCGGCGCAGCAGCGGGACCTGTCGGTATAGCTGTCGGCAGTGTCCTGGGTGCCATCACCGCTTCGATAGCGACCGGAATCATTGGCGATACCATCCTGGAAGGACGGGCCTTACAACGGGATTATGCACGACGCGCCGCAGCAGCAGAACGCCTTTACAAAGAAGCAGAACGAATCATCAAACAGCGACAAGCCGCATATGAACAACTGGTAGAACGGGAACTCGTCCAATTCGACGAAACCATGTACCAGGGGCTGTGGACCCTCTGCGCCGGTGCGAGCCGGCAGGGAGAACCGGACTATACGGCCATTACGGCAGGCATACAAAAGATAGTACAGTATTGGGGTGAAAACGTCCTGTTTAAGGATGTAGATGAATATAAAGCACAACTGGATAAACCCTTGGTACTTCATTTCTAATCGAAAAGGAGGTCTTATCATGGTAGCACCCTTGGTTTACATTGGCGCAGCGATTGCGGGCAAACTGGTCTATGATCTCAATACGGGCAGCAATACAGACGAACAAACGGCCAAAAAGCGCAGACGCGCCATCAGAAAAAATGCAGATGCACAAGTTTTGGTACAACAGGAAAGAGAGCATTTGGAAAAAAGACTGAACAACGTAGGCAGAAAAAGACTGGCTGTCATACAATACACGATGCCGCGTTTCATCGCTGTCTACGGGCAGATACAAACCGTACTGCGCCAGCCCAATTCCCTCGTACCCATCGATGCGAATATACTGGACCAAATCAATGTCCTGCCCCGCGCGACCATGCAGACGTACGAAAGCCTTTCATCACGAGAAGAACTCTCCAATTGGCTTCTGGCAGGCCCTGTGGGAGCCCTTACCGTAGGCAGCGTAGATTTGGGCACGACAGCCATAGGCCTGTCTGCAGGCGCCGGCTTATCGACACTCGCCTTAGGCGCCGGCCTGGCTTTCTTTACCCTGGGCATCGGGTCAGCCATCAAAGCCGATAGCGAACGAGCCCTGCACGCCGCCAGCCGCAGCCTCTCCGCAGCCAATGCGGCCTACGCCGAAGCGGAAAGCAAAGCCTCTGTATGCAAAGCCATCTGCGCCTTTGCCGACCGTATCGCCAGCCTGACAGCCGCCATGAACGCACTCTTCCTCCAATCCATTGGCGTCTGTGAAGACCTGATCAACCGCCGAGGTACCGATGTCAGCCAATACGATGAAAGGGAACTGAAAGTCCTCATGACCTGTGCCAATATGGCCGGTGCCATGTGTACCATCCTGAAAGTACCTATTTCGGACAAAGACGGCAAAGTCGCTACCAACGGCAAGGAACTCATTGCGGACAATGAAAAATTATTGAACGATGTAGAACGCATGTGTAGTGAAGCCGGCCTCTAAAATCCCCATTGAAAAAAGGAGTGAAGCATTATGAAACAAGTAGTCATTGACAACAAATGCATGGCCTGTGGCGTCTGCCTCAGCCAGGATCAGTACATCCGTGAAGACGACGCCGACGGCAATATTCGTCCTATCCCGGGTAAATTCGTAGCCGAAGCAGACCTCCCGGCCATGGAAGACGTCATCAAGCTCTGCCCCGTCCACGCCATTTCCCTCAAAGAATGGCAGCAAATCGACCCGGCACAAATCGACGCAGAAAAGAAAAAAATGATCGACACCCTGAAGAAATTCAGAGACACCTTCCACGTCGAACGGCCCAGAATAGAAAGAATGAAAAAACCGTACGATTCCTTCAGCATTATGGGTAACTCCATTGCCATCGATGGCATTTTCGATAAGAAATTCTCCTCTGAAAGCAAAGGCCGTGACTACGCCCGTAGACGCCTGAAGAGATTTATTAGCAATGGTGCCCGGGAACAGTATGTCAGCACCCTCCTGGCCCGCTACAAAGCCGACTACCTCACACCCTACTACCTGCCGGCAGACAACGAAAACAGCTGCTACTACCAATACAACAAAGAAGCCAACAACCTCTTAGCCGACATCGCCGCCAAATGGAACGCCAGCGTCCCCCCCGACCGCCAGCTCCCCCAGCCCTGGAACGACCTCAGCATCTATCCCACCTACACAGCCCGCTTTTTCCAACACTTTGAAAACGAATGCCGCGGCCGCTCCGAACTCTTCCGTGACATTGCTGATGGCGTCGAAGAATACAACTACACTGACGACGACGACATAATCAGTGACTGTTTTGAAACCGGAAACAGCCGCTTTGGACACAGAGAATATATGTGCTTCATCGATTTGAGCAGAGTGCTCAACGACTATTCCGAAGACCTGACCAATAGCTTCACCGATGCCGTCTACGACGACATCGAATGGGACGAAATGTTTACCAAGGTCTTCAATGAATTTGAAGGGTATATGAAAGGCGCCTTCGACGAAAAAATACGGGAACTGGAACGGAAATGACCCACAGAAACTTTCAGCTTATAAAACATTTTGTTTTGCTTGTGGGTGTAGTAAAATATAAATATAGAAAAAATCAGCTATGGATGCGGCAAATACCTGTTTGCTACAGTCGCACCCATCACGGGTGCGTGGATTGAAATAATCGTCGTGTTGATACCGGGATTAGCATCCTGCGTCGCATCCTAAGCTCAGCAAAGCCCAGGGCAGCCATACGCGTGCCCCGGGCTTTGCTGCGTTTATCCGGTTCTTTGTCAAATGTGGGGGTAACCCTTTCTTAAACTATCAAAGTAACCATGGAACCGAATCATGCGAGATACACGATTCGGTTCCTAAATCGTTTGAAGTTACGGACCCCAAAGCTGATGCGTTTCAAGACTTTTATCTTATTGTTACAGCCTTCTGTGCAGCCATTGGACCAAGGCAGGAACAGGGCATTAATAATATAATCAAACCAGTCTGTAAATGAGGTTAATAAGGACTTAAACTCTGCCAGGCCCGCCTGGCGAACCTCTTCGAGCCATGCTTGCAGTTCCTTTATTACTTGGTCACGTCCATTTGCTTTTCGGACCCAGTAAAAACTTTCCTTCAACCGGTAGGCCGTTCGCAGATTCTCTGAACGCGACAAGATTTCTTCTAAACAAACCAGTTCGTATTCTGTCAAAGAACGCCCTGCCTTAGTCAGAATTTGCTTATTATGCTTTAAATAGCGGCAATGGCTAGGGAATTCTTTTTGCACACGCTTACGGACCCGTTCCATGGCCCACAATACCAGTCGGGTCACATGGAACCGATCGTTGACGATGGTAGCGTTGGGAAATACGGCCTGAATTACCATGCGAAACTTATTCGCCATGTCTATGACGACCCAATGCACTTTCTTTCTCTGTTCGATAGGAAAGGTTAAAAAGTACCGGATTAGGTCTTCGGTCTTATCATTAGGCAAAATATCCAGAATATCATGGGTTATCGGATCAGTAAGTATCGTCTGGAAGCGTATGCCACCCGCATTTCCCCTGAATTCATCAATAGATAAGACCTCCGGCAACACGCGCATCTTAGGACATTCTATACGATCAAAATAGCGTATAGCTGTAGTAACCGAGACAAGATATCTGCAGGCAATGTCCGAGAATGTCTGTTTAGACCGGCACTCTTTCACCATTTGCAGGATAATCTTCTGGCTTCTGCGTTGGTATCGCTGGACAAAAGACAATGGCTCAGCAAAGCTATGGTGGCAATGCGGGCAAACGTAGCGTCTTTTTCGGAAATGTACATACACTGGCCGGTCATTCAGAAATGTAAGTAATACGGTTTGATCACGATATCCTTTTATTTTGTCAGTCATTGTCTGACAATGTGGACAGGAATGCTCTTTGCGGGGAATTTCCAGTTCTAAGATATCGGATTCATCCGTTACCTGAATAGAAATTACAGTGGCATCTTCCAAAGAGAGAAATTTTTCGATATAATTAGATTCGGACATAAGACATCTTCCTTTCTGTTGGGTTTGGTCACTTTAATAGTAAAGGATGGATCATCTTATGTCCATTTTTTAATCCAAAAAGGGGTTATGACAGAAGGTGAAATTCTGTCATAACCCTCACATTTATTATAGAGCCGTTATATCTTGTATTGCAAATATCACGTTTCCGTCCCCTTAAGGGGCGCAATGCCCCCGTGTGGGCATTGCGGTTCATGCGGCCGCAAAAAGGACGCATGAAGGGGAATGATGTTTAGAAACCCTGTCCCTGTCAACCCGCATTCCCCTGCGGCAGAAACGACCAAAATTGGCGCTGATTGAAAAAGCTGTTATGATAAACCGTATTTCTTTAAGAAAAAAACTGCCAAGACAGTCGCCATGCGGGCCGGTGCAGATTTGGCTATATCTGTACCTAGTATAACGGAAAGCTAGAGAATCTTTAAGTTATACAGAGCCTGGAATTAGGACCAGCGATGTTTTCCATTGGCTCGAAAGATGATGCCGGTTTAGGTGGGTCAGTTTTACTCGAAAAAGTGGGTCAATTCAGAACGTAAAAAGTCCGTTTTTCATCAAATTAACACTGAATTTTGGGCCAGCAGGTGGCCTAGTTTTAGCAACATATAGCTTAGATGCCTGAAAAGCAAAAGCGGGACGAATTATACGTTGGGCTATGTCAGATTAGTATGGCTTAAGCATTCACTTTTTTATTTACAATATGCTATAATAAAGGAAACAAACGTGTGGAAAACGATGCGTATGTACGAAAATAAGTAATGTGAAGGGAGCTGATATATTTTGGATAATAAGTTGTATCATGTGGAAATGGAAATTGCTGGTAATACAGCTATGTGGACGCGGCCAGACTGTGGTGATTCACCATGTAGCTATCCTGCTCCAACTTATTCGGCTGTTCGAGGAATTTTTGAAAGCATTCTTTGGGGTCCGGCAGTACTGGTAATGCCTCGAAAAGTGGAACTTTGTGCACGGCCACAATATCATTCCTATGTGACCAATTATGGAGGACCATTGCGAAATTCGAATAATATTAAAAAAGACAACAATTATCAGCTGTATGCCACTGTTTTACTGGATGTGTGTTACCGGCTCTATGCCGATGTGACTACAAATCCAGACAAACGCAAGTTATCGGCTAAGACACTGGTTTGGGATCGAAGAACAACCTCACCTGGACACGCCTATCAAGAGATGTTTTACAAACGCCTTAAAAAAGGTCAATCATTCGCGACGTTGTCACTAGGATGGAGCGAATTTACACCATCTTATGTAGGTCCATTTAGGGCGACGACGCATGTATGCGATGATATGCCGGATATTATGATTCCATCTATGTATCGCAGCGTGTTTTCGGATGGGTATAAATCTGCTTATCGTGCAGTTTATGATACAAATATCTGTATCCGTAAGGGTGTGTTGGAATTTCCGATAAGAGGCGATGGAACGTGATTAACGAATTATACGAGCTGACTGGAGCTTTGCATAAGGCAGATATTCAAATGGATGTATGGCATTTAAAATATTTGCGGCTTCCGAAAATCCGTGCTAAAAATCCATGCCTTGGCATTACACTGGCACATGGAAAAATTGTAGATATTCGCGCAATACCTGCGGATTATGCAGACGGAATCAGAAAATATGGCACAAATCAAGGGTCTTACCCAGGAATGAACCTAACACCACTATATAAGGTGACTAATGAAGATATAAGTAAAAAAATAAAAAATTTAAAGCCAGAAGAGCTAACTTCTCAGTCGATAGCAGAAATTAAGGCTTTATGTACCGAAAGCAATTGGAATAAAAAATACCTTAATAAATTTAACATATCAATGACAAAGGTTCCAACTGAATTATCTACGCTGATTCCTGATTGCCAACCGCTGCAAATCCTGATGGGAGAAACAAATTATTTTACTGACCCGGAAGTTTTGCACAAGGCGTTGACGAACGCTGCATTTCAAATGCTGGAAAAGCGTGATCATGTATCAGAAGCACTTACATTATTATTTCAATTTTATAGTAAAGATACAACTGAGAACCAATCAAAGAAACAGGATACAGAAAATTTGTCTGTTGTCTTTGAATCTGAACGGCTAATCGAGCAAAATGTACCAGTCATAGATAAAGACGGAAAATTTACCAAGATTATAAATCAGGCATTGCTGCAGGCCGAATTACGGAAAGATACAGGTCAATCTAAATCTGTCGATGCTTTCGGTATTCCAGTTCAAAATGTGGAAGAGAAGATGCCTAAAGTAAAGCTTGCCGGCGGAATGGAAGTTACGCTACGTACCATGTTTAAAGGACAGCCGTGTCAGACACGCTATGGTCGTATAGAAAGTGCAAGCTATCCCATTGCAACTAATGTACGAAAGGAAATTCAGGCGGCCCTAGAGTGGTTGGGAAATGAGGAACATAAGAATATATATTGGATAAATACAGACAAGGGAGAAATCCTTTTTGTATATCCTTTGCAATTGCCACAACTGCCAATATCATTTACGCAGATGTTTCAAATCCCCAGTAATCCGGAAGAAACCTTTTCAACGCAGGCACGATTGTTTCTCGATGAATTGAGAATGACAAGAAACCCGGATACAGATCCTCATGCACAAGGTATCCGCTTATTTGTACTGCGTAAACTTGATAAGGCCCGTACCAAAGTAGTGTATACCTGGCAAACAGATGCGGAAATATTGGAACAACGTAGCGAAACCTGGACTATTGGCTGTACGGAAAATGTGCCATCCTTTTCCTTCGGAAGAATGGAAGCCTTATTTCCACTAGAAATTGCGACTATCGAAAATGGCGTCTGGAAGCAAGATGGAGAGATCATTGAAAAAAAAGGAAGAACTATTCCTGCTTTCCGTGGCTTAACTATGCTGCTCGATGAAACCTGCGATACGGCAACAGATTTGCATATAATGTCTCGACGTAGCGTGACCATAGCAGGTCTATTGGGCCAGAAAAGCATCATGAAAGATTGGAAGAATCCGATATGGAATGACATCAGAAAAATGATGGCACTCATAGGGCTACTGCTCTATCAGCGTGGCATCAGAAAGGAGTACTACATGGATAATTTACCGTATCTTTATGGCCAGCTACTCAAGGCAGCGGACGAAATACACGTATTGTATTGCCAGGTTGTCCGCGGTGGCGACGTACCGCCGCAGCTTATTGGAGGTAGCTTGTATCAACAAGCTGCAGAAGCCCCGATGCGGACACTCAATTTATTAAGCAAAAGGCTCATGCCATATTACACGTGGGCACGCAGTTACCGTAGCAAAAATATTCAAGAAAAAGGAAAAGAAAGCTGGCGTGCAGCCTGGCTCTATAAAATGTGCGAAAAAATTATGACGCAATTACATGCTGTATGGACCGATAAGACTCGGTTCAATGATTCTGAAAAAGTGCAATTATTTATTGGCTACTTGGCGGCATTTCCTAAAAATGAAAAGCCGGAAGACATAAAGGAGGCAGAAAATCATGAATGATGAAATCAAAAGAGCAACAGGCTTATTGGTCATTGTATAATGGGCCCCTTGTCAAGACCACGTTCTAAAATTTTAAGAGTGGCAGTAAGC
>OHAG01002143.1_pt1 | contig 11401 bp, 8 predicted proteins | sample 1577081 | NCBI WGS metagenome assembly OHAG01 (sample SAMEA3541513, study PRJEB24748) | human gut metagenome | biome: human gut; feature: human-associated habitat; material: faeces | place: China | collected 2012
TTCCTGCGCAAGCATTGTATGAAGTACTGAAATATCTGAAGATACATCCCATGCTGTATCCTGGAACAGGCTGTCCAGTAATTTCTCAAATGCAATATTCAATGTATCTATCGTATCTTCAATCTCTTTCTTGGAAGAAATGATATTTTCTCCCTGTACTGGCTGGGCATCCAGCTCTTCATACGCTTCAAGAAGTTTCATCGTTGTCGGAAGATAATAATCCATCATTCTTCGCATATCATTCACAGAATCCGGATTCTGCTCCACGCGGTCAAAAATACGATCCACGAGCAGTTCCATGCGGGAAATCTTTGCCGAAATCACTTCTCCCGGAATTGCGTCATTCGCTGCCTTAATCTTTCTCACATATTCATCTCCTGCCTGTACGATCTTCTGTACTTCCGGTGAAAGTCTGTCATACTCTTCCTGCATCTTTTTCTGAGCAGCCTGCTCCTCTGCCTTGCGCTGTTTCATGTCTTCCATAAGAGCTGTATACTGATTCCATGCATGTTCACTAACCATCAGGCAGGATTCTTTCTCATCCAGATGTCCCTGACAGAACCAGCCTTTTGTAATCATTTTTTTTACATCTTTCAGAACCTTTCTGACATCTCGTCCTGTCGCAGAAGCAATTTCCTTAATATCACAAAATTCCCGGTCTCTCAGAACAGATACATATTGGCGAAACCTTCCCACCGTACGTACCATATCTACTCCCACATAAGTCATCACTGCAAAAGATATAAAAGCAACTGCAAAAATTCCAATAATCAGACCACTGACTACATCAAACGCTGTGATCACACTTCCAATCAAAGTGATGATAAGGAAAATAACAGAAGTCAATCCAAATACAGCTCCTGTCGCTGCCAGAAAAGTCCCGCCGATCTTTACCGAAGTTCCTTTGAGATATCTTGGACTCACCGGTACCGGACGATTCTGACTATAATTTCTCATTTCCGACATCTTCGATCCTTGATTCGGACGATACCCCTGGTTTTCTGCACCTGATCTGCTTCCGGTATTCTTTTTATCTCCATATAATGGCTGTCCCGTCTTCGGATCTCTGTACCAGCCACCGTTTTTAATCCCTGCCGAGACGCAGTCCATCGCATGGTTCACCGTATCAGACACCATCTGGTTCAATCTGCTGTAATCCTTTGTATCAATTGCATCCTGTATCGTCTGCTTTATCTCTTCTCCAAAATGTTCCCAGTCATTATTCATTGATGTTCTCCTTAAAAGCTTGACCTGATTCGTTTGCATCATGTATCATTATAACATTATTAATTCTCAGTTTAGACGCAACTTTAGCGATTGTCAAGAAAGAAGGATACAACTATGATTTCATCACTTACCCCTGAAATAATATATGAGGACAAGGATATTATCGTCTGTCATAAACCTGCTGGAGTTCCTACCCAGAGCAGCCGCATTGGCACAAAAGATATGGTCAGTATTTTAAAAAATCATCTGATAAAAAATACTGCAAAAAAAACCGCTTCACGCGAACCTTATCTTGCTGTCATCCATCGGCTGGACCAACCGGTAGAAGGACTTCTTGTTTTTGCAAAAACACCTGCTGCCGCAAGGGAACTTTCCCACCAGCTTACCACATCTGGTTTTGGGAAATATTACCGTGCACAGGCTTTAGGCATTTTCGAACACAGCGAAGGAACTCTGGAAGACTATCTTGTAAAAGACGGACGAACCAACACCTCCCGTGTCTGTAAAGAAAATGTGCCTGATGCAAAGTATGCACGACTTCATTATAAAGTAATCCATACAGATACACTTCCTTCTGGTGAACCTTTTTCCCAACTGGAAATTCATCTGGATACCGGGCGTCATCATCAGATCCGCGTGCAGTTTGCACATGCTGAACACCCTCTGATCGGGGATCGGAAATATGGCACTGCCGCATGCACTTCACGACAGTTAATGCTTTGTGCCTGTCGACTGGAATTCACACATCCGACAACCGGTGAAAAAATGGTTTTTCATTTATAAGACAAAAAGGAAAAGTGCAGTGATCGGGCAATCACTGCACTTTTCCTTTCGCCTGTTTCCTATCTATTGTATTAGCCCTGCCTTTACTTGTCATTTATCCAAATAATAGCAGCACCACAATACCCTACATCTCGTCAACAACCAATGGCTCCGGCTCTTCTTCAAGTGCCTGCTGATATCTTGCAAGAATTGTTGACTGAATTCGTTCTCTTGTTCCTGAATTGATCGGATGTGCGATATCACGATACTCACCATCTAATGCTTTTTTACTTGGCATTGCAATGAAAAGCCCCTTTTCACCTTCGATCACTTTGATATCATGAACAACAAACTCCTCATCAATTGTGATAGATACTACTGCTTTTAACTTTCCCTCTTTCGCAACTTTACGTACACGTACATCTGTAATCTGCATATTACAGTTCCCCTTTCTCTTTTGCATTATCACGGAATATGAACACCCTTTTTCAGGGTTTTTGTGCTTATCTTGGCTTATAATGCAATAACTATTTTAATTCCGTCTTCCCCTACATGTCTTGTATTCGCACGGATCGTATCCCTGCTCTCTACAATACAGTTCTCAATGTATGTATTATCTCCAAGATATACATCATTCAATATAATAGAGTTCTTGATCACGCAATTATTTCCAACAAATACTTTCTTGAAAATAACTGAGTTCTCTATCGTTCCATTAATAATACTTCCGCTTCCAACCAGACTGTTCTTCACGATCGCACCCGGATTATATTTTGCCGGTGGCTGATCACTCACCTTCGAATATACACTTGGCAGATCCTTGAAGAAATATTTTCTCACTTCCGGTTTCAGGAAATCCATATTCGTCTTGTAATATGCATCTACTGTCGAAATATTATTCCAATAACTTTCAATCTTATAACCATAAATCTTCTTTACATTCTTATAACGGATCAGGATATCATTTACGAAATCATGTCTCTCTTCTTCCGCACATTGTTCTACAAGATCGATCAGCAGTCTTCTGCGGATCACATAAATTCCTGTAGAGATTGTCTGTGATCTTGCAATCATCGGTTTTTCTTCAAATTCTTCGATTCTGCAAGATTCATTCATCTTAACGGTTCCGAATCTTGTCGCATCTTCTCCTGCTCCAAGTTCTTTACAAACAACAGTGATATCTGCTTTCTTCGCAATATGATATTCCAGCACTTTATTATAATCCATCTTATAGACCGCATCACCTGATGTAATGATTACATAAGGTTCATGACATCTTCTCAGGAAATCCAGATTCTGATAAATCGCATCTGCTGTTCCTCTGTACCAGTAACCATTATCATCTGTGATCGTAGGTGTGAATACATATAATCCACCTTGTTTTCTTCCGAAATCCCACCATTTGGAGGAATTCAGATGCTCATTCAAAGAACGGGCATTGTACTGTGTCAGCACAGCAACTTTCTGGATATGAGAGTTTGTCATATTACTTAATGTAAAGTCAATTGCACGATAGCTTCCGGCAACCGGCATTGCTGCTGCCGCACGTCTTGAAGTCAGCTCTTTCATCTTTCTGCTGTTACCGCCGGCTAAAATAATTCCTACTGCTCTCATACTCTGTCACCTGCCTTTATCAATGTCTCACCGCTTGCAAGTACTCCATCTATGTAATCCTCGGATGATGTCACTCCACTGATGGCGGTATTCTTTCCAATCTGTACTCCTGCCGGAATCACAGAATTCTCACCGATCGTAACCAGTCCGGAATTGTAGATATCAGACCTGAGCTTGTTCGGTGCTTCATTGCCGATTCCAAGGGTTACATTATCTCCAACCTTAACATTCTCCGCAATGATCGCTTTGTCGATCACACAGTCATTTCCTATCGCAACATCCTGCATGATGATCGAATCCCGGATCACGCAGCCTTGTCCAACAACAACACCTGCGCCGATCACACAGTTATGTATCTCGCCGTATATCTCAGCTCCGTCGCCAATGATGCTTCTGTCGATCACAGCTTCTTTTGAGATATACTGTGGCGGTATAATTGAATTATTCGTATAAATTTTCCAGAATTCCTCATAAAGATTAAATTCAGGAATAATGTCGATCAGTTCCATATTAGCTTCCCAGTAAGAACTCAATGTACCGACATCCTTCCAGTAACCATTATATTCATATGCAAACAGTCTCTGCTTCTTTTCATGACAATACGGAATGATATGCTTTCCGAAATCACATCCCGGCTGATCTTTCATCTTGATCAGTGCCTCTTTGAGCACCGGCCAGCTGAAAATATAAATTCCCATGGACGCAAGATTGCTCCGCGGATTCGCCGGCTTCTCCTCAAACTCGGTGATTCTCTTGTCTTCATCGGTAATTACGATTCCGAAACGACTTGCTTCTTCGATCGGAACCGGCATTGCCGCGATCGTCACATCTGCATGATTCTCCTTGTGAAAATCCAACATGACCTCGTAATCCATCTTGTAAATATGATCTCCCGATAAGATCAGTACATAATCCGGATTAAATGTCTCCATATACTCCAGATTCTGATAAATTGCATTCGCCGTTCCTGTATACCATTCGCTGCTTGTACTCTTCTCATACGGCGGAAGAATTGACACCCCTCCGATATTCCGGTCCAGATCCCACGGAATACCAATTCCAATATGTGTATTAAGCCTGAGTGGTTGATACTGGGTCAGGACACCGACTGTATCGATTCCTGAGTTGATACAGTTACTCAGCGGAAAATCAATGATCCTGTATTTACCGCCAAATGCAACAGCCGGTTTAGCAACTTTTGCAGTCAGGACGCCAAGTCTGCTGCCCTGTCCTCCTGCCAATAGCATTGCTATCATTTCCTTTTTTATCATGTCTTCACCCCTTCTCAGTAATTCTGGTTTTTTCATTATAACATATTACATACATATAGTGAACATATTTTACAAAAATATTTCTGTTTACCTATCTTTTTTATAGAAATATCACAAAAAGAAAAGGTTTGGTTTTTGACCTATCTATGTTATAATTATGCACGTAAGTCAAATACTATGAAACAAATTCACAGAACAGGAAGTGTCATTATGTATAAAATTGATTTTAATCAGCCTTGCCATATCCACTTCATCGGAATTGGCGGCATCAGTATGAGCGGACTCGCTGAGATCCTTCTTGAAGAAGGATTCACAGTATCCGGATCCGATAACAAAGAATCGGCACTTACGGATCATCTGTCTCAGAATGGTGCAACCGTATTTTACGGTCAGAAAGCTTCCAATATTATAGACGGTATCGACCTTGTAGTTTATACCGCAGCGATCCACGAAGACAACGAAGAATTTGCAGAAGCAAAGCGTCAGAATCTTCCGATGTTATCCAGAGCAGAATTACTCGGTCAGCTTATGACTAACTATAAGACACCGGTTGCTATATCCGGTACACACGGTAAGACAACCACAACCTCTATGCTTTCTCATATTGCTCTTGCAGCAGACCTGGATCCGACAATCTCTGTCGGCGGTATCCTGAAAGCGATCGAAGGCAATATCCGTGTCGGCGGACCTGACCTTTTTATTACGGAAGCATGCGAATATACCAACAGTTTCCTGCACTTTTTCCCGAAAATCGGTATTATTCTGAATGTGGATGCGGATCACCTGGACTTTTTTAAAGACCTGGACGATATCCGTAATTCTTTCCACCTTTTTGCTAAGCTTCTTCCGGAAAACGGAACTCTCGTCATCAACGGAGATATTGATAAAATTGAAGAGATCACCTCCGATCTTTCCTGTCGTGTTATCACTTTTGGCAAAGAAGCTTCCCTGGATTACAGTGCAGCCAATATTACTTATAACGAACAGGGCAATGCCTCTTTCGATGTCGTAAAAGACGGACAGAATGTTGCACATCTCGCTCTTGCAGTCGGCGGTGAGCACAACGTATATAACGCACTTGCGGCAATCGCAGTTGCCGATATTCTTGGTGTTCCTGCTGAGACGATCCAGACAGGTCTTGCTTCCTTCCACGGAACAGACCGCCGTTTTGAATACAAAGGTGAGGTCGGCGGAGTGACCATCATTGATGATTACGCACACCATCCGACAGAGATTGCTGCAACGCTGAAAAGTGCTGCACATTATCCACATAAAAAACTGTGGTGTATTTTCCAGCCACATACTTATACCCGTACAAAAGCATTATTCTCAGAATTTGCTGAAGCACTCGCACATGCAGACCATGTAATCCTTGCTGACATCTATGCAGCGCGTGAGACAGATACTTTAGGCATCTCTTCCGCACAGCTTGCAGATGCAGTCAAAGAACATGGATGTGACGCAACTTATCTTCCAAGCTTTGCAGCCATCGAAGAGTTCGTCACCACCCATTGCCAGCCTGGCGATCTTCTGATCACAATGGGTGCCGGAGATGTTGTAACCATTGGGGAAGACCTGTTAAAAGCCTGATTTTCTCCAATATTTGCGAAATTTTATCTGTAATAACAAAAATTTCCGTCAGAAAATTCTTTTTTACAATCTGGGATGATGTTATAATGAACAAAGTCAGAAAAGAAAGGAAGCGGAAATTATGAGTGCACTTATTTTGCGCAATCATTCCCACAATAACATAACGATCGTGGAGAATGACTTTATCGATCATTATATGGTATCTGCGAACGGAGAATATGTAAAAGTCTATCTTCTTCTTCTCCGTTATCAGAATATCCCGGAGCAGCTTCCGGATATCCCGCAGATGGCAGACCTTCTGGAGAATACCGAAGGTGATATCCTGCGCGCACTCAAATACTGGGAAAAAGAAGGAATTCTTTCTCTCGAATATGACGAAACAAATGAACTCGCCGGAATCTGTATCGGAAAAGCACCAACTCATCAGACACCTGTCAAAGCGGCTTTCCATACACCTTCTGCACAGTCTGCTTCCGTTCATGAAAAATCTCCGGTCACGCAGTCTGATGGAAATACCACTGTTTCAGACAAAGCTGCCGGTCAGAATCTTCCTGCATCAAGACGTTCCCTTGCTGCAAGAAGAGAATTAAAGCAGATTCTTTTTATTGCTGAACAATATCTTGGCAAAACCTTATCCCGTACCGATGTTGATGCGATTACCTACTTTTATGATTCCCTTGGTTTTTCCGCAGACCTGATCGAGTATCTGATCGAATACTGTGTGGAGAACGGACATAAGAGCATGCATTACATTCAGAAAGTAGCACTTTCATGGGCAGATGAACATATTACAACCGTCGATCAGGCACGTAATTCCTCTGCATTTTACAACAAAACCTGCTATTCTATCCTGAATGCATTTGGCATCAAAGGGCGGGGACCTGCATCTGCCGAACTGGATTATATCCGCAAATGGCTGGAGGATGGGAATTTCGAACTGGATCTCATTCTGGAAGCATGCAACCACACCATCAGTGCGATCCACCAGCCAAGTTTTGAATATACTGACAAGATTCTCGAAAACTGGAAGACGAGCAACGTTCGTACACTGGCAGATGTTGAGCGTCTTGATTCTGCCTTTGAGCAGGAAAAAGACCGGAGGAAAACTCCTTCGGGTCAAAACCGTACACCTTCTGCCCAGCAGCCTTCCAAATTCCGTAATTTTGAAGAACGTTCTTACAATATGGACGAGCTTACCAAAAAATTATTACGCAGTAACTAAGAAAGGGGAACACTGTGCCGTTAACTAATTCACAATACAATGCGCTGATGCGCGTATATGAAGAAAAAAGAGCGAAGAGCCGCGACCTCGCGAATCTTCACTACGAGCGTGCCTGCCAGAAGGTTCCGGAGCTTGCATCGATTGATGCCTCTATTTCTTCTGCCAGTCTTGATCAGGCGAAAAAGCTGCTCGCAGGCGATGACACTGCCCTCGCTTCTTTGAAGGAAGAGATCCGGTCTCTTTCTGACAGACGCCGTCGACTCCTTTCCGACGCCGGATTCCCGGAAGACTATCTGGAACAGCATTTTGAATGTCCGGACTGTCAGGATACCGGCTATGTCGGCACGAAAAAGTGCCATTGCTTTTTAAAAGCGATCATTGATCTGTTCTACACCCAGTCCAACTTAAAAGGGCTTCTCGAACAGGAAAATTTTGAACATTTTAATTTTGATTATTATTCATCCAATTATAGAGACCGGCTTTCCGGTCAGAATTCCCGCGAGCTTGCAACGCAGGCTTATCAGGAATGTATGAATTTCATCCACAATTTTGATACCAAACATGGTAATCTGCTCCTTTTTGGGAATACTGGTATTGGGAAGACATTTCTCAGTCACTGCATTGCAAAAGAAGTGATGGATTCTCTGCATTCCGTTCTTTACCTGACTGCCTCTGAATTTTTCGATGCGCTCCTTGAAAAAGCACTGACCCGGAATGATGAGAGCTGTCTTTTATATGAGCAGATCCACCAGTGTGATCTGCTGATCATTGATGACCTGGGAACCGAACGAAATACAGACTTTGTCGTTTCTCAGCTTTTTGTGTGTTTAAATGATCGGATCCTGAATAGGAAATCCACGATCATTTCTACTAATCTTACTCTGGAGGAAATCAAGACGAACTATACAGAACGTACATTTTCCCGGATAAGCAACCATTATAAGATACTTCGCCTTGCCGGTGATGATATCCGCATTCAAAAGAAACTTATGTACAGGGAGGAACACTGATGTTACATCGAAGTGAACGAATTCTGGATAATATTCCAGTTGGCTCTCTCGGCATTATTGCTGTAGACGGCTGTGAAGAGATGGGAAATAAAGTCAATGACTATCTCGTAAAATGGAGAAAGGAAGAGACTCGTTTCCAGAAAGACAATCTTGTTTTCAACGGCTACGAAAAGCCGAACTATCTGATCAACGCAAAGGTACCGCGTTTTGGATCTGGTGAAGCCAAAGGTATCCTTGGAGAATCCGTACGAGGAAAAGATATTTACCTGATGGTTGATGTATGTAATTATAATGTTACTTACTCTCTGACAGGAAACACAAACCATATGTCACCGGATGACCATTTCCAGGATCTGAAGCGTATCATCGCAGCAGTAGGCGGAAAAGCAAGACGTATCAATGTCATCATGCCGTTCCTTTACGAGAGCCGTCAGCACAAACGTACCGGAAGAGAATCTCTGGACTGTGCACTGGCACTGAACGAACTGGTCCGCATGGGCGTTGACAATATCATTACCTTTGATGCTCACGACCCGCGTGTGCAGAATGCAATCCCTCTGAAAGGTTTTGAGACCGTTCAGCCGGTTTACCAGTTTATCAAAGGTCTCTTCCGTGCAGTTCCGGATCTTCATCCGAACAAAGACACCATGATGGTCATCAGCCCGGACGAGGGCGGTATGGGACGTGCTATCTACATGGCAAACGTTCTGGGAACCGACATGGGTATGTTCTACAAACGTCGTGATTATGCTACCATCATAAACGGTACAAATCCGATCGTTGCACATGAGTTCCTGGGTTCTGATGTGAAAGGCAAAGATATGATCGTGATCGACGATATGATTTCTTCCGGCGGAAGTGTTCTGGAAGTCGCTGCAGAACTGAAAAAACGCAAAGCAAACCGTGTATTTATCTGCTCTACGTTTGGTCTGTTCACAAACGGCATGGAGAAATTTGACAAGGCTTATGAAGCCGGCATGTTTGATTTCATTCTGACAACCAACCTGGTATACCAGACACCGGAGCTGCTCCAGAAACCATATTATATCAACTGCGACCTCAGCAAGTATATCGCTTACATCATTGATACGCTGAATCATGATGCATCCATCAGCAGTCTGTTAAACCCATTAGACCGGATCAATAAATTCTTAAAAGAACACAATTCATAATGTTTGTCCTGCACAAACAGATGTGATTTAAGAATGAAATAGTTTTGGAAAACAGAACGCCATAATGGTTCGAAAACAATCTTCTGACACGCTTCGTTTCCTGTTCGGTTCGCTCGTGTGTTATCCGCCCTTTGCCTGAACTCGCCTCTTCGAGGCTCAGACAGCGGCTCGGGGGCGGAAACATCGCAAACCTCACGACGGAAGCCTTGCTATCGTCAGTACGATTTGTTTTCGAATCATTATGGCTGTTCTTATTTACATACCACATGTACCTCAAATATCACGCATTTTATTTGCACATGAGCAAACAGGATTCATACTACCAAGGTGTGGGCACTACTTTTTCTCCATAAATGAAAGCAACTTCTTATTTTACACTTTTCTAACAACTTCCAATATTTTTATAAAATTGCAACAATAAATCGGACAATGCTATTGTATATTTGTTCAAGAATGCTTCTGGCTTTCTTGCTGCAAGGTGCACATCATACATCGCATGACATATTCTTCTGTGCACATCTGATATAAAATAACCTGATAATCTATGTTATTACAACACAAATCATCAGGTCATTATCTATGATATCGTTTTAGATCAGTTTGTATAAAAATTATGTCTTTATCTTTTTCCGAGTGAAGTAAAAAGATTTGCTGTAGTGGAATATGAAGTGTAAATTGTGCCGGACACAAAAAGGCAGAAGCACAGTGACGGTAGCAAGTTTCCGTCGTGAGATTTGTGTCTAGTTTCCGCCGCCGAGCGGTGTCTGAGCAGCGTAGCTGCGAGTTCCAGCGAACGGCGGATCATAGACGGCACAAATCGAACAGGAAACGATGCGTGTCACGTGACCTGTCTTTTTACGTCTGGCACTCTGTAACACTTTCTGTTCATTCTTTTGTACTGAAAAAGAAAAAACGGAACTTGTGACATAAAAATGAAGAAGACACCTGCGGTGCCTTCTTCAAAGGAAAGAGAAAAATTAAAATATTTTGAGGGAGTACTACGCAACGTGTGGGTGTTGCGTAGTGTGAGTTATGAAATATATTAGCTCTTCACTAATACGGTTACAGTATAGAATAGAAATGTGTTAAAAGTATGTCTTAAATATTAATAAAAAATGAAAAGAAGAAAAAAATAAAAACCCCTTTTCAAGAAGAAAGCCGTTGTATATAATAAACCAAGGACAGACAGGGGGAAGATCCTGATGGAGAAAGGAGAACACAGGAATGAATTCAACAGATATTGGAATAGATCTTGGCACTGCGAGTATACTGGTGTACGTGAAAGGAAAAGGCGTTGTTTTAAAAGAGCCTTCCGTAGTAGCCTTTGACCGTGATACAAATAAAATCAAAGCAATCGGAGAGGAGGCAAGACTGATGCTTGGGCGTACACCAGGCAATGTCGTTGCAATTCGCCCGCTGCGTAAGGGCGTTATTTCTGATTATACCGTGACCGAACAGATGCTGAAGTATTTTATCCAGAAAGCGATCGGCAGAATGTCTTTTCGCAAACCGAGGATCAGTGTCTGTGTGCCG
>OHAG01002144.1_pt1 | contig 11392 bp, 9 predicted proteins | sample 1577081 | NCBI WGS metagenome assembly OHAG01 (sample SAMEA3541513, study PRJEB24748) | human gut metagenome | biome: human gut; feature: human-associated habitat; material: faeces | place: China | collected 2012
GGAAAACAGCAATAAGGCTATTTCAAATCTCGTGGGGCTTTTGTTACCGAGAGCCATAATTAATCCCGTTGTGCGCCTTTCCGGAATTAAAAACTCAACAAAGTGCAATCAACTAACAAAGGAAGAGAGAAAAAGGCTTGCTCACACAATTAAGAATTTAAAGCTGACTGTCCTTAGATTCAGACCTATCAGCGAGGCTGTTATAACCTCGGGCGGAGTAGATGTTAATGAGCTTTCTCCCAAAACCATGGAGAGTAAGCTGTGCCGTAATTTGTATTTTGCCGGTGAGGTTATTGATGTTGATGCATATACAGGGGGATTCAACCTCCAAATCGCCTTTTCCACCGGATTTGCCGCAGGCAACGCGCAATAATGTATACAGGAGATAAAAATATGATAAATGTCGCTATTGACGGTCCTGCAGGTGCCGGGAAAAGCACTATTTCAAGAGCTGCTGCCGACAAGCTGGGTTTTATATATGTAGATACCGGAGCAATGTACCGGGCAATCGCTTTATATTTTTTGCGTAAAGGTATTGATGGACATGACAGAAAGCTCGTTGCGGCAGAATGTCCTAACATTCATGTAACTTTAGAATATGACGAGGAAGGGAAACAGCAGGTTATCTTAAATGGTGAGAATGTTACCGGATATATCCGTAAGGAAGAAGTTGGTAAGATGGCATCAGTGACATCCGCTGTTCCAGAAGTAAGAGCTGCACTGCTTGATCTGCAGCGCGATATGGCGAAGACTTCGGATATCCTCATGGATGGAAGAGACATTGGAACGAATGTCCTGCCAGATGCATCTCTTAAGATTTATCTGACGGCCTCTGCTGATGTAAGAGCGAAGAGACGTTATGACGAATTGAAAGAGAAAGGTGCAGACTGTGATATCGAGCAGATTAAGACCGATATTATAGCAAGAGATAAGCAGGATATGGAGAGAGAGATCGCTCCATTATGCCAGGCAGAAGATGCCATACTGGTAGATTCTTCTGATATGTCAATTCCCCAGGTGATTGATACGATTATCTCCGAATTTAAAAAAATAAAATAATATTGCCGGAGTAAATGATGAAAATTAACATAGCAAAATCTGCTGGCTTTTGTTTTGGAGTAAAGAGAGCTGTAGATACCGTGTATAAAGAATCTTCTAAGAAGAATGTTTATACATTCGGGCCGATCATTCACAATGATGAAGTTGTCGCAGATCTGGAAAGACAAGGGGTTCATGTCATCAATGACAGTGAAGATTTCAAGTCTCTTTCAGAGGGAACGATTATTATTCGTTCTCACGGCGTGTCAAAAGCAATTTATGATGAGATCCTTAATGCGGGTCTTGATTTAGTGGATGCGACCTGCCCTTTCGTGAGAAAGATTCATAAGATCGTTGAGCGGGAGAGTGGGGATGGCAGAGTAATCATTATTATAGGCAATAACCATCATCCTGAAGTAGAAGGGATTATGGGTTGGTGCCATACGCATCCGATTGTAATTGAGAATCGAGAGCAGGCAGAAGGAGTTGAGTTAGATGCCGATGCGAAGATATCCATCGTGTCACAGACGACATTTAACTACAATAAGTTTCAAGATTTAGTTGAAATTATCTCAGAAAAGGGTTATGATATAAATGTTTTTAACACGATTTGTAATGCGACTGAGGAGCGTCAGACGGAAGTCAGGGAACTGGCGAAGAAGTCCGATGCGATGATAGTAATCGGTGGCAGACACAGTTCGAATACTCAAAAGCTTTTTGAGATAAGTAAAAAAGAATGTAGTAATACTTTTTATATACAAACAAAAAATGATTTGAATATGGAGGATTTTTCTAATATCGGGATGCTCGGTATTACTGCAGGGGCTTCAACCCCAAATAATATTATCAAGGAGGTTCATGAAAGCATGGCAGAAATGAGTTTTGACCAGATGCTGGAAGAAAGTTTTAAGACAATCAGAAATGGAGAGGTAGTTCAGGGTACTATTATCGATGTAAAAGAGGATGAAATCATCTTAAATATTGGATATAAAGCCGACGGTATCATTTCAAGAAACGAATATTCCAACGACCAGAATTTAGACTTAACAACAGTTGCTAAAGTTGGTGACGAGATGGAAGCTAAAGTTCTTAAAGTGAATGATGGCGAAGGACAGGTTCTCTTAACATATAAGAGACTTAAAGCAGAAAAAGGTAATAAGAGATTAGAGGAAGCATTTAACAACCACGAAGTATTAAAAGCTCCTGTAGCTAAAGTTCTTGATGGTGGTTTAAGTGTTGTAGTGGAAGAAACAAGAGTATTCATCCCTGCAAGCCTTGTATCCGATACTTACGAGAAGAACTTAAAGAAATATGACGGACAGGAAATCGAGTTCGTTATTACAGAGTTCAACCCTCGCAAGAGAAGAATCATCGGTGACCGTAAACAGCTTTTAGTAGCAGAGAAGAAAGCAAAACAGGAAGCACTGTTTGCAAAAATCGAAGCTGGTATGACTGTAGAAGGAACTGTAAAGAACGTAACAGATTTCGGTGCATTCATCGATTTAGGTGGAGCAGACGGACTTCTTCACATCTCCGAAATGAGTTGGGGACGTGTTGAAAATCCTAAGAAAGTTTTCACAGTAGGTGAGAAATTAAACGTTCTTATCAAAGATATCCAGGGAGAAAAGATTGCATTATCCTTAAAATTCCCTGAAACAAACCCATGGCTTCACGCTGACGAAAAATACGCAGTAGGTAACGAAGTAACTGGTAAAGTTGCTCGTATGACAGACTTCGGTGCATTCGTTGAATTAGAGCCAGGCGTAGATGCATTACTTCATGTTTCTCAGATTGCTAAAGAGCACATCGAGAAACCATCTGATGTATTAAAAGTAGGTCAGGAAGTTACAGCTAAAGTTGTAGATTTCAAGAAAGATGATCGTAAGATCAGCTTAAGCATCAAAGCTTTAGATAACGAATAATTTAGCATAATTGGCTGAATAGACGAAAATAAAAAAGCCTCCACCGATACTCTAAGATGTGGCCTCAGAGCAAACGTTGGATACGAGCTTTTAAGCGAGTATTCAACGTGCAGCGACTAAAGTCACGTCTGGGAGTATCGGTGGAGGCTTTTTTCGTCTGTTTTTTAGCTAATCAAAAAGACATAGTTGGAAATCAATCCTGCCAGCACCCCGAGGAGTGCCCCGGCGCATACGTCAGTTACGAAATGTACCCCGCCAATTACTCTGACAATCGCAAGAAAGACACCAGCAATAAAAAGAAAGATTCCAACAGGTTTCCAAAAGCAAAACCATAATGTAGCGATTAAAAAGATAGAAAACACATGGCGGCTTGGAAAAGACTGGCCTTTTTTATCTTTTTTAATTAGGGATTGAATTGGAAGTTTTTCATATGGACGCTTTTTATTCACTACTTTTCTAAAAATGGTTACTGCCAGGAAACAGAGTGCTGGGATAGCGATAAAACTAATAAGCATAGCAATGTTCTTTTTTGTTAAAAGACATAGTAATAATAATGGATAAAGGAGAAAACCACAGGCAGTCAATAATCGATTTGCCGTGAGTAATAATGAAAAAGCAGTGGAGTGTCGGATGAAAAAATTGTTGATTTTTGTATACTGTTCTAAATTCATAAATAAACCTCATTATCAAAAAGATAGATTAAGTATAGCATAAAAAGCGAGTCAGGGGAATTATTATAGTGTTTTTGCTGTTTAAAGGAAAATCTCTTTAACACATTAAACTTTTTATTTACGAAATCAAAAAAAGATGGTATCATAAGATTATATTTCGTAAAGGAAGGAACATCTTATGGGAAAAAATATTCCAAAAGAACGTAAAGAAGGCATGTATAAGGCTATTCTGGAGTTAAAAAGTTTAGAAGAATGTTTTGATTTTTTTGAAGACATTTGTGCAATGACTGAACTTCGGTCTATGGAGCAACGCTTTGAAGTTGCAAGTATGTTGAAGAAGGAAAAAGTTTATACGGAGATTATGAGTGAGACAAACGCAAGTTCTGCTACAATTAGTCGTGTAAATCGTATGCTTAATTATGGAACAGGCTGTCTTGGAGAGGTAATTGACAGACTGAACCAAAAAGAGGGAAGCGAAGAGGCTAAAGAATCTTAGTTTTTTAAATGTGTTACAACGTCAGATATACTTAGATGCGACTGTACAGGACGGTCGTATCTTTCTATAAAAAGGAACAATAAACAATAGAAAGGATATTTTACCATGAAACAATTAATGTTAGGTAATAAGGCATTGGCAAGAGGCTTATATGAAGCTGGCTGTAGTGTCGTGTCCAGCTATCCGGGAACTCCTAGTACAGAAGTTACAGAGGAAGCTGCAAAATATGATGAGATTTACTGTGAATGGGCACCGAATGAAAAGGTTGCGATGGAAGTTGCATTTGGTGCATCTCTTGCTGGAAAGAGAAGTTTTTGCGGAATGAAGCACGTTGGGCTTAACGTAGCTGCTGACCCATTATTTACCTGCTCTTATACAGGTGTGAATGGCGGTATGGTTATCTGTGTTGCAGATGACCCAGGAATGCATTCTTCTCAGAATGAACAGGATTCCAGACATCATGCGATTGCATCCAAGATTCCAATGTTAGAGCCATCAGATTCCACAGAAGCCTATGAGTTTGCAAAGAAGGCATTTGAACTTTCTGAAGAATTTGACACACCAGTTATCATTAAGATGTGTACCCGTGTAGCTCATTCACAGAGTATTGTAGAGCCGGGCGAGCGTGTTGTACCAGAGACAATTCCATACGAGAAGAATATTGCAAAGTATGTTATGATGCCAGGAAATGCGATTCGCCGTCATCCAGTTGTGGAAGAGAGAACAAGAAAGCTTATCGAGTATGGAAATCACTGTGATTTTAACCGTGTGGAGATGGGAGATACAAAGCTTGGTATTATCACATCTTCTACCTGCTATCAATATGCAAAAGAAGTATTTGGAGATAAAGCAAGTATCTTAAAGATTGGTCTTGTAAATCCTCTGCCAGACCAGTTAATTCTCGATTTTGCTGCAAAAGTAGAAAAGCTTGCAATCATTGAAGAGTTAGATCCTATTTTAGAAAATCATTGTAAAGAACTTGGACTTACTGTTACAGGAAAAGATGCTCTTCCAATGGAAGGTGAATTTTCACAGAATTTAATCGCAGAAAAATTAGGTATAGAAGTTCCAGCACATAAAGAACTTGGAGAAGCTCTTCCGGGAAGACCTCCGGTTATGTGTGCAGGCTGTCCGCACAGAGGATTATTCTTTACATTATCTAAAAATAAATGTACTGTTCTCGGCGATATCGGATGTTATACACTTGGAGCAGTTGCACCACTTAGTGCAATGGAAATGACGCTTTGTATGGGTGCTTCCATCAGTTCTATTCATGGATTTAACAAGGCACTTGGCAAAGAAAGCGAAGGAAAGACTGTAGCCGTTATCGGAGATTCTACTTTCATGCATTCTGGAATGACCGGACTTGCCAATATCGCTTACAATCAGAGTAATTCTACGGTAATCATTCTTGATAACTCTATCACTGGAATGACTGGACATCAGCAGAATCCAACAACTGGTTACAATATTAAAGGTGACCCGGCAGGAAAGATTGACTTAGAAAGTCTTTGCCGTTCTATGGGATTCAATCGTGTTCGTGTGGTAGATCCATATGACCTTGCAGCTTGTGATACAGTTATTAAAGAGGAATTAGCAGCAGAAGAACCATCTGTAATCATCAGCCGCCGTCCTTGCGCCCTCTTAAAATATGTAAAACATAACCCACCATTAAAAGTGGAAAAAGAGAACTGCGTAGGATGTAAATCATGTATGCGTCTTGGATGTCCTGCCATCAGTGTAAAGGACAAAAAGGCAGTCATTGATACGACATTATGTGTAGGCTGCGGTGTATGCCAGCAGTTATGTAAATTTGACGCATTACAGGCATAGGAGGACAGGCGAAATGACAAAGAATATTATGATTGTCGGTGTAGGAGGACAGGGTTCCCTTCTTGCCAGCAAGTTATTAGGACATTTGCTTTTATCAGAAGGCTATGACGTAAAGGTTTCTGAAGTTCACGGAATGAGCCAGAGAGGTGGAAGCGTTGTTACATATGTAAGATTTGGAGATAAAGTATATTCTCCGATTATTGATAAAGGAGAGGCAGATTTCATTGTTTCTTTTGAAAAGTTAGAAGCTGCCCGTTATGTAGAATATTTAAGACCAGACGGAAGAATCGTAGTAAATACACAGGAAATTGACCCGATGCCGGTTATTATCGGTGCGGCACAGTACCCTGAAAATCTTATCGAAAAGATGGAAGCTTTAGGAATTAAAGTAGATGCGATGGATTGTCTGTCCTTAGCAGAAGAAGCAGGTTCATCAAAAGCAGTAAATATTGTTTTAATGGGCAGACTGTCTAAATACTTTGATATTCCGGTAGAAAAGTGGCAGAAAGCAATCGAGGAATGTGTTCCGGCAAAGTTTGTTGAACTCAATCACAAGGCATTTGCACTTGGAAGAGGCGAAGAATAGAAGAGAAAGAGATCATTATAAATTAAGTGACAACAGGAGAAAGAGAAGAATGGGAAATTATTATCAACCAGAGATTGAAACGATGCCGGTAGAGAAACTGCAGGCTTTACAGAGCGAAAGGCTTGTAGAGCAGGTAAAGTATGTATATGATCATGTAGAATTTTATCGTAATAAAATGAAAGAAGCAGGAGTAGAACCAGAAGATATAAAAGGAATCGAAGATCTTCATAAACTTCCTTTCGTTACTAAAGATGATTTGAGAGATCAGTATCCATACGGTTTTCTTGGGGTACCATTATCTGAATGTGTGAGAATGCAGTCTACAAGTGGTACAACAGGCCGCCGTGTTGTTGCCTTTTACACACAAGAAGATATTGATGTGTGGGAAGACTGCTGTGCCCGTGCTATCATGGCAGCAGGCGGAACAAAAGATGATGTATGCCATGTAGCCTACGGTTATGGACTCTTTACTGGTGGAGCAGGTCTGCATGGAGGCTCTCATCGAGTAGGCTGTATGACACTTCCAATGTCTTCAGGTAATACAGAAAGACAAATTCAGTTTATGGAAGATTTAGGATCTACCATTCTTTGCTGCACTCCTTCTTATGCTGCAAGCCTTGGAGAATCAATTAATGAAGGCGGACATAGAGAGAATATCAAGTTAAAGGCAGGTATTTTTGGAGCAGAGCCATGGACAGAGGAAATGCGTCATAATATCGAAGAATCTCTTGGTATCAAAGCCTATGATATTTATGGACTGACCGAGATTTCCGGTCCGGGCGTATCCTTTGAATGTGAAGAGCAGAAAGGAATGCATATACAGGAAGATCACTTCATTCCTGAGATTATTAATCCAGATACAGGAGAAGTTCTTCCAGAAGGAGAAATCGGAGAGTTAGTATTTACCTGTATTACAAAAAAAGCATATCCATTACTCCGTTACCGCACAAGAGATTTATGTTATCTTACAAGAAAGAAATGTTCCTGTGGACGTACCCATATCCGTATGCATAAACCAATGGGCAGAAGCGATGATATGATGGTAGTAAAAGGTGTTAACGTATGGCCATCTCAGATTGAAGCTGTTTTATTAAAACAGGGTTATCAGGCTAACTATCAGATTTTAGTAGATCGTATTGGCAATAATGATACAATTGAAGTTCAGGTAGAGATGACACCGGAAATGAAACAGGAAGATGTCGCTATCGCAGCTAGAGAAAAGAAAATCGTACATGGTTTGAAGAACATGCTTGGAATCAAGGTAGATGTCAGCATTTTAGAACCAAAAACTATTACAAGAAGCGAAGGAAAAGCTGTTCGAGTAGTCGATAAGAGAAATCTCTATAATAAATAATCTTAGAAAGAAAAATAAAAAGTATCCTATAGTAGCTGTGATATTAGCTGCTATAGGATATTTTTTATTTTCTATAATTCTACAATTGGTATGATCATATTTTCAAAAGCATTTCTCATTTTAGGATGCCGGATGAGAAAATGAATTGCAGGGGTTCTGTTTTTAGATACAAGAACCCATTTTTTTTCGTGAATCCTGATCTGAATATTTCGAAAAGCAGATTGTTGATTTTGCTTTATACAATAGTTTTGATGTGTTTTTTCATAATTTAGAGTGCTTTCTAAATGCTGCTTATACATTTCCCAGGTATAATAGATGTTTTCTTCATAAAAAATATCGGATAATGGAAGCGCAAGCGGAAATCTACTAAATTCTTCTTTGGATAAAATAGGGAATTCTTCCGTAATCATATCATGGGAAAGAATCTGCTGAATCTGAGCAGACTTTTTATCAATATATGTTTTGATTTTTTGAGCATCTTCTTTATTGATCTGATTCTGATTTAAAATATCTTCAAGTAGGGAGGAATTCAAAGTTTGAAGCGGTAAAGCAGATAAAATGTGATATCGTTTTCCGCTGGTCTTTGCATCTGCCTGTAAAAAAGCATGATAGGGCATCATGGAGTTTTCCCGAAATATTTCCATGAGAGGAGAAGCCTTTTTTAAAAGCAGCTCAGCCATTTCTTTGTAATAAGATATTTCAGTTTTATGTTTTGTGAGATAATAACGTCCTTGTGTGTGATGCCCATAAATTGCTTCACCCTGAAGTGCGGCAGCTCCGGAAACTTTTAATAAATGCATGAAAGTTTGTCCGGTATTTTCTTTTAAATAATAAGGGGAAATCTGACCTGTCATATACATAGGAATCCAGCTTTCAAGCCCAAGCATCATTTCGGCAAACGGCCGGTCAATCTGGTGAATCTGATGCAAATGTAATCCTTTTTTTAGCATACAGGCCATTCCGAACATCCACTTTTTGGGAAAATCAGAATCTTTCGCCATCTCTTCAATAGGCATATCACTATACATAATAACATCTTCCTGTGATTTGGAAAGAACCGTTGCTTTTAAAAAATCGAGTTCACTATTCATCATTTCTTTTAATCCAAAATAATTTTTAGAACCGGGAAACTGAAAAGGTGCCGTTGGGACTTTTAATTCATTAAAATGAATAACACGAATATAGTCATCTAAATTGAATTCATCCAATTTTTGCAGAAAATGGGATAAAGATTGCTGTTCTTTGTCTGTATTCGTATGCTTTGTTTGAAGCCAGTGTTTTAAAAGAGATAAATACGTTTTTTCCTCTCGCAATTCTTCCAAAGAACAATCAAATAAATTCGCTAATATAGAAAGATCTGTTTTTTTCGTATATCTTTTTGTTACAAAAAGAGCAGTATTAACAAGAAAGAGTTCTGGATCAGCAGGCTGCCGTTCGCCGCTTTTTATGCGGGAAATATAAGAGGCATCATAATTTAAAAATCTGGCGAACTCTGAAGTATTTATTGACAGCATAGTAAATAAAGTATTCAAATTTGCCTGCAAAATAGAAAAATCAGCCGATATATCCGGTAAAAAACGCAGAAAATCAGAATGTACCGTTATGTCATTAATAGAAGAAAGATTTCTTTTTTGGGCAAGTTTAACGATACCGTAAATCAGTTGCTTTAAATTGTCACTTTCTACATCAGGTATTCGTTCTCCGGAACGATAGCGGCTGATCGTTGCGGCAGAAAGTCCGGAACTATCTGCAAGCTCCTTTGAGGAACAATCCAGTTCTTCCATATATTTTATTAAAATATCTTTAAAATCGGTCATCTTACCTTCTCCTAAATTAAAAGTTTAAATGAATCGAAGAGTATGTATCAGGCTTTATGTGGTAGATTTTGTAATCCTGAAAGGTTTCATTTAATTCTATTATATCGTAAAAGCAGCAGATAAAAAACCCATAAAGTATGATTTCCGTTTTGGCAATGACTGACTGGAAAGAATCAGAAAATATAGAGTGGAATTTTGTATAATGTAATTATCAAAAAACAAAGTATCAATGGATAAAGGAGGAACAGCGATGAAACGATGGAAAAAGATGATGGCATTTTGTTTCGCATTTTTAATGGCATTTGTGATGTTTGGAAGTTCGGTCGAAGCAGCAAACGGACCAAATGAGCAGGATTGGAGTAGTGCGTATATAGTGATTGATGATGGAAGTGCAAATCCTAAACAGCTTTATAACGCCAATAAATCAGTGACTATCAGCACAGTTAAAAACATCAGCTATGATAAAAAAACAAATACTCTTACTTTAAACGGATATCAGGAAGCTGAAAAGAAAATTGGTGAAGATGTAAAAGAAATAATGAAAGATAAAGAAAGTACAGCGTTAATTGAAGTTAGCGAATTTGAAAGAAAACATCCACGATTGGCTAAAATTGCAAAATTCTTCTCTAATATAAAAAATAAAATAAGCAATAAAAAAGAAAATGATGTACAGGTAGATACTGACGAACAAAAAAAGAATGATGAAGCAGAGAATAACGGACAAAAAATAGAAGAACAACAAGAAAATAATTTGCAGAAAGAGAAGGAAGTTCCTAAAAATAAACATAACGATTTTATCAAAAGATTAAATGATATGAATCAATATGAAATATCTGATGTAGCAGAAAAAGGAATGGACGGAATAAAAGAAGATAGAATGAGTGAAGCTAAAAAGAGATTAATGGAAAATAAGCAAAAATCAGCAAAAGCATCAAAAGATAAATATGAACAAGGACTTAATGATTATTATAAAAATCATGGTATTAATAAAACTAAAGTAGATAACACCAACTACATAGATTTATCAAAAAATGATGATGATGCAAGATAGTTAATATCAAGAGAGTACTATATGTTATGTATAGTATTCTTTTTTTGAGGCAAATTTGTTAAAACTATTGCAATTTTAACAAAACAATAATAAAATAGAAACATCATGAATAATCATAAATATAAAGGAAAGGGTATGAAAAAAAACATGAATATATTACTAGACGCAATGGGTGGAGACAATGCACCAGATGCAAACATAAAAGGAGCAATAAAAGCTATAACTCAAATAAAAGCAGATGTAACATTAATAGGTAAAGAAGAAATTATCAGAGCTAAAGTAAAAGAGTTTACAGGTAAGGAAATAGAAGAAGTATCAGAAAGATTAAAAATTAAAAATGCTACAGAAACAATAGAAATGGAAGATCAACCAACAGTGGCAATAAAACACAAAAAAGATTCTTCAATGGTTGTAGGATTTAAGATGTTAAAAAATGGAGAAGGAGATGTGTTTATTTCTGCTGGAAATTCAGGTGCTTTATTAGCAGGTGCAACATTACTTGTAGGAAGAATAAAGGGAATAGATAGACCAGCACTTGCAGGGATACTACCAGCATACAAAAGTCAATTACTATTAATGGACTGCGGATCAAAAACAAACTGCAAGCCAATAAACCTATTACAA
>OHAG01002145.1_pt1 | contig 11392 bp, 10 predicted proteins | sample 1577081 | NCBI WGS metagenome assembly OHAG01 (sample SAMEA3541513, study PRJEB24748) | human gut metagenome | biome: human gut; feature: human-associated habitat; material: faeces | place: China | collected 2012
TGATAATTAAATATAACAGTTATTAAATTTCCTAAAATATGTGAAATATCAACTGTAATTTTCAATAAACATGTGCTATTTGGCAGAGTTTCGGTGCTATTTGGCATGATTTTTATATTCCTTATGTTTCTTTATCCCAACAGCCACCGGCGAAGCTCGTATATATATCCCTTACAATGTCATATATTTATGTAATTGTCGCGGTCTACCTCTATCACGGTATAGTAATTCTTTCCAAGCTTTTTCCTGACATTTTCCTGTATTGCATTGCATATATCATCATCTGAGGTGATATAACCGAATGGAACTGCAATGTCAAAAACCAGATTCGTATGTGTATCACCCCTGATAATACGGAAATCGTGCATATTTATGTGCGAATCAAGCCCTTTTATCACGGAGAGCACCTCGGCCTTCAGTCCGGCTACCTCCTCGTCCTCTATCGCTACCGGATCCATGTGGATGGTCACTATACAACCCATCTCCCTTCGTATTCTGCGCTCCAGATTATCGATTATATCGTGCAGCTCGACCATATCTCCGTCCTCCGGCACCTCTGCATGAAACGATACTATCCTGTGTCCCGGTCCATAATCATGCACCATAAGGTCATGCATACCGAGTATGTTTTTGTCAAAGTCCAGTACCATCTCCTTGAGTCTATCGACAAACTCCGGCTCCGGCTTTGCTCCAAGCAGCGGGTCTATCGCCTCTCTGGCTGACGATATTCCTGAATAGAATATAAACAATGACACAAATACACCGCCTATTCCATCCAGATTGAGTCTTGAAAAGTGCGCTATGAGTGTGGCTGCAAGTACTACAGATGTAGCGATACAGTCTGACAGACTGTCCCTGCCTGTCGCTTCGAGTGTTGATGAATCAAGCTTTTTTGAAAAATAGAAATTGTATACCGCCATGACGCATTTTACTGCTATTGATGCCAGTAGTATCGCTACAATAAGCCATGAAAACTCTATGTCCTGCGGCTTTATGATTTTGCCAAAGGAATCCCTGAACAGCTCAAAGCCCATGATGAGTATGATTGCTGCAACTGCCAGTGTAGCCACATACTCCATCCTCGCATGTCCGTATGGATGCTCCTCGTCGGCTCTCTGTGCCGCCATCTTGAAGCCTGCTATCGTGATGATTGATGAACCTGCATCTGACAGGTTGTTGAATGCATCCGCAGTGATTGAGATTGCACCGCTAAACATTCCTGCAAAGAGCTTGCCGGCAAAGAGTATGAGGTTTAAAAATATACCGACTATACCGCACAGCATGCCATATTTATTTCGTTTTTCAATGTCTGTTTCTGTCTCTGGCATTTACCTTACCTCTATTTTTATTTTATATCCTGATTTACAGCTTATTTCACCGCTCCGAATCTGTCGAACGGATAATATCTGAATATCGCTTTTGCAAGTATATCGTCCTTAGACACATATGTGTGCTCCCAGACTCTTGCGTCTGATGAGCCATTTCTGTTGTCACCGAGCAGCAGATATGAGTCCTGTGGCACCTTAAACTCGTAAGGTCCGGCATTTACTGTCCACGGATCCTCACCGCTCTGGTTTGACTTGAGATAATCCTCCTCAAGCGCCTCACCGTCTATATACACCCGGCCGTCCTCTATGGTGACTGTCTCTCCCGGCAGACCTATTACACGCTTGATGTATTTCTCAGAAGGCGAATCCGGTGCATTGAATATGACTATATCCCCTCTCTTTGGGTCAGAAAATGTATATGCGAGCCTGAAGCCAAATATGTCATCTCCAATCTGTATGGTGTTCTCCATCGAGCCTGACGGAATATTTGCATTTATAATGACATAGTTCTTTATGAGTATTGCCGCTACAATGGCGAATGCGATTGTTAACACCCAGCTTAAGATTTCCTTGACAGGTGATGTTTTTTCCTCCGGCTTTTTTGGCTCCATCTCATCGGTTGTTTTTGTGTCTTCTTCGTTGTTTAAGTCTAATATCTCCATTTTCATGTTCTCCTTATTCATGCTTCAATAAGTGTTTGATAATATATGTCATGGCGGTACAACCTATGGTGCCATCCACCACTTTATAAAGTCCTTCCTTGTAAAATAAAGACTTGTAAGCCCGTAATCCGCGATTTCCTTGTCTGTAAAGGTCTTTGCTATATACGCATTGATTTCATCCGGGAAGTCTCTCTCGAGGCACCACTGTGCCTGCAGGCTCATTGGCTTTTCCAGCTCATATTGGTGCACGAGCTCTCCTCCAAAATCTATGATACTGTTCCATCTGGATGCATTGCCCAGTATCCTCTGCTTGATATTTTCTATGATCACAGCTCTTGCAATCCTTACCTTTTTGTACTTTTCGGCTCGCTGCAAAAGCATCGCATTGCGGTTGTGGGTATTTATCACCAGCTCCATCGGGTCTGTCAGCTCATTTGACACCAGACAAAATACAGGGTCCAGATCATAATACTCCGGTCTTAGCACGTAGTCGTTTCGAAACGTTGCTGCTGTCTTTGCCACGGTTAAGTCTGCCGATACATCAGTGTATATGATGCCCGGCATGTCACCCATAACATACTCCATCGATGTGATATACGGTGTCATAAACTGCCAGAAGGCTCTGATATTCTGCTCAAATACTATGATATCGTACTTGTCAATAAACTGACCATAATCATAAGGGTAGTTCTCCCTATAGTGGGCAAAAAGTGCTCTCTGCATGAAAGCTATCTTTATTTTCCGCCCGATAAAGCCGTTTATTACTGTCCTCACCGGGACCTCTACCTCGCGCTCCTTTATATATACAAGCACCTGTACAGCTCTGCTTACCAGCTCGTTTTCCGCCTCGTATTCACATACCAGCCGTTTTCTGCCATCTGACAGATACTGGCCGAGTGTAAGCGGGCTCTGCCCAAAGGCATCTATGATAATCTGTCCTATATACTGGCGGAGCTCTATGAGCTTTTCATCGAAGGCTGCTCCGTCTCTTGATATGCTTATATTTAAAAACCTCTTTTTGATATTGAGCTGATACGAGAAATTGTCTATCCATGATGGTGCAAGCCCCAGTATGTCTGTAGCATCTGAGACAAGAACTCCCTGCTGGTACAGCGTGGACTTATGAAAATACCCCTTGTGCTTTGGATGATATATGGCAACATAGCCCTCAAGCAGGCTGTTATCCACTCGTATGATATTCATGCCAACAAGCTCATTCATCGGATAGTTCCACTTTGCCTTTGGCTGTGACAGGCATACCTCCCTCGTATCACACCTGATATTTACAGGTATAGGCAGTGTAAGCATATAGTGCTTTATGGTTTCTACTATAAAGTCCAGATCTATATACGGCGCATATGATGGTTTTACGGGGATAGAGATGCGTGTACCCGGTGTCTTTTTCTGCGATATGACATACTCTATCTGGCCGCTCTCTCCAAACCACTTTGCCATGACAGGTGCGGTATCCTGCGGATTGCTTATGTTCCAGGCAGTGTTTATGACCTTATCCTTTTTCGACTCGATGAGCACAGCCTTTGAGACTGTAAAGCACGAGCATAGCCCGATGCCATAGTGAGAATACGGCTCATACTTCAGCTGCTGATTGAAGAAATCTGTGCTTGTATAATAGCTTGCCCCTATCTGTGCGATAAAGTGCTCCAGGTCATATTCATTTATGCCTACTCCATTATCCTCTATCGTAAACAGTCTTGTATCACTGCTGTACGTGATGTCTATGCGTGGCTCATATATGGCCCTGACATCGCGCATCTGGCTTGCCTGCTCCATCTCAAGGAACTCCGTGCCCCAGCTCCACTCAAGTGCCTGCCGCACATTGCAGGCATCCATGGCATTGAGCAAAAGCTCCCTGATAAAGACCTTCCACGAAGCATAAAACTGCTGGCTTGCAATAAGCGGAAGCATATTTGATTTTCCTAACTCTACATCGATGCTTTTCATGCTTTATCCGACTGCCCGTAATAGCTGCCGTAGTAATTGCCATAGTACCCACTGACATGGCTGTTTTTCTTGTTGTTTACCTTGTTGAGCACAGCCCCCAGTATCCTCACTCCCGATGCCTCGAGCTGTTTTTTCACACTCTGTATCATCCTGGCGCTCGCCATGCCCTGTCCTATCACTATTATAGCTCCGTCACAATACTTTGCTACAACTGCCGCATCTATGGCAGCTCCTATCGGTGCACAGTCTATAATTATGTAGTTAAAGTGCTCCTTGCCGAAATTAAGAAGCTCCTGAAAGTATTTTTTCTCGAGAATCTCTGTCGGATTCGGCACAGACGGCCCCGCAAATATCATAAAAAGGCCCGGTATTTCCGTGCCATACATCACTTCCTCAAGACGTCTCTGACCGGAAAGATAGTGCGACAATCCGCATATCTCCCCTCCACTTGCCGCTGTGGCACGCAGACGCCCTGCAAGGACTGATTTACGCATATCAGTATCTATGAAAAGCACTCTATTTCCTGACTCTGTAAGCGACCGCGCCAGATCAAGTGCCACGGTGCTTTTGCCTTCATTTGGTACAGAGCTTGTCACAAGAAGCGTGCGTATATCATCCCCGCAAAACTGTATATTTGTCTTCAAAGCTCGAAGTGATTCTTTCATCGTATAGCTTTGTTCTTTTAGCTTGCCAAATTTTACTAATTCCATCTGCCCATCTCCTGATACAGGCTTCCTTATGCTGAAGCCGATTTCTTTTTTCTTTTCTTTCTGTGGCTGCCTCTGCCATGCTTTCTGCCCTTTCCTTGCTCTCCGTCATCCTCCGATTCATCAAGCGGAAGTGTACCAAGCACGTTCATGCCGAGCTTCTTCTCCACATCCTCTGTATCTATGATTGTATCATTGAACAGATAAGAAACCACTATAACCGCAATCGACAGAAAGGCTCCCGCAAAAGCTCCTATCACTGTGTTTTTGCCGATATTAGGGCTTACCGCGCCTCCATCATCATATCCGCTCTGGATGATGGTCGGCGGATCCTGCTTCATCTTCTCCGCTATATATGCCGATGCGACCTTTGCTATCTCATCTGCTATGGTCTTTGCCATCTGCGGATCGGGATCTGTTACTGTGATATTGAGTACTCGCGAGTTGGACGGATTATCAAGCGTCACCCTGCCGCCAAGTGTCTTGTAGCTCTCATTCAGATTGAGATTCTCTATGACCTGATCCAGCACCGGACGTCCCTTTACTACAACTATGTAATCATTTGTCAGGCTGGTGCCTGTCTGGATATCCGCAAGGCTTGTGATGGATGTGCTCTTTGAAAGTACATAAAGCTCAGATGTAGATTCATACATAGGTGTAATCATAAATCTGCTTATTGCAAATGCCACTGCACCTGTTGCTATCGTAACAAGAATTATCCACTGCCAATATGAAATTATCTCAAGAAACAGATCCTTTAAGTCTATCTCTATCTCGTTGTCAAAATCCTGTTCTCTCTCCATTACGTATCCCCGCATTTACACTGATTATCTTCCGTTTATTATATTTTCCGGTGTGGTCTGCATGATTTCCTGCGCGTAGTCATCACCGAACTTCTTTGCCACGTACTCATAGCATTTTTTCATGTTGCAGACGCGCTCCTTTGTGCCGTGGCTGTCGCTTGCTATTACATCAACAAGTCCTGCCTTCAAAAGCTTCTTTGTATATCTCTTGAAGTGTCTGCCGTCTATGCCGAGCACTGAGTCTGCATTGACCTGTATGAGCGCTCCCAGCTCCTGCAAATCCTCTATACGGCTTATATCACTGAGACACTCATATCTCTCTACATGTGCTATCACCGGTATATATCCTGCAAATATAGCTTCGCGCGTCATCTTGTATACAAACGAGTATTCGCTGGAATGTGAATACTCTGTGAGTATATACTGTGTATCTGCCAGTGTATGACACAGCCCACCATGAAAGGCATCTATCATATCGGTTGCCACATGATACTCTGTGCCGAGCTTTAATTCTATTCCAAGCTTATTTGCATATGGCATCAGCTTTTTATAGTGTCGCTCTATCTTTTCGAGCGGATGCTTAAACATTCCATGGCGCAGGTGCGGTGTGAGGATTATGCCTGTGATGCCCTGCTTTTTGGCTATCTTGAGCATCTCTACCGATTCCTCGAGCGACTTTGAGCCGTCGTCCACTCCGTATAATAAATGGCAATGTATATCTATCAAAATTCATGGTCCTCCGTTTTGTTTTCCTGAACTATCATTATACTATATACAGATTTTTCGTGCAATTCTTTAGATATTAAATTTTTCTTCTTTTTTGTGTGGGGAGGGCGTGGCGTAAGCGCCAGGCATCCGTGCAGCGCACACGCACTCCCGCGCCTGCTACGCTACGCTGCTAAGAGAGCTGTACGAATTATGCCTTGGGGTGGTTCTATGCTTGACGAAACCGGCTTTTATGCGCCGTCCGTGGCGCATAACGCCTTGCCCGGCCGTCCATGGCCGGGCATTTCTGTTTTTCTTGGGCATAATTCTACAGTCTCTATGCAGCTTCGCTATTCGCCTGCGCGGGAGTGCGTGTGCGCTGCCGGATGCCCGGCGCTTACGCCACTTACGTTGTGACAGTATTTTACGATTTTAGATTTGCGGTTTTTTAGTTATTGGTTGGTTGCAAGCTTGACACCTTGCTGTCAAACTTGCGTTTGAAAGTTATTTTTTGGTGGATTACTACGATATCTCATGATGACAATTAACATATTTGTCAGTTTTCAGATACATCAGATATAATAAATATTCGAGGTCCAAATATCAAAGATATTTGAACCTCGGGGGATTATGCTATAATACTATAACGCCATAGCACAGTAGCACTATAGCGCCATAATGTTATAATGCCATTATGCTATATAATTATATTATCCGATTTGTCTGACGAGATTTATCATTTCGATTGCACCGAGTGCACAGTCATATCCTTTGTTTCCGGCTTTTGTTCCGGCTCTTTCTATTGCCTGCTCGATGTTTTCGGTGGTGACTACTCCAAACATTACCGGGATTTCTGATTCGAGTGATACTGATGCGATTCCCTTTGATACCTCGTTGCACACATAGTCATAGTGGCTTGTTGCGCCTCTGATTACTGCTCCGAGGCAGATGATTGCATCGTATTTTCTACTTTTTGCCATCTTCTTTGCGATGAGTGGTATCTCGAATGCTCCCGGCACCCATGCTACGTCTATGTTTTCCTCCGGCACGTCGTGTCTTACGAGTCCGTCCTTTGCTCCTCCTAAAAGCTTTGATGTGATAAATTCATTGAATCTTGCTACTACGATTCCTACCTTGATTCCATCCTGTGTCATTTTTCCTTCGATTACGTTCATTTTTGTTCTCCTTTTGTCTTTTTATTTTTGCTAGTATGAGAGTATATGTCCCATGCGATTCTGCTTGGTTTTCAGATAAAACAAGTCGTGCGCTGTGGCGCTCATCTGGATTGGCACACGCTCGCTGATTTCCATGCCAAACTCTGAGAGCTGGTATACCTTGTCAGGGTTATTTGTGAGAAGGCGCAGACTGTGTACGCCAAGCTCTCTTAATATCTGGGCTCCGATATAGTACTCGCGCTCATCTCCTGCAAAGCCGAGTGCCAAATTTGCTTCGAGTGTGTCCATTCCCTGCTCCTGAAGCTCATATGCCTTCAGCTTATTTATCAGGCCGATTCCTCTGCCCTCCTGACGCATGTAGAGCAGTATTCCTCTACCCTCCTCGTCTATCTGTCTCATGGCCGCCTCCAGCTGCTGGCCACAGTCGCAGCGCTGTGAGCCGAATACATCTCCTGTGAGACACTCTGAATGTACTCGGCAGAGCACATCTCTTCCATCTGCGATTTCGCCTTTTACAAGTGCCACATGATGCTCTCCGTTTAATCTGTTGACAAAGCCATATGCCTTGAATTCTCCGTATTTGGTTGGCAGCTTTACCTCTGTGACACGGTCAACGAGCTTTTCATGTATCTTTCTGTATTCCTGAAGTGCCGCTATTGTGATGAACTTGATGTTCCATTTTTTTGCAAGCTCCATGAGCTCTGTTGTGCGCATCATGGTACCGTCCTCACGCATTATCTCACAGCACAGTCCACATTCCTTTAGTCCTGCAAGCCTGCATAAATCGACTGTTGCCTCTGTGTGTCCGTTTCTCTCCAGTACGCCGTTTTTCTTTGCAAGAAGCGGAAACATGTGGCCCGGACGTCTGAAATCCTCAGGCTTTGCGTCATCAGAGACACATTTCATTGCGGTGATTGAGCGCTCTGCTGCGGAAATGCCTGTGGTTGTTGAGACATGGTCTATTGAGACTGTAAATGCTGTCTCATGATTGTCTGTATTTTCCTGCACCATCTGCGGAAAACGAAGCTTCTTTACATATTCCTGCGACATCGGCATGCATATCAGACCCTTGCCGTGCATCGCCATAAAGTTGATGTTTTCTGTTGTGGCAAATTCTGCAGCACAGATGAAATCGCCCTCATTCTCTCTGTCCTCATCATCTGTGACAAGTATTATTTTTCCTGCACGAAGCTCATCAAGTGCTTCTTCTACTGTGTTGAATTTCATATTTTATGTCCTTTCTCTTATGATTTTGAAGCTGTTCAATTACATAATTTTTTAATCATTCAGCCCCACGCACATTTGCAAAACCGCACGATACACGTGCTTTTATGTTAAAAGCCGTATTTTGCCAGGAAATCTCTTGTTATTCCATCCGGTTGTTTTTCGCCGGATTTATGCAGTGCATTTTCCTTAATTGTCTGTGCTCCTGTCATTTCTTCTGTTATTCCTTCCGACTGCCCTTTACACAACAGCTTCTCAACATATTTTCCTATGATATCTGTTTCCAGATTTACGACAGCTCCCACCTTTCTGTCCTTTAACACAGTCTGGCTTACCGTGTGCGGTATCGCTGATATCGAGAAATTATCCTCTGCAACCTTTGCGACTGTGAGGCTTATTCCATCGATTGTGACGGAGCCTTTCTCGACTATATAGCGCGTGAGCTGTGGTGTGGCCTGTATTGTATACCAGATGGCATTGTCATCCTTTTTGACCTCCACAATCCTGCCTGTTCCGTCAACATGTCCCGACACGATGTGCCCGCCGAATCTGCCATCTGCTGCCATCGCACGCTCCAAATTGACATGTGCTCCTCTCATCGCATTTGCAAGCGATGAACGGTTTAGCGTCTCGTGCATGACATCTGCTGTAAACGCATGTGGCATGAGCCTTGTGACCGTGAGGCAGATACCGTTTACCGCTATGCTGTCTCCGACCTTTGTTCCAGCTAGCACTTTTTCAGCTCTGATTGTAAGTACTGCTGAGTTTGCTCCACGTGAAATTGTATCTATTGTTCCAACTTCTTCAACTATTCCTGTGAACATTGTGTATCGCCTTTCTTTTTCTATATTTTCCTCACATTCATTTGCATAATTTACATGGTAAATTGTTTCCGGTCTCACCAAGGCGAAACAGTAACAATTACATCAATTACACAACATCACACTCGATAAGGAAATCATCACCAAGCTTTGTCACCTTACCGTTTCCAAGCATCACGGCATGTGCCGGCGAGTCGGTTCCCATTCCCTCTATCGGAGTTTTTGCATCCGCCCCTCCGAAAAGCTTTGGTGCAATGTAAGCGTATACCTTATTCACAATCCCGCTCTTAAGGGCTGACCAGTTGAGTATTCCGCCTCCCTCAAGCAGAATGCTGTCTATGCTTCTTTCGCCGAGCTTTTGCATGAGGTCATTTAAATCAATATGACCGTTTTTTTCAGCTACATACAGAATTTCTATTCCGTTTTCTTCAAGCCGTGTTATTTTTCTCTTTTTTTGATAATCAATGTTTTCTTCTATACTATCTTTTTCAGTATCAGGTAAGGCTTCTGACTGTGCGGTTTCACGATATCGCTCACTGACTGCAACAATCGTTGGCACTTCCTTTGCAGTATTTACTATCTGCGATTCCAGTGGAAGCTTAAGGTGAGTATCGCATATTATGCGGATTGGATTTACTCCGCCATCGATTCTGCATGTAAGCAGCGGATCATCTGCAAGCACTGTTCCAATTCCTGCCATTATGGCTTTATATCTGTGGCGCAGGTTTTGCACATGTTCCCTCGCTTTTTCTCCTGTTATCCACTTTGACAGTCCTGAATATGTGGCTATCTTTCCATCCATCGTCATGGCATATTTCATAGCGACATATGGACGTCTGGTCTGTATAAAGTAAAAGAATACATCGTTCAGCCTGTCGCACTCGTCTTTAAGCACCTGCGTGACAACCTCTATCCCATGCTCTTTAAGGATTTTGATACCGCCCCCGGCGACAAGCGGATTCGGGTCATCCGAGCCCACATATACTCTTTTTATCCCGGCTTCTATCACTGCCTCCACACATGGCGGCTGCTTGCCATGATGACAGCATGGCTCGAGAGTCACATACATTTCCGCTCCCTGTGGCGATTCCTTGCAATGCTTTAACGCATTTCTTTCCGCATGCAGCTCTCCGTATCTCTCATGCCAGCCCTCTCCGATTATCCTGCCGTCCTTTACAATCACAGCTCCGACCATCGGGTTTGGCGAGGTATACCCCATGCCGCGTTTTGCAAGCTCAATCGCCCTTCTCATATATTGTTCATCAGTCATTTAAGTTCCTTTCTGCATATTCTTTATATGCCCACTAAAAAAGCCCCAAACTATTAATGTTCAGGGCCTAGTAATTTCAAATATCATAATCTCAAAAAAATATGCATTAGCTGCATTTCATGATATGAGTGTCAAAAAGTATTTTGAGATAAAAAAATCTGGAATGTATCAAAACACTCCAGAGTAGATATCTGTTATAACTATGATATATGCTGTATCTATATCTGAAACTGAATCTAAAGCCCAGCTATCTATACTCTGCATATATCATATTCACATCTTCTTTCATCCAGACTTTACTGTCGGCCTCGGAATCACACCGAATCATGCCTTACGGCTCATGGGCTATACCACCGGTGGGGAATCACACCCCGCCCTGAAGATTGTATTCACTTGTCAGTCATAACTATAGTACTGTTTTTAGGAAATTGCAAGAGGAATTTTTCTATTTTCTTATTTTTTTGTAACCATTTCCCATCTTTTCAAAATCCCGTCTTGCCTCTGCTGCCTGTCTGATGTGACTTTCTACTGTAGTGCAGCATCCGCCGACTGCTGTTGCTCCATTTTGGAAATAGGACAGCGCATAATCATAAAAAGTGCGCTTGTCATTGGTTCCGTGCCAGGTTTTGGTGATAGGATCATATTCTTCACCGCTGTTTGGATAAACTGCAATGGGCAGATCTGTACCAGCACGCAATTCCCGGATCAGTCTGCTTATATAGACAGGTTTTGTAC
>OHAG01002149.1_pt1 | contig 11380 bp, 9 predicted proteins | sample 1577081 | NCBI WGS metagenome assembly OHAG01 (sample SAMEA3541513, study PRJEB24748) | human gut metagenome | biome: human gut; feature: human-associated habitat; material: faeces | place: China | collected 2012
GCGATGGTCATTGCCGCAGCCCGCAGCGAGGGAGTCAGCTCGGCTATTTTTGCCGTGGCCAGTGTGGTCGCCATCATCACCATGCACGACGCAATGGGCGTACGCCACGAGACGGGCGAGCAGGCCAAGGTGCTCAACCAGATGATCGAAGAGTGGATCGACATCAGCGAAAAGAACTCTCCGTTTTTGCAGAATATGCATCTGAAGGAGATGGTCGGCCATACGCCCCTGCAGGTCATGGCCGGCATGGTCGTCGGCATCGTGGTCGGCTGCCTGTATCCCATGCACCTTCTCTAAGCAAAAAACATCCGGAATTTGAAATGTGAGGAGGATAGTCATTTTATGCATCCTTCATTGCTTCAGAATATATCACAGCCTCGTGACCTGAAGCGCTTGAGCAGCGCGCAGATCCAGCAGCTCTGCGGCGAGATCCGTCAGTTTCTGCTGGACAGCGTATCCAAAACAGGAGGTCATCTTGCTTCCAATCTCGGTGCGGTCGAGTTGACGGTAGCACTCCACCGTGTCTTTGAGACTCCTCAGGATGCTTTCGTGTTTGACGTAGGACATCAGTGCTACACCCATAAGCTCCTGACCGGGCGGTATCAGCGCTTTGGCACCTTGCGGAAGCTGGACGGCCTTTCGGGCTTTCCGAATCCCAATGAGAGCGTCCATGATGCTTTTATCGCCGGACACGGCAATACGGCCCTTTCTGTTGCCATCGGCATCGCATGGGCCAAAAAGCTGAAAGGGGAGCCGGGCCATGTGGTGGCCATCATCGGCGACGGCGCATTCACCGGCGGCATGGTCTACGAGGGAATGAACAATATCGGAAAGTTGGACAATCTCCTGGTCATCCTCAACGACAATAAAATGTCCATTTCCCACAATGTCGGTGCGCTGGCAGGCTATCTGAGCCATCTGCGCACCACGAACGGCTATTTTACGGCCAAGGAAAATGTCAGCAGCTTCCTGAACGGTGTGCCTGTCATCGGAGCGCCCATCAAAAGCGCTCTTCAGAACAGCAAAAAAGCGATCCGCCGGGCCATGTGCCATTCCACGATGTTCGAGGATATGGGTTTTCACTATTTTGGCCTCATCGACGGCCACGACGAGCCGGAACTGGAGCGCATTTTCCAGACCGTTTGTGCTCAGCCCGGGCCGACGCTGCTCCATGTCGTGACGAAAAAGGGCAAGGGCTATGCGCCCGCTGAATCGAACCCCGGCAATTACCATGGCGTTTCCAGGTTTGACCCGACCAGCATCCCCGACCCCGAGGTCGCTCCGGCAGAGTCGTTCTCGAGTGCCTTTGGCCGGACGCTCAGCGCCGCCGGAAACACCGACAAGACTCTCTGTGCCATTACTGCAGCCATGAAATACGGCACAGGTCTGCAGTTTTTCAGTCACGCCCATCCGGAGCGCTTCTTCGATGTCGGCATGGCCGAACAGCATGCCGTGACCTTTGCAGCCGGTCTGGCCAGCAAGGGGATGCTGCCGGTGGTCTGCATTTATTCGACCTTCCTGCAGCGCAGCTACGACCAGATCATCCATGACGTCAACCTTCTGCATGAAAATGTCGTCTTCGCGGTGGACCGTGCGGGTTTCGTCCCCGGAGACGGTGAGACACATCAGGGCATCTACGACCCGGCTTTTCTCAGCCAGACCGGAATGCCCATCTTTTCGCCTTCAAACTACGAAGAACTGCGGCATTGGCTTCCCATCCTGCTGAGCCATGAGATGCAGGGTCCCCGGGCCATCCGTTACCCCCGCGGCGGAGAGAGCAAAGCTCTGGCAAAATACGGCTGCTCCGGCAAGGAGTACGATAAACTCATTTTCACACCGGGTGCAAAAGCCGCGCTGGTGAGCTACGCCGACGAGGTAGAAGATGTTCTTGCAGCGGCAGAGATGCTGGCCAAAGAGGGCATCCCCTGCGATGTTTATAAGCTGGTGCGCATCTTCCCGTTTGAGGAAGAACTGATCCATGACCTTTCTTCCTATCCCGTCGTTCTGATGGCCGAAGAGTGTGTGGCCTGCGGCGGCATCGGCGAACACCTTGCCCGCGCCCTGCAGGATGCTGGCTGGCAGGGCCGGTACATCCACCGTGCCGTGAGGGAGCTGTGTCTGCCTCATGCGACGGTGCCTCAAATCAAACAGGCGACCGGTTTGGATGCCGCACATCTGGCCGAGGCCGTGCGGGAAGCAGACCCGAAAGGAGAGAAAACACTTTGAAAATTCGTTTGGACCAATATCTGGTGCAGCACGGCATGATCCAGAGCCGTGAGCGCGCCAAAGCCCTCATCATGGCCGGTGTCGTTTTTGTCAACGAGCAGAAGGTGGACAAGGCTGGTGAGATGATAAAGGAAGACGCCAAGGTCGAGGTGCGCGGCCACGACATCGGCTATGTCAGCCGCGGAGGCCTCAAGCTGGAAAAGGCAATGCAGTGCTTTCCTCTGACGCCGAACGGCAAGGTCTGTATGGACATTGGTGCATCCACCGGCGGCTTTACCGATTGTATGCTGCAGAACGGCGCGGTCAAGGTCTATGCTGTGGATGTCGGCTACGGTCAGCTGGCATGGAGCCTGCGCACCGACGAGCGCGTCGTCAACATGGAGCGCACCAACATCCGCAATGTCACGCTGGATATGCTGGCAGAGCCTATTGAGTTTTTCAGCGTAGATGTGTCGTTCATCTCGCTGCATCATATCTTCCCGGTGGCGCAGGCCATCACGACGCCCGACGCAATGGGCGTCTGCCTCGTCAAGCCTCAGTTCGAGGCTGGCCGCGAGAAGGTGGGCAAAAACGGCGTCGTCCGCGACCCTGCCACCCACCGCGAAGTTCTCCACAATGCGATGGGCTATGCCGCTGCAAACGGTTTCGTCGTGCGCGGACTGGATTTCAGCCCCGTCAAAGGCCCTGAGGGCAACATCGAGTACCTGATGTTCGTCCAGAAGAGCGAACAGCCCGGTGTGCTGGATGACTCTGTCGCCGAGCAGGTCGTAGCGGCAAGCCACAGCTCTCTGGACAAGTAAATCTGCTGGGAGACGGAGGAATAAACCGCCCTATGACTGTTTACATTTCGCCAAACCCCGGAAAGGAACAGGCTGCCGAGACTGCCCGCCGGGCAGCGCAGCTCCTGCTGATGCAGGGGGCTGTCGTCCTGATGCAGGATGACCTGAAAGAGTCCTGCTATGTGGAAGGTGTACAGTACCTTCCTTTGGAAGAATGCCTTCCGCGCACCGACGTCATCCTGACCATCGGTGGTGATGGAACCATCCTGCACGAGGCAAATTTTACGCTGCAATATCAAAAACCTATCCTCGGCATTAACATCGGACGCTGCGGCTTCCTCGCCACCTGTGAGGTGGATGAAATGGAAGAAAAACTCGCCGCTCTGGTGCGGGGAGAATATATGCTGGACAGCCGGATGCTGCTCTATGTGCGGGTGCTGGGCGAGGATGGCTGGGAAGGCCATGCCCTCAACGATGTGGTCGTGACGAAAGGCCGTCTGCAGCAGGCCATCGACTTCAGCATCTACTGCGACGACATCCTTGTAGAGCATTACCGTGGTGACGGCGTCATCGTGGCGACCCCCACAGGCTCCACAGCCTATTCGCTGGCGGCCGGCGGGCCGATCTTGGACTCGCAGACCAAGGGCATCGTCGTCACGCCCATCTGTCCCCACAGTCTGACCAGCCCCGCAATGGTCTTTGCGCAGGAGCGCAAAATAAACATCTGTGTGGGGCAGGTCATCGACAACGAAGTGTTCCTGAGCTGCGACGGCGCAGCGGAATATCCGCTCAGTGCCGGCTCGACGGCGGAGATACGCCTCTCCGACCAGATCGTACAGCTCGTCACCTTCAGCAGAGCAGACCAGTTTCAGGCCATCGATCAGAAACTGCGCAGCCGGAGATAATAATAAGAGGAGGCAAGGAATATGGGCCGAAACAATCCAGCTGAGGCAAAAGGCAAGACGGAACGTCAGCAGACGATCCTCCGCCTCATTCAGGAGCATCCCATCAGCCGACAGGAGGTACTTCTCGAGCATCTGCGCCAGGAGGGCTTCGAGGTGACACAGGCTACCATTTCCCGGGACATCCGGGAGCTGTGCCTCGTCAAGGCTGCCACCGCCGACGGCTATCGCTATGTTTCCAGCCATAACGAAAGCCTCAACCCCAAGATGCAGGGCCGGTTCGAGACGATATTCCACGAGTCGGTGCTGGGGGTGGATTTTGCCGGACATGTCGTGCTGGTGAAGTGCTACTCCGGCATGGCGAACGCTGCCTGTGGGGTGTTCGACGCCTTGAAATGGAAGAATGTCGTCGGTACGCTTTCCGGCGACGATACATTCCTTATCGTGGCCCGTTCGGAGCGGGACGCAAAGACCATCTGTTCGGAACTGACCCGTCATATCGGGCAGAAATAAACGCGGGAGTGAAACTATGCTGAGCAGCCTGCAAATCGAAAATGTTGCAGTTATCCAGAAAGCCAATGTCCACTTTGAGAAGGGGCTCAATGTCCTGACCGGTGAGACGGGCGCAGGCAAATCCATCCTCATCGACTCCATCAACGCCATTCTGGGCAACCGCACTTCCAAGGATCTCGTGCGCACCGGCGCGGCCAAGGCCGTCATCCGGGCCGCGTTCGAGGACGTGCCGCCTGCTGTTCTCGACAGCCTCGAAAAGGCAGGCTATGAGCGCTCGGAGGCCCTGCTGCTCAGCCGTGAGATCACCGCCGAGGGCAAGAGCACCTGCCGTATCAACGGGATGCCGGCCACTGCCGCCGTCCTGCGGGAGCTGTGCGGCGGGCTTATCAACATCAACGGTCAGCACGACTCCGTGGGCCTGCTGAACCCGGCCCGTCATGAAGGCATTCTGGATGCTTACGCCCAGAACAGTGCTGAGTATCAGGCGTATTATGCTATCTACCGGGAACTGGTCGGCGTCAAAAAGACGCTGGACGCCATGATAACCGACGAGAGCGAAAAGCAGCGCCGTATCGACCTGCTGAGCTATCAGGTGCAGGAGATCGACGATGCCGGCCTGACGGCAGGGGAGGAGCAGATGCTGGAAAGCCGCCGCAAAGTGCTGGCAAATGCTTCCACTATCCGGGACCGTATCGCACAGTGTTATGCGTTGCTCTCCGGCGGCGACGAGGCCCCGGGAGCTGTTGACCTTCTGGGCGAAGCCTCCAACGCTGTGGACGCAGCGGCACAGCTCGACGGAGAGCTGTCTGCCGGTGCGGGCCAGCTGCTCGACCTTTATTACACCGCGAAGGACGTCGCCGCAGACCTCATTGGCCGTCTGGACGCCTACGACACCAACGACGCAGAGCTGGACGAGATCGAACAGCGCATCGACCTTATCTATAAGCTCCGGCGGAAGTACGGAGACACCGTAGAGGACATCCTCGCCTTTGGCGAACGGGCGCGGAAAGAACTTGAGATGATACAGTCCTCGCAGGAGAGGGTAGAGCACTTGCAGAAAGAGCAGCGCCGCCTTTACACCCTTGCGCGGGAAAAGGCCGAAGCTCTGACCCAGACCCGCCTGAAGGCCTTCGATGAGCTGAACAAGCGCATCTCTGGCACGCTGGACTTCCTGAACATGCCGGGTGTGCGGATGACGCTTCGCCATTCGCGCGGGCCGCTGGCCAGCCATGGACAGGACAGCATCGAGTTCTATATCTCCACAAACCCCGGCGAAGCCCCGAAGCCTCTGGCAAAGATTGCCTCGGGCGGTGAGTTGAGCCGTATTACCCTTGCCATTAAAAACGCAATGGCTGATAAGGACGCCGTTCCGACGGTCATCTATGACGAGATCGACAGCGGCGTATCGGGCAAAGCAGCCAGCCGTATCGGCGAGGTATTGCGTCAGAGCGCCGAGGGCCATCAGATCCTCTGCATCACTCATACCGCACAGATCGCTGCACTGGCCGACTGCCATCTGCTTATCCAGAAAAATATCACGAATGAGCGTACCTATACTGAGATACACCCGCTGGACGAGAATGGCCGTGTAGAGGCGCTGGCCCGCCTCATCTCCGGCGACCATGTCACAGAGCTTTCGCTGGCCAATGCCCGGGAAATGCTGGGCCGGAACGCAGAAAAATAAGAAAAAAGCCAGCGCTTGACATTCCGACAGGGATGTGCTAAACTGAATCTCGTTGAAAGGCGAAGATGGGAACCGAGTACCCTGATGCGCTCTGCCCAGAGAGGCCCCGGCTGGTGAAAGGGGCTGCGGAGACGCAGGCGAAATACGTCCCTGAGCCGCAGGCTGAACGAATAGTAGGCTGTGCCGCGTGCGAGCGTTACAAACGCAGGAGTGTCACTCTACTCTGGGGTGCGCACTCGTGAGGCCGTCTCTGTGAAGAGGCGGCAAACAGAGGTGGTACCGCGAATTTTATCGCCCTCTGCCAAATTTATTTTGGCAGGGGGCGTTTTATTTTCCCTCTGCCCGAGAAACAGGAGGAAATTTTTATGACTCTGTACGAAGAACTCAAGGCCCGCGGCCTCGTGGCTCAGATCACCGATGACGAGATCATCGACCTCATCAACAACGGCAAGGCCACCTTCTACATCGGCTTTGACTGCACCGCCGACAGCCTGACTGCAGGCCACTTCATGGCCCTGACCCTGATGAAGCGTCTGCAGATGGCAGGCAACAAGCCCATCGCCCTCATCGGCGGCGGCACCACCATGATCGGCGACCCCTCCGGCCGCACCGATATGCGCAAGATGCTGACCAAGGAGGACATCGACCACAACGCCGAGTGCTTCAAGCGTCAGATGGAGCGCTTTATCGAGTTCGGCGAGGGCAAGGCCCTGATGCTGAACAACGCCGACTGGCTGCTGAACCTGAACTACGTCGAGCTGCTGCGCGACGTGGGCGCCTGCTTCTCCGTCAACAACATGCTGCGCGCCAAGTGCTATGAGCAGCGCATGGAGAAGGGCCTGTCCTTCCTCGAGTTCAACTACATGATCATGCAGAGCTACGACTTCTACTACATGTTCCAGCACTACGGTTGCAACATGCAGTTCGGCGGCGACGACCAGTGGAGCAACATGCTGGGCGGCACCGAGCTGATCCGCCGTAAGCTGGGCAAGGACGCTTATGCTATGACCATCACCCTGCTGACCGACTCTCAGGGCAAGAAGATGGGCAAGACCGCCGGCAACGCCGTCTGGCTCGACCCCAACAAGACCAGCCCCTTCGAGTTCTACCAGTACTGGCGCAACGTCGGCGATTCGGATGTCATGAAGTGCATCCGTATGCTGACCTTCCTGCCGCTGGAGCAGATCGACGAGATGAGCACCTGGAAGGACCAGCGCCTCAACGAGGCCAAGGAGATCCTCGCCTTCGAGCTGACCAAGATGGTCCACGGCGAAGAAGAGGCCGCCAAGGCCCAGAATGCAGCCCGCGCTCTGTTCAGCGGTGCTGCCGGTGATGCTGAGCATATGCCCAACACTCAGCTGACCGAGGCTGACCTGACCGACGGCTCCATCGGCATCCTGACCCTGATGGTCAAGGCTGGTCTGGCTGCTTCCAACGGTGAGGCCCGCCGTCTCGTCGTGCAGGGCGGTGTTCTGGTGGACGGTGAGAAGGTCGTTGCTCCCACGGTCAGCTTCACTGCTGAGCAGCTGTCCAAGGGCATCGTCATCAAGAAGGGCAAGAAGGTCTACCACAAGGTGAGCCTGTAAATCTTCTGATAAAATAAAAAGACCCGGCTGGTTCCTCTCCGCAGAGGGGAGACCCGCCGGGTCTTTTGCTGCAACAGCACCCATGTCTGTTTTATCTAGACACGGGTGCTGCTTAATCTTAATATCGTTGTTACAGCTCGTAAGCCTTTTTCAGGGCCTCATAGGCTGCGTCCTCGTTCTCCGAACGGACCAGAAGGGAAATGTCCAGATCGCTGGTGGTGATGAGCAGAACTTCGATGCCTGCCATCGCCAGAGCATTCAGGGCGCGGGCGGCGACGCCGCAACTGGTGACCATCTCCTCGCCGAAGAGATTCAGCTTGGAGTAGCCCACACTGATGAGGGGAGAAGCCTTGGCGTCCTTGTCCAGATTTGCCGCAGAGATGGCCTTCATGACCAGCGGCAGGTCGCTGCTGGATGCCGTGAAGCTGAAGTCCATGCTGGTGCCGTGGGGAGCGCTCTGGCTGATCATATCCACCACGACGCCAGTGTCGGCGAAGATCTGCAGATAACGTGCCATCGTGTTGCCCTTGAACTCGGCATCCTGCACACTGATCATCATCAGGCTCGGCTCAATATTGATTTTGGATACACCGTACATAGTAAACACTCCATTCTGCCCACCGGGCGTTCTGATACAAGCTTTATGCAAGCTCCAAAAATTCGCTGTTGATGTAGGTCTGTGCCGTCTGGCGGATGTAATCGTACCCAAAAGAAGGATACGCGGCGCGGACGCCATGGGCCTGTGCAAGCTCCGGCGTGTAATCCCGGAACAGATACGTGCGGACGTTAGACTTTCCGGCGTCATAGTGGGTCACGGTCACATGGAGCTTTGGGCCGCGCACCGCGCAATGGACGCTGCCGTCCGGCTCGGTGGTCTGCTCCAGTTCCAACGTCAGGACCGCGCCGATGAGCTGGTCAGGCTTGCTTTGGGTGCTCAGGAAATTTCCCAGCGAATAGGCCACAAATACGTTCCGTCCATCGGCTGCGGTACGCCATTCGGCGTCCTGCAGGACGTGCGGGTGGGTTCCGATGATCACATCCGCGCCCCAGTCGGCCAGAGACTGAGCTAAGGCGCGCTGCGCCTGTGTGATGTTGTGGCTGTCCTCGACGCCCCAGTGTACGCCGACTACCACAAAATCGGCCTCCTGCCGGGCCGCCCGCACCTGCTGCTCCATGACATCCTGCTGGCTGGTGTAGATGATGTTTGCGGTCATCTTGCTGTTCCGGGGGATGCCGTTGGTGTGCTCGGTGTAGGAAAGGTACGCGATCTTTACGCCGTCTACTGTCTGGATGGGGATGCGGCCATAGTCCGCCTCGCCCTTCCACAGGCCGGTGGTGATCACATCCGCAGGCATCGTCTCCCAGAATCGGAGGGTGGCGGCAATGCCCGCAGCTCCCTTATCGTAGGTGTGATTGTTCGAGAGGCTGAACACCCGGAAGCCTGCCCGGTAAAGCGCTTCGGCGCACTCGCCGGGGGTCGAGAAGCAGGGATAGGTAGAGGGCGCAAGCTCTTTGCTGCAGAGTGTCTCCTGATTGATCCAGTTGATGTCCTGCTGTGCATAGAAATCAAGCAGATTCATATAGCAGTAATCAAAGCTGTATCCTTCGCCCTCTGCAGCCCGCCGGGCGGCCTGCGAATAGATGGGCTCATGAATGAGGTTGTCCCCTGTAGCCGAGAAGCGCAATGTCGTGACGACAGGCTGCGGCTCAGGCACAGCAAGCTCCTCCGAAACAGCAGGGGACTCCACCTCCACTGCCGGAGGAGCTGCATCCACGCTGCGGCGGGGCCAGAAGCGCAGAAAGAGCAGCGCCGATACGGCCACCAGCAGGACCCCCAGTGTGTACAGGGTGACGCCCTTATGTGAGGTGTGCTTTTGGGCGGAACGCCGACGGCGGGGAGGGGCTGCGTGCTTTGCGTGCTTGGCCATAGGCTCGTCTCCTGACGCACGATACCGTGCCTTATGATGCCATGTGCAGAAAAGCTTACATCTCTGCGATCATGTTACTCATATTGTACAGGCCGGGCTCCTTTTTTGCAAGATAAACGGCAGCATTTATTGCGCCATTTGCAAAAATATTGCGGGAATATGCCGTATGGCGGAGGGTGATGACCTCATCCGGGCCGCAGAACAGCACCTCATGGTCGCCCACGATGCTGCCGCCGCGCACGGCGCTGATGCCGATCTCCTTGGGGTCGCGCTTCTGGCGGACGGAGGAGCGGTCATAGACATAATGGTATGCGCCGTCGTTCTCTTCGTTGATGGCGTCAGCCAGCATCAGAGCCGTGCCGCTGGGAGCGTCCAGCTTGTTGTGATGGTGCTGCTCAACGATCTCGATGTCGTAGTTTGCGCCCAGAATGGCCGATGCACGCTTGCACAGCTCGGACAGGACGTTGATGCCCATGGACATATTGGCGCTCTTGAACACCGGGATGCTGCGGGAGAGCTGGACGAGCTTCAGCTGCAGTTCCTCGGAAAGGCCGGTGGTGCAGACCACGATGGGCAGCTTGTGAGCCTCACAGTAGGGCAGCGCCTTCTCGACCGCTGCCGGAGCGCTGAAGTCGATGACGACGTCGCCCTTGCCGTCCAGCTTGTCCAGACTGTCGTACACGGGAATGCCGTTCATCTCGCCGTCCTTCATGTCGATGCCGGCCACGACGCGGCAATCCTCACGCTGGGCGATCATCTCGCACAGCACATGGCCCATCCGGCCGCCGATGCCCTGAATGATAATATCCGTCATTGTTATGATCCTCTTTTTTATCATACGGCAAATGCCCGGAGATCTGTCTCGCCGGGCATTTGCACATAAAATCGTTTATTCCTTGATAAGACCTGCAGCCTGCAGAGCCTGCTCGATCTGCTCCTTGTGTGCGTCGCTGGGCTCCACGAGGGGCAGCCGACACTCACCGGCCTCCCAGCCCAGCACATTCATGGCGTACTTGACCGGGATGGGGTTGACCTCGCAGAAGAGCGCATCGCACAGGGGCAGCATCTCCAGCTGCAGCTCGCGGGCCTTGGCGGTATCACCGTCGAACCATGCCTTGCAGCAGTTGTGAACAAGCTCAGGCTTGACATTGGAGACGACGCTGATGACGCCCTTGCCGCCCAGGGACAGCAGGGGGACCACCTGGTCATCGTTGCCGGAGTAGATGTTCAGCTCGTCGCCGCAGAGGGCCGCGATCTTTGCCACCTGACCGATATTGCCGGAGGCTTCCTTGATGCCGTTGATGAGCGGGTGCCTGCTCAGCTCCCTGGCCGTCTCGGGGGCGATGTTCAGGCCGGTGCGGGAAGGCACGTTATACAGGATGACCGGAATGCCGCCGGCCTCTGCCATTGCGGTGAAGTGGGCGACAAGGCCAGCCTGAGAGGTCTTGTTGTAGTAGGGGGTCACCAGCAGCAGAGCGTCTGCGCCGCAGGCGGCAGACTTTGCAGCCAGAGCACAGCCGTGGTCGGTGTCGTTGGAACCGGCACCGGCGATGACAGGCACACGATGGTTCACGAGGTCCACGGTATACTTGATGGCGGCCAGCTGCTCCTCGTCGGTCATGGTAGAGCACTCGCCGGTGGTGCCGCAGATGACGATGGCGTCGGTGCCGCGGGCGATCTGATCCTCAACGATGCGGCCCAGCTCATCAAAATTGATGCTGCCGTCCTCATACATCGGGGTGATGATGGCAACACCCGCACC
>OHAG01002152.1_pt1 | contig 11373 bp, 5 predicted proteins | sample 1577081 | NCBI WGS metagenome assembly OHAG01 (sample SAMEA3541513, study PRJEB24748) | human gut metagenome | biome: human gut; feature: human-associated habitat; material: faeces | place: China | collected 2012
TGATATTTTGGTTCATCCCATTCCATTCCCATTACCCGTACCAGACGGTTTCTGTCTGGATGGTGACGAATCTCTTTCTCATCAATTTCTCCTGCTGCTACTAACATCTGTGGTACACTGTGATCTAATGTTCTTTTTACGATTTTTCCATTTTTAAAATAATATAATCTGGAATCACCGACATGGCCCCACTGCACATAACCGTTTACAATTCGCAGCAATACCAGCGTTGTTTTTAAATCCTGTCTGGCATTCTCATCGGCCTGCTTTTTCATAAGGCGCTTCTGACTTTCCATAAAACAGCGCTCTAAACAGTCTTTTTGGTTATAATAATAACGGAACACGTCTTTTGAAGCTGTAGTAACAAGTGCAGAGGCATCTTCCCCCCGTCCATGTCCGCCAAGTCCATCTGCTAAAATGACCATTCCAATATCTTTTCCCACAGGGGCAAAGCCTACGCTGTCCTCATTAATCTCACGTTCTCCTACTTCTGATAATACTGCATAAGTAAACATAAAACTTCCTGCCTTTCTCGTTTTCCATCTATCTGTCTTTTGAGACATTTCTAAGACAAATGATACTTAAAACAGCTAATACAACAATAAATGCTACTAAAATCAGCCATGTATGGGATAAATGCGGCCAATTATGTAAAAACATATCGTCCGGTTTATAATGAATCTGCTGATATTTATGTTTTAATCCATTGAGATCTACTACATTTCCTAATGCCTCTACGGACCATCTGCTAACCGTAAAGTAAGAAATAATCTCGGAGGCTCCTTTTAACGGGAATAAAATTCCGGAGAAAAGAAGCTGGATAATTAACAGGAACGGACTGACTGCCATCGCTCTGTCTCCGTTTTTCATAATAGAAGATACGAGAAGTCCCAATGCAGAAGAAGAATAAATGGTAAGCCACATCGTAACAAATACTTCTGCAAAACAGGATGTCTTTACACCACTTGAAGGGAGATTTCCCATAAGCACGGTAAATAATCCTACAAAAATAAATGTCTGTGCGAGAGAAATCAAAAGCTGAATCGCATATTTCGAAAGAATATAGGTAGTCAGTCTAAGGTTTGACATATATTCTCGCTTTACAATCGCCCTCTCTTTACAAACTTCCTGTATGGTATTAAAAATACCAATCCAGATACCAGAACAGCTAAAGGTAAATAATATCTGCTGTGTTGGCTCATAAATATCAAAGACATCATCACTCGCAACGACTTTTATCAGAATTGCAATAAGAATTGGCTGTATCATTAAAAGTCCCAGTCGCGGCAAGTCATTCTTTACCAGTTCTCCATAACGCTTTGTCAGTGTAAAAAGCTGCTTTATTGCAGACTTTCGTTTTGGTTTTTCCACACTTTCTTCCTGCATCTGTGGAATTTCCGGAATTGGATTAAACCGGTCAAACTGTCCTGCCCAGCTTTCGGTATCTTCTTCTAAGAGATTATAAATCTCAATGAGACTCTCTGTTCCAAAGAACATTTTCGCTTCTTCCGGTGTTCCCATAAACGCAAGACGGCCTTTTTTACCCATAAAAATAATTTTATCACATAAATCCAGACTTTGTGTAGTATGGGTTACCATTACGATTGTTTTTCCCTGTGTTTTTGAAAGACGGTTCAAGACTCGCATCAGTTTTTGTTCCGTTCCCGGGTCAAGACCGGAAGTCGGCTCATCTAAGAAAAACATACCTGGGTCTGCCAGAAGTTCTACGGCGATACTCGCTCTCTTTTTCTGACCACCGCTCAAGTTTTTTATCATGGTATTCTGATGTTCCGTTAACTCAATCAGACGAAGTACTTCCTGAATACGATCCTCTATTTCCTGCATGGATGTATTATCCGGCATCTTCATTTTCGCAGTATAATAGAGCATCTTTTTTAATGTAAGATTCTCAAAAACAATATCTTCCTGCGGCACATATCCAATAATATTTTTTAAGACATTATAATGACGTTTTAAGGAAATACCGTTATAAAAAACATCTCCCTCATAAAACTTGTCATATCCGCCAAGTGTTTTTAATAACGTGGACTTTCCTGCACCGGAACCACCAACAATCGCAACAAATTCATTGCTTTCTATTGTGCAGTTTACATCGGAAAGAATCGTCTTCTTTCCACCATCTACCTTTTTCACAAGGTCACACATCGTAAGCTGGATACCTTCTGTTTCTGTCTTACAGATTAACGTCTCACAACTAAACACAATAAGCTGTAATCCAATCTGAATCGTATCCTTTTCATGAATTTCTTTTGTACCTCTTACCGCAACACCGTTAACGAATACACCGTTTGTACTGTTAAGATCTTCTACAAAAAATTGATGTCCCCTCTTATAAACTCTTGCGTGGTGGTGGGATACTGCCGGATGATTAAAAACAATATCACAGTCTTTATCTTTACCAATCACATATTCCTCATCAAAAAGCGGATATTTTTTCCATGAGTTTGCATTATCGGCACTGATCACAATAAATAAAATCGCTTCGTTTTCCGGGTCATTGATTTTTTTGCCCTTTCCGCCAAGAAGAAACATCATTCCCTCTTTTAACGGGCCTACATAACGATTTTCCTTCATGCGGACATAACTTCCGCTACGCATAATATAGGTACCATTTGTACTTCCTAAATCTGCAAAATAAATCGCGCCATTTTCTATTTTGATTTTTGCATGTACGTTGGAAACAATTTTAGAATCTAAAGCAATGCCGCATTTTGAAGCATCCCTTCCGACAAAAATTCTGTCTTTATGAAATTCCCCCAGAGGAATCTCTGACAATCCCTCTTTCTTACTGACTACTAACAGATTCAGATGGGTTCCGCTCCTCTTATACTGCCTTATGTCTATTGCTTGTGTGTATGTCTCTTCCATATTCCTCTCCTGCTTGTTCCCTTTTTATAATACTTTAAACTCATCTTCCTTTGTGACACGGAATGTCGTTCCATGTGGCAGATGATAAACTTTCTCTCTTTCTAAAAGCTGTCCGCCATTTAAATAGGTTCCATTGGAAGAATAGTTTACAATACTGTATTTATCTTCTTTGGCATCATAGGCGATACTGCAGTGTTTCCGGCTTGCCTTTTTATTGGATAAGACAAGATTTGACTCACTACTTCTTCCAATATAAATTTTCTCACCATTAAAGATCTGGATTTGCGCCCCATTATATTCCCCGCGGATGCCAATAATCATGCCCGAAGGCACTTGGGATTTTTGTGTAACTTCTCCCGTCATTGTCGTTGTTCTCTTCTTTGGTGTATTGGATGGCTGTGGTCCTGCCCCGCCTGGAGTTTTTGTATAAATCGGATTCTTAAATGCATCTGAGTCAGACCATGTTGTAATCGGGCGTTTTGGTGTCTGTACAGATACCGAGGAACCTTGTCTTTTTTGTGCGTAAATGGCATCTTCTACAAACGGATCTGGTTTTTGCATCTGTCCTGGTGCGCCTTCTTTCGAAGAAAGAACCAAGTCTTCTACAACTAGTACGATAGCAATAATGACAAGTAACCAAAAGCCGATCTCTCCCTGGAACTTTATCATGGAAGAAACAGAATTGCTTACAGAGTCTCCAAAGAGACTAGATAAATTCCCCGACACATCTGCCAATGTGGACATGGCATCCTTAATTTTTGACTTAATAATAGCCTGGCATAATAAGAGGCCGCCTGCACTAAAAATTAAGGCAAGTCCCGGCATGATAGCAAGTGTCTTTGTAAACTGCCCGCTTTTCATTGCCAGACCATGCATCACTGCAGAAGCAATAAATAATATTAGCGGAATCACAAAAATCACAAGTACCATCAAAATAATATATGTTTTTATCCCCGAAAAAAAATCGCTTCCTAAATAGTTTGCCAGCTCTGAGTTAGCCAGATTATTTACATTTCCCATAACTTTTAGTAAATCCATTCCTGTCAGTTTTTCCATAACTTTTCCAAGTAATGGCACAGAAATACCAAACTTTAAATAAGGAATAAATAATGTAATCAGCGGCAACAGTGAACATACAATACACTGTATAAATAATCCCTCTTTTTTATTCTTCATTTTCCCTCCATCTCCTCTTTTGCTTTCTCATTGACTTTCCGTCAAATAACGCAGAATATTTTTTCACATCTGGTATCTGTAAAAATTTAGTTGTCTAAAACGCAGGTATCAAGATAGTTTTCAAACTGGACACGTCCATCATCTTTTTCCAGGGAAGAGGCAAGATTAATAGTCCATGTTTCTGAAAATCTTTTCAATGCTTCCTTATTTAACGGAAGCCTGTCTTCTCTTTCTTCCTTCATCAGATATTTACTTTGATTTAATGCCATATACATTACAAAATCCTCTGCTTCCATTCTTGCCTGTACATTTATCTTACTGGAAATACTGATATATTCTGAAAAATCAACTTTCATTTTTGTAGATTTATCTGGATACAAAATATCAAGATTCATGTATTTCTTACTCTCAATAATTTTATGATAATCCGCCCAGTCTGTAATATAGTAAGCAGCCTCTCCATTCTTAAACTTTCGAATCCCCTTTTTGCTATTTACACTATTTTTTGTATCAATATGTAAGCCGGAAGATAAATCTACTACCGAATCTTTTACCTGATAAAGTTCTGTCTGTGCTTTTTTCCCTTTAGCTGATAACGCAAACTCCGAACTATCATTTATTGCTTTTTTTACCGCTTTTCCAAGATTACGATTCTCAAGAATCAATGGGACATTAAAAGATAACGGCATTCTTTTTTCATCTTGTTTTTTCTTGTAATATTGATTTAGATAATAAAAATTCTCCTCAGAATCTTCTATAGCATCTACAACATATTTTTCCATGTTCTCTGTATCCGCTAATTCTTTTTGTGAGAAATCATCACTGACAAAGATTGCCGGACTCTCCTTCGTTCCTAACTTTTCAAGTACTGTTTCCTTATACTTTTCATCCGCTACAGGAACAATGGAGATTTCCTTATCATAATCAATACTATAGTCATTGACTACTTCTCCATAATAGTCTTTTTTACTTTCTGGCACATAGAATTCAATTTTTCCGCTATATCCCATTTTTACAAGACGAGTATGATTTGTAATGCCCCAGAAAGCGCCTGCACAAAGAAGCAATGTAAGAACGACTGCAACAGCCATTTTTAAAACGCTATTTCCTTTTTTCTTTTTCTTCTTTGGTTTTTTCTTTGCTGGTGTCTTATCAATCTGATGGCCTTTTAATGCCTTCATAAACTCTTCGGAACTCTGGAAGCGTTCATCTTCGTCCATTGCCATCGCCTTCATAATAATATCACTTAAGTACTCTGGCACTTCAGGATTTAATTCTTTTGGCGGTCTTAAATCATCGTGCATTGCCCTTGCTAAAGATTCCTGCGGCTTTTCTCCTGTCGCTGCCTGATACATACAGGCCCCCAGCGCATACAAATCTGTAAAAGGTCCCTGTCTGCTCTTGGTTCGGTACTGTTCCGCCGGTGCATAACCAGGTTTTACGATTGTTGAAAAGTTACTGCTTTCCTCCCCGCTTGAAAACCTGGCTGCTCCAAAATCAATGACCTTTACTCTGTGATTGGAACAAAGGAAAATGTTATCCGGGCTGATATCGCGGTGAATAATATGGTGGCTGTGAATCTCCTCTAAAGCGGCAAGCACATGAAGCGTAATGTCCACAACTTCCTCGCTAGGAATCCGTCCTCTCCGTTCCTTTAAATATTCCTTAAAAGAAACACCATCTAAGTATTCCATCACAATATAGGCGGTATTATTTTCTTCAAAATAATCATACAGGGCAACGATATCTGGCTGAGAAAACTCTGCCATATTCCGGGCTTCCACCAAAAAGCGGTCAACACCTTTACGGAAAACCTCCCGATTCTTTCCCGAATAGACAATAACATCGTTTTTCCCTGGCACACGGCTGACAACCCCATTTGGAAAATACTCTTTGATTGCAACAACCTGCTCCATCTGTGCATCCCATGCACGATAAATAATTCCAAATCCACCACTGTCTATCGCCGTTCCGACAATATACTTATGATTTAAGATTTCTCCCGGAGCCAAATGATAGGCCTCTGCTGGCGGACTGCCATCGACATATCCACAGTGCGGACAGACCTCATATTGCTCCTCATATTCTTTCATACAATTAAAACATCGTTTTTTCATTGCTTTCCTCCACGCCCCATTTGTGAAAATGGGGCGATGTTGTTTGGATTATTTGATTTTAACTTTTTTGTTACCTTCCTGTTTTAACTCTTTTGCAAAGACTTTCTTGCTTTTTTTCGCTGCTTTGGTCTTTAAGATAATCTTGCACTTTGTTACTTTGTAGAAAGCGAAGATTTTGCACTTTGTTACTCTGCCTTTTACCGTTACTGTTCTTAGACTAGAGCAACTATGGAAAGTAGTTTCTCCTACTACTTTTAATGTCGTTGGAAGTTCTATTGTTTTAAGCTTTATACAGCCTGCAAAACAAGAACGATCCATTGAAGAAACACCCTCTGCAATTACCATATTTTTTAACTTTTTGCATTCACCAAAACAAGCAAATCCCATTGTTCCCTTTCCATTTGTATAGGTGACTTTTTCCAGATTTGCACAGCCCCAAAAAGCTGCTGTTCCAAGAGTCCCCTGAATCTGCGCTGTTTTTAATTTTGGCATACAGGCAAAGGCTCCGTTTCCAATCTTTGTAACTCCCTGCTCCACAACAACATTTACTACTTTTGAAACATATTTCTGATATATTCTATTTTTAATTTTACTTTTTATATTTTTACTTGTAAAACTACCTGTAAAACAGTTTTTCATCGCACCTTTTCCAAATACAGTCAATGTATTATTGGAAAAACGATAATATACATTTGTTCCACAATTATTTTGTTTGATAAGGATTTCTGCCTTTGTTAATGTGCTTACTTCTTTTTTTATAGTATCTTTCTCTTTTTTCGAAAGAGCATTATATGCTTTTCTCGCAGCCTGTACTTCAGATATTTTTTTCATTGTTAAATTAGATACTTTTACATCTAATTTTTTAATCTGTGTTGCTACCTTGGCTGCTTTATCTTCTTTTTTTACTTTACCGTAGCTAACTTTACACACAGAACAGATGGCTTTTTTCTGATAAGTTGCCTGCCCTCCACTGTGTTTAGCTACATCTGTTTTCGCTGTGCACCCTTTTGTCTGGCACTCTCTCCAGTGTGATGTTCCATCATGTTTCCATTCATTTCCGTAATTATGTGCTCCAAGTTCTCCATATTCCTGACCACATACTTCACATTCAGCTTTCTTTTGGCACGTTGCCTGGCCTCCAGTATGTTTTACTTCTTCTGTCCTTTTTGCACAATCTTTTACCATACATTCTTTCCAATGTGTATTTTCATCGTGCTTCCACGCAATATTAAAAAGATGTTCACTCTGTACGATAAATGTTACATCTCGATATCCCTCTGCGGAAATAGCAATCTTATCATTTTCTGAAAGTGTAGTTTTTATTGTAATTGTTCCGTCTTCTATATTGATTATACATTTAGACATAGGAATTGTTTGCTCATTCTTTTTAATTCCTGTGATATTGAACATCCACTCCGTTGCTTCTTCCAAATTATAGGTAAAACTACATTCTTCCTTTGTATTATCTACCTTAAAACTTTCTATCGTTTTTGGTGATTCTACATTACTTTGCGCTTTTACAAACATTGTTGGAGTAATAATCAATGTTGCGAGAAATACACAAAATAATATTTTTTTAATGTATATTTTCATATCTTTCATATTTTATTTTCTCCTACATATCTTAGTATCCTTTTGATGGTAAAGTTTTTGTAGTACTCTTGCCTGAGCTACTCTTTGAACTGCTTTTAGAACTTGAACCAGCCGATTTTTTTGAAGAACTTCCGCTACTTCCACTACCGCCCGTTGACCGTGTCGGCTCTGATGTCTCAGTTGTTGTCGGCTCTGGTCCGGCACTCACTGTAACAACAACACTATCTCCCTCATGGAATCCACCGCGCTGGCTCTTTTCAATCTGATTTTGCTCATAACTACATTTATTTTTGTATAATGATATACTAATAACGTTTCCTTTTGGTATATCCTCATCATAGACACTTTCTGTATCTTTAACCGTTACTCCTGCTTTTTCTAATGCCTTTTTTGCTGATTCATAGTCTTCGCCTGAATAAGTATCTTTTGTAAGGTATTTACCATTTATTTTAATTCGTTTTGGTCCTCGGCTTAAACAAAGAAGAATTTTATCACCAGTCTGGATTTCATCATCATCCTGCATTTTAACCTCTTTTCCATTTGCATTTAATTTTTTAATCATGTAAGCATCGCCAAGATGTGCAACGTCCTTTGTTTTATAATCTGCCGTTTGTGATATTCCTACATAAAATCCCCCGTTCTCTGCCTTATCAAGTGCTTCCTGTATATTATTTTGAAGAAGTTCCTTTACAGAAATTCCTGCATCCTGGCCTTCTGTGATATCTGTTTTTCCCGCACTATATACAAGTGTTATTTTACTATACTTTAATATTTCCGAATTCATATTCAGTGAATATTTTTGATCATCTGAAGACCCCTTACAAATCCTCAAAAGATATCCCGGAATAATATTACTTTCAATTTCGCTACTATATATATTAAACACATTGTTTAATATATTTTTATCATCTTTAGAGAGCTCATAATTCAATATCTTTACATCTGGGCCAAGTACATCATCATTATCTAACGTTATGTTAGATGCCGTAACAGTGACGCTAATTGTAGAGCCTATTTCTGCCACTGTTCCAGGTTCCGGATCCTGCTTTGTTACAATATCTGTTTTCTCACCTTCCTGTACTTTCTCAGCATCTGTTCTTTTTAATTTAAATCCGGCATCTTGAGCCGCTTTTTTTGCCTTTTCATATGTTGTCTGATTTGATACATTTGGTACGGGAGCCGTTTTTTCTGTATTCGATGTAACATTTTCCTTCTGCGTCATATTCGCTGTATTTTTCCCTTTGAAATGTCCAAATGCAATAAATCCGCCTACAGCAATACATAACACAAGAACACATGGAAGAACGATACGTAGCATACCGCCGCTGCCAGAAGAAGATCCTGCTTTTTTCTCGTGTCTTGCCCTTTCCACCGGTCTTCTTTCCGGCGCTTTTTTCTTCTGCACAGCCGCTGGTTCTTCTACTTTTTGCACTGGCCGTATGGAGACAAAAGACTTCATCAATTTTTCTACAGAGTTTATTCGGTTTTTGCTGTGAAGAGCAAGTCCATTCATCAAAATGACATCCTGATTGGCTGTTACTTTTACTCTTCTTGAAAGGGGTGACTTTACCGTATCTTTTGTTATGCGGGATGCGCCGTCCTCTATTTCTGTTCCAGTAATCATCTCATACATAATGGCACAAATACTGTATACGTCCACCGAACCATCTATCTTCTCATGAAGATTGCGAATTTCCGGTGCCTGATATCTGCTGTTTTCCCCTATGGTTTCCATCGGCGCATCTACAAAACTTCGGCTGTATCTTCCGCTGTCCATAAGGATAACTTCCCCGGAATCTACTAAAAAAATATTTCCCGGATGAATGTTTAAATGGAGGATTCCCTTCTGATGGAGCCTGTCCGTAATATCCATTACCGGCATCATCAAAGCTAATGTTTCTGTTATAGAGAAGCGCTTTTTCTCTGCGATTGCCTCTTCTAATGTCTTTCCATTTAAATATGGCATTACCATGTATGCCGTTGCATTTTCTGTAAATACATCCTGTACTGGAATAAGAAATGGTACAGAAACAGAGTGAAGGTCTTTGGCTTCTTTTAAGAACTGGGTAAACCCTCTCTCATAAAAAGTCTTTTGTTCTCCACCCGCTCTGATTCCTATACGATTGCCCCCATCTACACGGCTGCAAAGCTGGGAAGAATAGTACTCTTTTACAATAACCTTTTCCTCCCGCTGCAGATCGTAGGCGATATATGTAATCGTATACAGTCCGATTTTAAGGGCAAATCCCACTTCATATCTTTGTGCAAGAACAGTTCCCGGTCTTATCTGTGACGGATCAGGCGCTGTTTCCGCCTTTAGGCCACAATAGGGACAGACCGTATACTGGGCTTTTTGCTCATTCATACACCCCATGCATCTCTTTCCACTCATTTTTCTACCTCCGCGCTGTTGTATTTCCACTTCTGTCTCTAGTTCACATATCCCCAACTATCTAAGGAATCCCCACTATTTTTTGACTTACTCTTTCTATGACTAGAAGAAGATTCCGATTGATAACCAAGTGATGGCTGTTTAGACTGGCTAGATTTTGAACCACTACTAGAACTTTTACCAGAGTTCTTCTTCGAGCTGCCTCCCGAACTTTTCGACGATCTTTCCGTTGTCTTTTTCGGTTCTTTCTTTGCTCCCTTACTTACAACAAGATCAATCGTACTTCCCTCATCCACTTTTTTTCCGGCTTTGACACTCTGTTCTAAAACAATGCCCTCGCCGTATTCATCATTGTATTCAAAAGTAACCGTGTATTTTAATTTCTGCTGTTCTAAAAGAACTTTTGCTTCTTCTAAGCCTTTTTTCACAACATCTGGCACTTTCATCTGCTCTGGTCCATCACTGATTGTCAGTAAAATCTCTGTACCACCAGAAACTTTCTTTCCCTTTTCAACGGATTGTGCGCTAATCGTATTTTTCTTATAGGAAGTGCTGTATTCATGCTTACTGATTCCTATATAAATCTGCGATTTTTCTGCCTCTTTTAATGCAGCGTCAAATGTTTTTCCAATCAATTCCGGCATCGTATGGGATTCTTTTTTCTTTATATTCTTCCGGCCTGCCGAAAGAGACAGGGTAACCGTTGCTCCTTTTGCAATCTTATTGCCGGCTTTTTCGCTCTGCTCTACAACATACTCTGGAATAATATTACTTTCCTTACTTTCTGAAGTTACGGTCCGTATATTGTCTGCCTTTTCTATCTCAGCACATTTCTTTGAAGATATTCCAACATAATCCGGCATCTTTACTTTTTCATTTCCCGCGCTGACAATCACATAAATATTTTTATTATTTTCACCAACTTCTTTTCCTGCCGCCGGATCCTGGCTGAGAATCACACCTTCTTTTTTATCCGAATTCTCCCGGTTTGTAATGACAATCTGAAGTTCGGATTCTTTTGCCGCATTCTCCGCCTTTTCAAGATCAACGCCGACATAATTGCCAACAACATATTTTTCTTCCTGCTTTTGCTGCTGTATAACTGCTGTATCTTTCTTTGGCTGCTGCATTCGCAGAAATGCTCCAATACAGAGAACACATATTCCTGCCGCAATCACAGGGGGAATCCATTTTTTCTGTGGTTTC
>OHAG01002164.1_pt1 | contig 11336 bp, 10 predicted proteins | sample 1577081 | NCBI WGS metagenome assembly OHAG01 (sample SAMEA3541513, study PRJEB24748) | human gut metagenome | biome: human gut; feature: human-associated habitat; material: faeces | place: China | collected 2012
AAAATGATACAGAGGCAATCTGCCCTCGTCATACTCCTTCACAATAGTGAAAGTAGGGCTGTTCACCACTTCAGTGATTCCAAGTCCAGCTGCCACCCCCTGGGATATTATCGTCTTGCCAACTCCCAGATCTCCATATATACAGTACACCTGGCCAGGAGCTGCATTCTGTCCAAGCTGCACTCCTGCATTGTAGGTTTCTTCCTTGCTATTACTCTCTATGACCATATTCTCTCCTGTCTGTCATACATATGTGTTCTCTCCGGTATTCCGGAACTATTCTGTTGCTTCTAAAGATTGAGCGTGATCTTCCTGCCTTTTGCTTCAAATGGTCTGTATGCAACACCAGCCATGTCAAACATTTTCTTGGAGGCTATGGTGCTCTCTGTCATCGCATACTTGTCTGACATATACACTACTTCCTTTATACCGCACTGAATAATAGCTTTGGCACATTCATTGCACGGGAAAAGAGTCACGTAAATCTTGCTGCCCTCCAGGCTTCCTCCCCGGTAATTTAAGATGGCGTTCAGCTCACTGTGGGTCACATACAGATATTTGGTGCTGTACGGATCGTCTGCTTCCTGCTCACGTCCCCACGGGAACTCATCATCGGAGCAACCCTTCGGGAACCCATTATATCCCATAGACATAATCTTGTTATCCTGACTGACAATGCAGGCTCCCACCTGGGTATTGGGGTCTTTGGAACGACGTCCGGACAGATCCGCCACACCCATAAAATATTCATCCCAGGAAATATAATCCACACGTTTCTTGGAATTGCTCATCGTACGCTTCCTCCCGTTTCTTTCTCATTATCACAGTGCCCTGCTCCTGTCATCGCATCAGGGAATATCTCTTTTTCGCTTGTTCTATTCTCTGTCATCTCATACGTTCAGTATATGATAGCCTGCCGCTTTCGTCAGACGGTTCATGATAGCCTGCCCCAGATGATCCTTGGAAAAGCTTTCCGAATAAATGCAGTCCACATTCAGATCATCAAACTCCCTTAACACGGCGAACAGATTGTGGGCAATGGTCTCCTCCTTCGCGCGCAGTCCCACGCTGCGGACTTCACCCTGCGGATAACGCACTCTTGTCTCATCCGTGCATATCACACCAACCATTTTGCCTTCTGCAAGCTTCTCTTTTACCAGATTATTGATGACCTCCACTACTCTGTCCGTCTCACCCTCTACCAGCTGCAGGTCCGCATGAGGTGCATAGTGGCGGTACTTCATGCCCGGTGCCTTCGGCCGCAAGTCTGCGCTCGGCGGTGCCTGAATAGCCGGATCGATCTCTACTCTGCCTACAGTCTCCCGCAGCATCTCCATGGTGATGGCCCCCGGACGAAGCAGCGTCGGAACATCGCCGGAGACATCCACAATGGTGGATTCCACGCCGATTCCCACAGCGCCGCCGTCGATGATCATCTCGATCTTTCCGTCCATGTCCTCGATGACATGTTCCGCCTTTGTCGGGCTCGGTCTTCCGGAAGTGTTGGCACTCGGTGCCGCGATCGGAACACCTGCGAGATGGATCAGGCAATTTGCCACCGGATCCACCGGCATACGGACCGCAACGGTATCAAGACCGCCGGTGGTTCCGTAAGGTACGATGTCCTTTTTCGGGAAGATCATGGTCAGCGGACCCGGCCAGTACTTTTCAGCCAGTTTCCGGCCCGCCTCCGGGATCTCCTTCACGATCGCCGGAAGTTCTTCCATACAGGAAATATGGGCGATCAGCGGGTTGTCGGACGGACGTCCTTTTGCCGCGTAGATCTTCTTTGCCGCTTCCTCATTCAACGCGTTGGCACCAAGGCCGTAAACGGTCTCCGTCGGGAACGCCACGAGACCGCCGTTTTTCAAGATCTCAGCCGCCTCTAAAAGCCCTGGATTCTTTTCCAGCGTCTCTCTTGTCTTCTCTTCCTCTTTGATACGAACTACTTTTGTATTCATGTTCTGCACTCTCGATTCTATTACTCAAATGTCCAGAAAACCTGTGTTTCTTCTATACGGTTTCCCATTTTTACGCTCATGCGGCGGTATCGCTGTGGCCTGCCGCGTAATGATAAAGGTGCTGCATAAAACCGCAGCACCTTACTTTGTTCAATTGCGTATTCAGTTTAGCACATGAAAGTTATGGTTGCAACAGATTTCCGGCGGATTTACAGGCTTTTCCGGCATCGTTTCCATTCATTTCAATTTTTCTGTTCTTCTTAATATTGCTGTAATAATGATCTGTCCACCGGTTTCTCAGCACTTTTTCACTATTTTCTGAAACAGTGCCTTAGTCTTTCCACTTTCTGATCTCTTTCAGCCCTGAAAGGATCGACTCCACAAAGCTGTCATAGATCTGGCTGCCCTTCTCCGCCGTCGCCCCGCTTGGATCGCCGCCGATTCCGATGGGCTTTCCGTCCTCGGTCTCCCACTCTTCTGAAACCCAGCCAAGAGTGATCGGGCCATATACGGTGAATGTCTTGTTTCCCATGAACTTTCTCGGGATTCCCGCCTCGGAGGTCTCCAGCTTTACTGTCTCCGGGCGCTCCGCGAGAACCATGGATGTCTCCATCTCACCGCCGTGGAAATCCCAGATATTTCCAGGTGTCACAGTGTCTTTTACCGCCTGGTTTCCGAAGAATGCGCCACAGTTGATGATAAATACGGCGATTCCGAGCTCACTTCTTACCTCCCTGCTTAAGACCTGGATGATCGGGGAGTTTCCGCCGTGGCAGTTCAAGATTGCGATCTTCCTGAATCCGTGATGCGCCAGGCCTTTGCAGATGTCGTAGAGAACATGATAAAAGGTATCCGGCTTTAAGGTGACAGAACCGCAGAAGTTCACATGTTCCGTGCTGAGTCCCACCGGGATCAGCGGAAAGATCAGCATCGGATAGTCCGGGATCTCCCGGGCTAAGGCCTCTTTGATCCGTCTCGCCGTTCCCTCCGCGATGATCTCGTCTGTACCCAGCGGACACTGGTTTCCGTGCTGTTCCAACGCTCCCACCGGGATCATGACCACCGTCTCGTCCTTGTCGACCTGTTCCATTTCCAGTCTTGTCAGTTCATTATAATATCTTACCATTTTATTTTCTCCGTTTCTTAAGTCATTGCCGCTTCACTATCTCATTTCGGTCGTTATCCGTCAAGTACTTCTGCCACCTGCCAGCGCTCACTTTTGTGCCTGCGCAGGCTTTTGCTCACTTCTCACATAAATTGTAAGTCCCCCGAGGCAGACACGGCTTTCGCCGTCTCTATCCCGGGGGAATCTCCCATTTCAGGTGTTATGCCGCCGTATTTTCAGTTTTCTTTTCTCTGTGAACCCCTGCATGGATGATCACGCTGACATGCTTATATACAAGTGCTGTTACGATCGCGTTCAGTCCGCATTTTACAAGGTTGAACGGAACGATCATGAAGATCGCGAATGTATACAGGTTTGTAACTGCCGGGTTGATCTTTGTTCCCATTGCGATGATGTTCTCGATTCCGCCGAAAGCAACTTTTGCGTAGAACGGAAGTGTGATCGCGCAGTTTACGAATACAGCGCCGACGATAGCACAGATGACACCGGCAGCGAGAGCGACCATAGCGGTCTTTTTCGTTTTATGTCTGCGGTAGATCAGGGCAGCCGGTACGGAGAACATGCAGCTTCCAATGATGTTTCCGAGCTCGCCGACATAGTAAGTGCTTGTTCCGTTTAAGAGCAGCTTTAAGAGGTTCTTAACGATCGCGATCAGAGCTGCCTGGGCCGGTCCCATGGCAAAGCCGCCGATCAGTACCGGGAGCTCCGCGAAGTCCAGCTTGTAAAACGGCGGTGCAAACGGAACCGCCACCTGGATCGTCTCCAATACGGCTGCGAGTGCGCTGAACATGGCGATCAGCACGAGATTTCTGACACTTAATACTTTGTTCTGGTTCATAATGTTCCTCCTTGTACTTGTTGTTCTTCTGTTACAAGGAATTGCTGTGCAGGATTGCCGGCTCACACGGACTCGGGGGATGATTCCCTGTCCATGTAAATAAAAAGACCCCGGACCATTGAAAAAGTCCGGGGCTTGAATGAACTACTCCTGTCATACAATTTCTTCTCTCATCCAGACTATACTGTCGGTTTTGGAATCTCACCAAATCAGCTGCTTTCGCAGGTCGCGGACTATACCGCCGGTGGGGAATCGCACCCCGCCCCGAAGAACGATATTTATTTGTTCGTTAACAGAATATCACATTTTGCTTCATACTGCAATATTTTTTATTCTTAGCGGAAATGTCCATAAGACTGTCCTGCCGCCATACCACCGCGGAGCTCTGCCATCTCGCTGACTGTCACGAGCTGGTAACCTCTTCTCGTGAGTTCAGGAATCAGCGTCTCTGCCGCAATGACGCTCTGCTCATAGAGGTCATGCATCAGGATGATATCTCCATCCTGCACCTGTCTGAGAACTGTGTCGATGGTGTGCTGCGCGTTTCTCGTCTTCCAGTCCAGGGTATCCACAGACCAGATGATGGACGGCATTCCAGCCTTTGCGAGAACCGCCTTACTGGCATCATTGATCTTTCCTCCCGGCGGGCGGACACCTTTCGGCGCGTTTCCGCCTGCTGCCACAATGGCATCGCGTGTCTGATTTAAGCTCTGTAATATCTCTCCCTCAGACATTCCTGTCAGATATGTATGTGCCCAGGTATGGCTGTCTGTCTCGCATCCGAGATCTGCCATGCGCTTTACGGTAGACGCATAGGACGCAACTCGGTTGCCCACCATGAAGAATGTGGCTCTTCCGCCGTTCGCTTCCAGGGAATCCAGGATCCGGGGCGTATACTTCGACGGACCGTCATCAAAGGTCAGGGCAACCATCGGTCTTGTCGGGTCAACGCTCTTTCCATTCGGGCCTTCCGGTACCTCCGCACCTTTTCCCGTCACCGTTACCCAGAGACCATCCACACGGAGTCCCTGTCCTTCGGTTCCCGCAGTCTCCCCGTTCTTCACCGGAGTTGTCCAGGAGCCATTCTGATATACAGAGTAATAAACATCATAATTCTCCGCAAGCTGTCCGATAAATGCCATGCGGACCGCTTCTAACGGCATATCTGTCTCGGTGCTTCCATTCGGAGTCATATTTTCCTGCCAGGAAAGCCATCCGCTTCCGCTTAAGTTCACCTGGTAAGAAAGCGTGCCGCTCATTCCCTCAGGTTGTCCCTGAAGGCTGGCGCGGATCGCCGTCACATAGCTTCCGGTTCCAGCACGCGCTGTTTTGCTGTCACCATGATACCCACTCCAACCGGTTCCATGCTCATAAATTCCGTAAACTGCGCCCATATCCGCCGCATATGCCGGATCACCGGTGATTCCCACCGATGCAGCGCAGATCAATACAGCCGCCAGCACCGTGCGGACTGCCTGTCTGATCTTCTTCCAATCCATAAGTTCCCCTCTTTTCCCAGTGATCTTCTCACCATATTGATCGTATTTGTAACTGTTCCATACCTTCGCAGCTACTCATGCCCATATTTTAACATGAAACTGAGAATAAAGGTACCTCTTCCAGACCTTTTTCGTAAATTTCAGAAAAACGTCAGAATTATAACAGAAATCATATTTTAACACTTGCGCACATCATAGCGCGAGCTTGCCTGATCTGCATTTTTTTTATATAATGTAGTATGACTTACAGGGGTTATTTATCGAAAGGAGTAACAAAAACATGATTCAGAATCTGAATGAGGAATTATTTTCTTTTATCAAAAAGAGTCCGACCGGTTTCCATGCTGTTCATGAACTGGCAAACTACCTGACCGAGGCAGGCTTCGAGCGTCTCGCTGAGGGCAATACCTGGAATCTCGCTGAGGGCGGAAAGTATTTCGTAACCCGCAACCAGTCCGCGATCATCGCATTCAAGGTATCCCGCAAGGATTATTCCGGCTTCCATATCGCGGCAAGCCACAGCGACTCCCCGACCTTAAAGATCAAAGAGTCTTCTGAGATGAACATCGAGAACCAGTATGTAAAATTAAATGTTGAGAAGTACGGCGGAATGCTCTGCGCACCGTGGTTCGACAGACCTCTCTCCGTTGCAGGACGCATCATCGTAAAAGACGGCAACCGTCTCACAACAAAACTGATCAACGTTGACCGTGATCTTCTCATGATCCCGAACCTCGCAATCCACATGAACCGTGAAGTAAACGACGGTTACAAGTACAACATCCAGAAAGATATGCTTCCGTTATACCGCATGAGCAATTCCGGAAAGGCATTCAAAGAGATGATCGCTGAGGAGGCAGGCGTTTCCGTTGACCAGATCAAAGGAATGGACCTCTTCCTTTACAACCGTATGGAAGGTACTGTATGGGGCTGCGACGGCGAGTTTATCTCCGCTCCGCGTCTTGATGATCTCCAGTGCGCATTCACGTCCACAATGGCTCTCTTAAACAGTGAGAGCGACCGCTGCATCCCGGTCGTTGCCGTATTTGACAACGAGGAAGTAGGAAGCGGCACAAAACAGGGCGCCGGCTCCACATTCCTTTACGACATTCTCCGCCGCATCAACCGCAGCCTTGGAAGAACAGAGGAAGAGTACCTCACGTCCCTCGCTTCCAGCTTCATGGTATCCGCGGATAACGGACATGCCGTACATCCGAACTACGCTGACAAGACCGACCCGACAAACCGCACCTACTTAAACGGCGGTCTCGTAATCAAGCACAGCGCAAACCAGAAGTACACAACAGACGCTGTTTCCGCAGCTGTTATGCGCTGCCTCTGCGAGCGCGCAGGTGTTCCGTACCAGGAGTTCTTAAACCGTTCCGATATCCTCGGCGGCTCCACTCTCGGAAATATCTCCAACGCGCAGGTTTCCTTAAACACTGTAGACGTCGGACTTCCGCAGTTAGCTATGCATTCCCCGTATGAGACTGCAGGCTCCAAGGATATGGCCTACCTGGAGAAAGCATTTGAGGAGTTCTTCAAATCCGCGATCCGTGCTGAGGGCGACGGTACGCTTGTACTTGAGTAATTCTGATAATAAAATCCGCCGGAAATATTCGTGTTTCCGGTGGATTTTTTATCCTTCCAGTCCAGATGACCGTGTGGAACGTTTCTTTTTTCCTTCTGCCACCTGGAAAAGCAGTTTTTCCGTCCCAATTGGTAAAAGAATCATAGCATATTGAACTTTTAAATGCCATATCGGATCGTTAAAAACAGGTGGACCTTTTTTGTATAATATAACAATCTTATTTCTCTTCATTTGTACATTTTTCCTATCTCATTGCTTCTTATTCAGGTACTCCATGATCCCCATATGAATCGTATATGCCAGCTTATCCTGGTACTCCCCGCTGTTTAAAAGCGCTGCTTCCTTCCGGTTGCTTAAGAATCCGCACTCCACGATCACGATGGGACATTTCACATGCAGAAGGAGGTAGTAATTGGCATTCGCCTTCGGAAGTCTCCGGTTCTGGTCCCCCAGGACATAGTCAAACCGGTCCTGCAGGATCTTCGCCAGCGCCTTTCCCTTTGACGAATCCCGGTAATAGAATACCTGTCCGCCAGAGACGGATTCCTCGTGATAGCTGTTCTGGTGGATGCTGACCACAAGGTCCGCGCCGCTCTCCTCAATGATCTCACACCGTTTCTTCATGTCCGCCATCTTTTTCCGGCTGTCCGTTTCGGAATAAAGTCCCGTGTCCGTCTCCCGCGTCATAATGACCTTCACATCATCCTGTTCCAGGTACGTTTTCAACCGCTCCGCCACAGCCAGGTTGATATCTTTCTCCAGGCTCCCGTCGACTCCAACCTTGCCGGGATCTGTTCCGCCGTGTCCGGCATCGACCACCACCACCGGTGTCTCTTTTATGTAGGCGTCACCGCTCCCCGTCACACGAATACTCCCATATTTCACCGCCATGACCACCATGGCGAGCAGGCATATGCCGAGAACCGGCTCTATCACTTTCTGCTTCATGCTCTGTTTCCCCGAAAATCCGCTCTTCATAATACTCTATTTCATGGGGGACCCGTTTATGTGCGGATTTTCCTGTCTCCGTTCAATCCAAAAAAGTTCTGGATTCTGGCTTCCGCTCTTATCGCCATCATCAGCTGAATCCCTATATTTCCCTCAGTGTTTTCAGATTTTTTTCATACACTTTCCTGCATTGACACATCAATATGCCATCTGTATAATAGAGTCAGACAACACGAAAGGTCAGGTTTTTAACATGGCAAATGAAAAACTGAAATTCGTCTGCGATTACATGGAAGGCGCCCATCCGGCTATCATGAATGAGCTGCTCTCCACAAATATGATGCAGACTTCCGGGTACGGTCTCGACGAGTTCTCTGAATCTGCCCGGGATAAGATCCGCAAAGCCTGCGAGGCGCCGGATGCAGGTGTCTACTTTCTCGTCGGCGGCACCCAGACAAACGCTACCGTCATCGACGCACTTCTCCGCTCCTATCAGGGCGTTCTCTGTGCGGAGACCGGTCACATCGCAGTCCATGAGGCCGGTGCCATCGAATTCGGCGGACATAAAGTGCTCCCGCTGCCCCATACATATGGAAAGATCACAGCTGCCCAGGTCACCTCTTATATGGACACCTTTTTATCTGATGATAACCATGAGCACATGGTCATGCCGGGCATGGTCTATATCTCCCAGCCGACGGAATACGGAACCCTGTATTCCCTGGAAGAACTGACCGCCCTCAGCGAGACATGCCGTAAGTACCATCTCCCGCTCTATGCGGACGGCGCCAGACTTGCCTACGCTCTCGCTTCCCCGGAAAATGACGTAACATTAAAGGATCTTGCGAAACTCTGCGATGTCTTCTACATCGGCGGAACGAAATGCGGAGCGCTCTTCGGCGAGGCGGTCGTAATCCCGGATCCGGCGCTGATCCCGCACTTTTTCACGATCATAAAGCAGCACGGAGCGCTCTTCGCGAAAGGCCGCATCCTGGGGATCCAGTTCGATACCCTGTTCACAGATGATCTGTACCTTCATATCGGGGAATCCGCCCTCGACTGCGCAGCCGCGATAAAATCCGCGTTAAAGGAAAACGGTTACCAGTTCTTCCTTGAGACTCCGACAAACCAGATCTTTATTATTCTGGAGGACGAAGTCCTGCACCGTCTGGAAGAGCAGGCGGAATTCAGCTTCTGGGAAAAATATGATGACTCCCATACCGTGATCCGGATCGCCACAAGCTGGGCGACAACGAAGGAACACACTGACGCGCTGATCGAGCTTTTAAAGATGAACCGGGCTTGACCTGATGCTCCCGTACAGCGCCTGGTTCCGTCCAATATTACATATTTCAGGAGGTATTTCCATGACAGACAGACAACAGCTGATCGTAAACAACGTAGATACCGTAAAACAGCTCATCCTCGACGCAGAGCGCTGGATCTGGGCTCATCCGCAGACCGGTTACACCGAGTGGCAGGCCCACGACTATCTCGCAGAGAAATACGAGGCACTTGGATACACACTCGTCAAAGCCGGAAACATTCCGGGCTTTTACACCGATGTTGAGACAGGAAAACCGGGACCAAAGGTAGCGATCTTCGGTGAACTGGATGCCCTCGATATCGCGAACCATCCGGAATCCGTAAATGGAATGACCCACTGCTGCGGACATAACGCCCAGTCCGCTGCACTTTTAGGAATCGCAGCCGCATTGAAACAGCCCCACGCCCTCGACGGTCTCTGCGGATCCATCCGCCTCGTTGTCGTTCCGGCCGAGGAGATGATCCAGCTTGCATTCCGTGAGGAACTCCGCCAGAAAGGCATCATCAAGTACAACGGCGGTAAGACCGAATTCATGTACCGTGGTCTCTTAGACGGCGTCGACATGGCCATGATGGTTCACGGCATGACAAAGGGATCCAGCGTTAACGAGGACGGAGATACCGACCTTGACTTTCAGGCACTGCTCGGAATGAACGGATGTATAGCGAAAAATATCCGCTACAAAGGAAAATCTGCCCATGCAGGCGGAGCTCCTCATATGGGAGTCAACGCGGAGTATGCCGCTATGCTGGGTCTCCAGGCATGCAACGACCTCCGTGAGACATTCCAGGAGAAAGATACGATCCGCTTCCATCCGATCCTCATGGGCGCAAACTGCGCCGTAAACATTATCCCGGATGAGATGAAGATCGAGAGTTATGTCCGTGGAAAATCCTTAGAGGCGATCAAACGCGAGAATATCAAGGTAAACCGTGCGCTGACCGGTGCCGCACTGTCTATGGGCGCAGGCGTTGAGCTGAGCGACCGCCCTGGTTACGCTCCGGAGTATCATGATCCGACATTCATGAAGCTGGCTGAGGACTGCTGCGTGGCACTTTGCGGAAGAAAGAAAGTTGTCTTCGACTACAACGGCTGGAGCACCGGTTCCTCCGATTTCGGCGATGTCACCTGCGTAATGCCGGGCGTGCAGATCAACGCAGGCGGCGCTGTCGGCACTCTCCATGGCATCGACTTCCAGATCACCGATCCGAACCGTATGTGCGTGAACGCGGCAAAGGTTCAGCTTTTCCTCGTAGATGCCCTGCTCTCCAACAATGCCGTGACCGCGAAAGAGATCATCGCCAACTACAAGCCGCAGTATCCGTCCATCAAGGCGTACCTTGACGCCATTGATGCGCTGACACTTGATAAGGATGCTGTTCGATATGATAAAAAGGGAAACGCGATTGTAGATTTCCAGAACTAAGCAACCCAATTTCCTTCCGGGCAGCGCAATGCCACCGAACATTTCCCAAAAGCATTGTCTGTTCATTTCCAATCATATACAGCTTATATAAACGTCCGTCGGAGATATCCTATGTCTCCGACGGATTTTTTGCTTTTCCTCCTTCCTTTCCCCATCAACAACGTCTTCTCCAGTTTTCTCTTGCTCTTTTTGTTTCCTGCGATAAAATACTTTCAAAAACAGAAAGGTATGATAATACTATGAGAAAAACTGCTCTTCCCACAGACCGTCTTTCTGAAACGGCCCGTCAAAAACTCTCCAGGTTCGAAGCGTGGCTGCTCCGGAATGGAAAATCTTACCAGACGATCCGTTCCTATCTCTATACTGCCAGGCATTTTCTTTCCCTGTACCCCGAAATCACACATGACAATCTGATGCTCTATAAATGCTATCTCATCGACAGGTACAAGCCCAACACCGTAAATTTGAGGATCCGCGCAATGAACTGTTTTATGGAATTTCTCGAGCTTCCTGACTCCAGGGTCCTTATGGTCCGCCTTCAACAGAAACCATTTCTGGAAAATGTGTGCGCCCAGAAGTCGCCAGCGCAATATAAATTGGCGACGTGGTACTTACAGGAT
>OHAG01002168.1_pt1 | contig 11316 bp, 8 predicted proteins | sample 1577081 | NCBI WGS metagenome assembly OHAG01 (sample SAMEA3541513, study PRJEB24748) | human gut metagenome | biome: human gut; feature: human-associated habitat; material: faeces | place: China | collected 2012
TGGGCATTGCGGTTCCATCGCGTATCCCAGATTATGATACGCGATGGAAGGGGACGGTGATTCATCTGCGCGTTCAGCAGATGCATCGAAAGGGGGCATTTGAAGGTAATAATAATATTTACAATAAAATGAACCCCTTCCGGCCCAAATGCTCCGCATCCGGCCCAGCTCCACCACGGGAGAGCCTATTACAGCTTTTTACATTTTTTAAATAAGATGGTAAGATAGATATAATGTATATAAGTATATTTTTATTTATAAAGGAGATTTACCTTGGAAGCAGAATTAGTATCAGATATCTGGACCATAGCACAGGTCATTCTCATCGATCTGGCCTTAGGCGGCGATAATTCTATTGTCATCGGTATGGCAGCGAAGAATTTGCCACCGAAATTACAAAAGAAGGCTATTATTTACGGTACCATCGGGGCTATAGGCTTGCGATTCCTCTTGGCGGCTCTCGTCGTTTGGCTCTTGCAAATTCCTTACTTAAAAACCATTGGCGCGCTCTTGTTGGTACTCATTGGCATTCGTCTTATTGGCGCTAATGATGACGGTGAAGATATCCATGTCAAGGCCAAAGACTCCCTTTTTGAAGCTATATGCACGATTATGGCGGCTGACGCATTGATGAGTCTCGATAATGTATTGGGCATTGTTGGCGCGACAGGAGGCCATTTAGGACTGCTTGTAGCCGGTATGATGATCTCTGTTCCTATCATTGTCTTTGGCAGTACCATTGTCATTAAAATCATGAATCGTTTTCCCATTCTCATGTATGTCGGTGGCGCAATTCTCGGCTGGGCTGCCGGTGGTATGCTGGCTTCTGCCCCATATTTTCCATGGCATACGTTGCCGGCTCATTATTTCCAGGGGGCGTTATTGGTGCTGACACTGGTAGGCGGTTTTATCTGGCAAAAGCTGCAAATATACCGTAAAAGGAATAAGCAGGGATGATGAAAAAATATATGTGAAAAAACATAAAAAGTTGTAAAATCATGCTTGACATTTATCCTGAGTATGGTATTATATACAAGTCAGGTAACGGGGCGTAGCGCAGTTTGGTAGCGCGCTTGGTTCGGGACTAAGAGGTCGCAGGTTCAAATCCTGTCGCCCCGACCACATTTGTATGTTGGGTGTTTTTCCCGAGAACACTGCTGTATAGCAACGACATGCAAGACCTGGAGAGGTGTCCGAGTGGCTGAAGGAGCATGATTGGAAATCATGTGTAGGGCTACAGCTCTACCGAGGGTTCAAATCCCTCTCTCTCCGCCATAAACGTAATAGAATCCGCTTCCGCGGGTTCTATTTTTTTTTTAAATTTGGGTTTGACCCTCGAAAGTCATGCGTCTTTTGACCCTCGTTTGACCCTCTTCACAAAAATAAGTATTCTAAGAGAGAATCTGCCAGGGCAGGTTCTCTTTTTTGCTCTATTCGCTTCTTCCTACGTTTTTTTGCAGTCATGCTTGAGATGTATACCTTTGAAAGACTGAAAGGTATTGGAAAATTATGGCAGACTGTGTACAATAGTGTTATAAGGGAGGGGAATTTTATGAATACTTCAGAACGACCATTTATTTTCTGCCATATGGAGACTTCCCTCGATGGTAAAATCATGGGGAAATACCTTTGGATTCCCGAAACGAATACAGAACACGATGTTTTTTATAGTCTCATCTTTGGCGACCAGGCTAAATTCACTTTTCAGGCGAGCTTAGAAGGCCGTATTACAATTGAAGATAATTACACCTTTTATCAAAAGCCGGAGCTGGATCTGTCGGCAGCGCTTGTTCCCGAAGGCGATTACCTGGCGCCCGGTGCCGCACTGGGCTTGTATCAGATCGTGATGGATAGTCATGGCCGCGTAGCCTGGAATCAGAATACGATCGGTGAAGGGGATCGCACCATGCATATTGTTGAGGTACTGACCCGTCAGACGAGCAATGCGTATAAAGCCTATTTACGGCAGCGGGGCATTAGTTATCTGATTTGCGGTGACGATCACGTCGATTTGGAAGTTCTTTGCCGTAAGATAAAAAAAGACCTGCACGTAACAGCCATGATGCTGGCCGGTGGCGGCGTCGTCAACTGGAGCTTTGTTCAGGCCGGTTTGGTCGATGAAATGAGTATCGTCCTCGCACCTGCTGCTGATGGCAATCGTTCGACCCAATCCTTGTTCATGACCAAGGCGGGGATATCCGAAGATCATCCGGTTGTATTTAAGCCTTTGGAGGTAGAACTCCTGGACGACGGCTTCATCTGGCTCCACTATGCCGTAGGTGAAAAAAATATGTATGACTTCGATAATGATCCGGAGTATAAAGAAGTACAGGACATGATCAAAGCAAATTCGTAAAGTCTCATGCTGTGAAGGGGGAACGTCACATGACAGAACAGAAACACGACGTATCACGGCGGGGCTTTCTGAAAATAGCCGCCGGATCGGTCTTAGGGGCAGCATTACTGTCTGTCCCAGGTATCAATCTGGCAAGAAAACTGTCTAATAACCAGAATGAGGAGGTAGTTGATATGACGAAAAAAGTAGTTACGCGTACAGATGGAAATCAGTATGTACCTTATGAAAAGAGAACAGGCAATGAATCAATCGTGTATTTTACCCGCGATTTATCTGCTGCAGGCCTTTTAAAAATTTATGATAAGGTTGCGACTACCCTGACGGGCAGAGTCGGTGTTAAACTCCATACAGGGGAACAACACGGCCCGAATATTATTCCTCGCCCGTGGGTACAGGAACTGTTAGAAAAACGGCTGCCTGAAGCTCATATCATTGAAACCAACACGTATTACGCCGGTGACCGCTATACGACAGAGCAGCACCGGAAGACCCTGGAAGTCAATGGCTGGACGTTTGCACCTGTCGATATCCTCGATGAAGACAGCACAATGATGCTGCCCGTTAAAGGCGGCAAGTGGTTCCGTGAAATGTCCGTAGGAAACCATTTGGAAAATTATGATTCCTTCCTGGCCTTAACCCACTTTAAGGGCCATACACAAGGTGGTTTCGGTGGTTCCAATAAAAATATCGGTATCGGCTGTGCCGACGGCCGTATTGGTAAAGCCATGATTCATACGACACCGGGCCAGCCCAACCAGTGGGATATTGCCAAGGAAGAATTTATGGAACGGATGACTGAATCGTGTAAAGCAACGATTGATCGCTTTGCCGGCCACATTGCTTATATCAATGTCATGCGCAACATGTCCGTTTCCTGTGACTGCGAAGGTGTAGCTGCCCAGCCGGTTGTGACGCCGAACGTAGGCATCACTGCATCCCTTGATATCCTGGCCGTTGACCAGGCCAGTGTCGATCTGGTCTATGCTATGAAAGAACAGGATCACCATGATCTGGTAGAACGGATTGAATCGCGTCATGGCCTGCGCCAGCTGACGTACATGCAGGAACTCGGTATGGGCAACAGCAAGTATGACCTCATCGATCTGGATCATGATGGACAGCGCATTACACCGGCTGACGCCATTAAGGATGTCGTTCCTTTTAGTAAATAAATAGAAACTGTTACGCAGCCCGCTTCCTATGGAGGCGGGCTTTTTATATGTCAGTTTGGCTGTAATGTGTTAAACGAATTCATATTACTTATGAATTGTTGCAGCTGCGAAATAGTATTATGAACATATATCATTAAACAACCATTGTGTGTTACTAATTGATATACAAATATAGGTCACTCTTTCTTGACTTTTTTTATCTAAAATACTACAATCGAATAGAAAGAACGAAGAAATAATTATTATTTGGAAGAATGGTGACTCCCTATGTTCATGAACCGGAAAACTGATTATGCGATTCGTATTCTCCGGGGCCTCCTTGACGGACAACGCCATGCGGCTGCCCAGTTGGCAGCCAGTGAAGAAATCCCTTTGGCTTTTGCTTACAAAATCCTAAAGCAATTGTCTAACGCCGGCATTGTCCGGTTAGAGAGAGGACCTGGCGGTGGCTGCATGTTGCAGGCAGATCTAAAACAAGTAACCTTATATGATCTGGTCGTTTTGATGGAAGGAGACGCAGATATTACGGCTTGCATGAGCGGCACATACGACTGTGAATGGCGGCGCACCCATGGTATCTGCAAAGTACATTTAAATTTATGTTCCTTGCAGCAGGAAATTAATCAGAAACTACAGGCGAAAAGCCTATGGGCAGTTTTAGGTAAATCTAATTAGTGTATTGCAAAGGAGGAAATCAGTATGTTATTTGAAACAACAGCGGCGCATGAAGCGCTGCGGAAGGAAATCCGTACATTTGCTGAGACCGAAGTCAAACCTATTGCTTTCTCACTGGATCAAAACAATGAGTTCCCTGATGACATCGTAAAAGAAATGGGGAAACGCGGCTGGATGGGGTTGCCCTATCCGAAAGAATATGGCGGTGCCGGTTTGGATGTCATCAGCTACGCTATTGCCGTTGAAGAATTATCCCGTATTGACGGCGGCGTCGGTGTTATCCTTTCGGCTCACACATCCTTGGGCACGTATCCTATTGCCGCTTTTGGTAATGAAGCACAGAAGAAAAAATATCTCGTTCCCTTGGCAAAAGGTGAAAAACTGGGCGCTTTCGGCCTGACGGAAGAAAATGCCGGTTCTGATGCCGGCGGCACGGAAACGACAGCTGTCGATAAAGGCGACTATTATCTGCTCAATGGTGGCAAGATCTTTATTACGAATGCGCCGAAAGCTGATATTTACGTTGTATTCGCCGTTACGACGCCGGATATTGGCACGAAAGGTATTTCTGCCTTTATCGTAGAACGGGGCTGGAAAGGCTTTGATTTCGGCGATCATTATGACAAATTAGGGATCCGCTCGTCCACGACGGCAGAACTGATTTTCAATGATGTGAAAGTACCGAAGGAAAACCTGCTCGGCAAAGAAGGACAGGGCTTCAAAATCGCTATGGCCACACTGGATGGCGGCCGTATCGGCATAGCCTCCCAGGCCTTGGGCATTGCGCAGGGTGCTTATGATAACGCTCTGGATTATGCAAAAGAACGTATCCAGTTTGGCCAGCCTATTGGCGTGCATCAGGGTATTTCCTTTAAATTGGCTGATATGGCAACGAAGCTGCGTGCTTCCCGTTATCTCATTTATTCGGCTGCCGAAATGAAAGAAAACCATGAACCGTACAGCATGGAAGCCGCTATGGCTAAGATGTACGCATCCGATGCTGCCGTAGAAATTACGAACGAAGCACTGCAGGTATTCGGCGGTTCCGGCTATCTGAAAGGGATGGACGTCGAACGGGCTTTCCGCGATGCTAAGATTACGACCATTTATGAAGGGACTAATGAAATTCAGCGCGTCGTCATTGCAGCCCACCTCTTAGGCCGTCTGACGAAGAAAGAAGGCGGTGGACGCCGTTCCGTTGCCAAGAAAGCTGCACCGGTTACAGGAATCCGTAAAAATAAGATCTTCCGCGAAGGCGATGCTAAAGAAAAAGTAGCCGAATTGGTCAGCACGCTGAAACAGGATGGATACGATTTCACCGTAGGCATTCCGGAAGACACGCCGATTACCCAGGCAGAACGTGTTGTTTCTGCAGGCAAAGGCATTGGCAGTAAAGAAAACATGAAACTCATCTACGATCTGGCACACGCTGCCGGCGCTGCTGTCGGTTCGTCCCGTCCGGTTGCAGAAACGTTGAAATATGTTCCCCTCAACCGCTATGTAGGGATGTCGGGACAGAAGTTTACGGGCAACCTCTATATTGCCTGCGGTATTTCTGGCGCTAAACAGCATCTGAAAGGCATTAAAGAAGCTTCGACGATTGTCGCTATCAATAAAAATGGGAATGCCCCGATTTTCAAGAATTGTGACTATGGTATTGTTGGCGATGTCAACGAAATTCTGCCGCTCTTGGCAGATGCCTTGGGCCGTGGTGAAAAGAAAGCAGCACCGCCTATGGTGAAGATGAAACGCCCGGTTGTACCAAAACCGGAACCGATCGGTCCCCGTTACGTATGTAATGGCTGCGGCTATGAATATGTACCGGAACTGGGCGATGAAGAAGCAGATATCGCACCGGGGACACTCTTTGAAAATCTGCCTGATGACTGGGTTTGCCCGGAATGTGCAGAAGCTAAAGAAAACTTTATCAAAGAATAAGCGGACCGAAAGGAGCAGATGATATATGTATTGTGTACGGAAAGTTACAGATGATTTATTTTGGGTAGGCGCCAATGACCACCGCCTGCACCTCTTTGAAAATATTCACCCCATCCCGCAGGGCGTATCCTATAATGCCTACGTGCTGCTGGATAAAGCGACTGTCCTCTTCGATACAGTAGACTGGGCTGTATGCCGTCAGTTCCTGGAAAATGTCGAACACGTTCTTCAGGGCCGTCCGCTGGATTACATGGTAATTAACCATATGGAACCAGACCATTGTGCCTGCATTGAAGAAATTATCCTGCGCTATCCGAAAGTAAAGATCATTAGCACAGAAAAATCCTTCATGCTCATGCATCAGTTTGGCTTCCACATCGATAAACAGGAATTAATCGAAGTTAAGGAAGGGGATACGTATTCCTTTGGCGGCCACACGGTTACCTTCGTAGAAGCACCGATGGTTCACTGGCCGGAAGCAATGGTTACTCTTGATCTGACCAATGGCGCTCTCTTCTCGGCCGATGCCTTTGGTTCCTTCATCGGCCTCGATGGTCACCTCTTTGCTGATGAAGTCAACTTCGACCGCGACTGGCTCGATGAAGCACGCCGCTATTATACGAATATCGTCGGCAAATATGGTCCGCACGTACAGCTGCTTTTAGGCAAGGCTGCGACGGTTCTCGACAAGATCAAATTCATTTGCCCGCTCCATGGTCCGGTTTGGCGTAAAGACTTCGGCTATATCCTGGATAAATACCAGCACTGGAGCACGTACGAACCGGAAGAAAAGGGCGTTCTCATCGTCTACGCTTCCATGTACGGCAATACAGAAGCGGCAGCCCAGGATTTGGCCGCCCGCCTCTGCGAAAAGGGCATTACCAATACGCGCCTTTACGACGTATCGTCTACCCACGTATCGGAATTGATTTCCCAGACCTTCAAATATTCGCACCTCGTCTTGGCTTCTGTTACGTACAACCTGGGCATTTACCCGGTAATGCTTGATTATCTGGAAGATATGAAAGCCCTCAACCTCCAGAAACGGACCGTTGCGATCATTGAAAACGGTTCGTGGGCAATCAAGTCGGGCGATCTCATGCAGAAATTCCTCGACGACAATATGAAGGATATGACTGTACTGAACGAACGCGTATCCCTCGCTTCGACCTTGCCGGATGACAAAGTATCCGAAATGGAACAGCTGGCCCAGGCTTTGGCCGACAGTGTAAACGGCGTAGAAAAATAATTCCGCAGCCTTTGCGGCACGCCTCTTTCTACCATCTCTAACAAAACAACATGGGGCTTGTGGCGGAATGCCTCCCCAAAACAGGCCTGCATGAAGTCCGATATAGGATGCCTTTCCCTTCGGATTCAAAAATCCCTCTCAGTGGTTACTGGGAGGGATTTTTTTTGGCAGTAGAAGAAATTATTACGTGTTTCTTATCATATCCATAGAAAGATATATAATGAATGCATATTTTTTCTCTTATAGGATGTACAATTTTATAGCAAATGTGATATGCTTATACTATTAGAATGATGGTTAACCCGTGATAAACAGCGTATATCTTGATTTTGTGAAGTGCATGCTGTTGGCATGGTCAGAATCTGCCTGAGATAACTGTAAATAAAAATACATTAGAAATTTTATATAGGAAACGAAGAAAAAAGGATTTTTTATTATTTCGTACGTTTCATGCTCTAAGATACGTTTTCTATATAACAAAAAGACGAACGGTTGTCTTTGGCAGGAGTAAGGGAGGCGTGCGTCATACGGAAGTCCTGTTCGGGAATACAGGAAAAATGCAATAAAAAGCAAAAAGATGAAAGAAAATACAAGGTGTGAAAGAAGGAATAGTATGCATATGTGGCAAAAAGAGAATAGGAAATATGGCTTTGTTCATAAAGGCCTCGTGCTGGTCGCGGCCTTGGCTGGTGTAGTCGTTCTAGGCGGTTGCGGTACGATAAAAGCAGATTTAACCTTTCATGATGATGGCACGATTACATCGAGTACTTCCTTTTCCGTCAATGATTCCGTACGGAATCTTTACCCTCAAATTATGAATGAACTCAAGAAAATGGAAGATGAAGAACGGGCCAATGGCAATGAAATTAAGAAAATTCATAATGGCTTTAGTGAGACTGCCGTGCATAGTGATATCCAATCTTTAGTCGATAATGGCGGGGAAATCTACCGGGATAATGGTCCGGGCAGCGTGCGCTATCGCAAGGGAGTACTGTATGATATGTATTCCCTCCATTTGGGACTTCAGGGAAAGGAATCATCAATGCCTGGCATGAATGATTTATATGGCATGGATGCGTTATATGGGGCTATGCTACAAAGCACCTATGAGTCAGCTAAATTTGATTATCGTATTACCTTGCCTCAGTCTGCTGACGCCACAAACGCTAAGAACGTAAGCGCAGATCAACGGACCTATACATGGGATCTCAAACCGGCACTTTTTGGTCAGCAGGATGTGAAGGTGAATATTGATTTTAGAATATATCACAAGAATGTGCTCTATGCCTTTGCCGGTATCGGTGCTATTCTGCTTATTTGTGCGCTCGTATGCTTTATTTATGGCATCATGAATAAAACGGACGCTGTCAGAAAAAAACAGCTTTTCATAGTGGCAGGAGTGTTATTGGCAATCGTTTTGTGTGGCGGTGGCTACATCAAGTATATGCTTGATAATCCGCCTGTGTTAACAGCCGCTGATAATATCATCAAAACGGGTACCAGCACAGCTGTAAATACGGATACGCAGGCAGGAACCGATAAGAAGGACGGGACGGATCAAACCGCCCAGACGGCTAGTAAGCCGGCAGTACCCCTTTCTCCGGCTGAAAAAACGTTGCAAGCCTATTACAAGAACATTACGCAGAAAAATTACCGTACTGCCTATGATATGATGACACCGGAACTGCAGCAGCAAATTGGTGCGTATGAAGACTATGCTGCTGGATATAAAACGACGATTTCCAGTGAAGTATCGAATATGAAAGTGATATCTTCATCTGCTACCAGTGCGAAGCTGGAATTTACCTTAACGGCCAGAGATACAGATAATGGCGGCGTAAAGGTACAGTACTTTGCCGGTCAGGCCACGTTGTCTAATGTAAATGGTGTATGGAAAATCAGTGATACATCTGTTAGTAAGACTGGCGAAGCCAGAGAATAATACTAGTTTGGCTATGTAGAAGAGGTGAGCATAATGAGTAAGCAATGTACCAATTGTGGGGCTGCCATTCCAGACAACAGTAAATTTTGTGAATTTTGTGGTAAGCCTGTAGAAGCAGAAAAAAAGAAACAACCTGTTTGCCTGCATTGTGGTGCGCCTATTGCCAAGGGGGACGCCTTTTGTACGGCCTGCGGTACGCCGGTAGAGGCCCCGGTGGAAGAGGAAAAAGCAGAGAAAAAACAGCCATCTGTACCGGAAGAAACGTCTCCTGCAGCAGAGGAACCCTTAAAAATCGTCAAATTGCAGGAGCCGGAAACGGAACCGGTACAGGAAAATGATGCTCCTTTGGAAAACGTGCATACGAGCGGGCCGGAACAGGATACGGCATCAGCGAAAGAACCGGCAGCCAATGGGAGCACACGTGCGTATTGCCAAACCTGCGGTGCCCCACTTGCAGCAGACGATAAGTTTTGTATGGCCTGTGGCACCCCGGTAGCAGCAATGGCTAGTGGGCAGGAAGTGGTCACAACAGCGGCAGAAGAACCGCTACACACAGTGAAGCTGGCAGACGATGTGCCGGCGCAAGGACCGGAAGCTAAAGAAAATGCTGTTACGCACTGCCCGTCTTGCGGCGCTGTGCTTGCAGCAGAAGATAAATTTTGCACGGCCTGTGGCGCCCCGGTAGCAGCAACGGCTAGCGGGCAAGAAGTGGTCACAGCAGCGGCAGAAGAACCGCTGCACACTGTGAAGTTGGCAGACGATGTGCCGGCACAAGGATCGGAAACTAAAGAAAATGCTGTTACGCACTGCCTGTCTTGTGGTGCCGTGCTCGCGGCAGAAGAACCGCTGCACACTGTGAAGCAGGCAGACGATGTGCCGGCGCAGGGACCGGAAGCTAAAGGAAATGCTGTTACGCACTGCCCGTCTTGCGGCGCCGTGCTTGCGGCAGGCGATAAATTTTGCACGACCTGTGGTGTCCCAGTAGCAGCAACGGCGAGCGGGCAGGAAGCAGTCACAGCAGTGGCAGAAGAACCGCTGCATATCGTGAAGCAGGCAGAGGATGTGCCGGCGCAGGGACCGGAAGCTAAAGGAAATGCTGTTACGCACTGCCCGTCTTGCGGCGCCGTGCTTGCGGCAGGCGATAAATTTTGCACGACCTGTGGTGTCCCAGTAGCAGCAACGGCGAGCGGGCAGGAAGCAGTCAGCGCAGCGGCAGAAGAACCGCTGCATATCGTGAAGCTGGCAGACGATGTGCTGGCGCAGGGAACGGAATTTAAAGAGACTGCTGTTACGCACTGCCCGTCTTGCGGCGCTGTGCTTGCAGCAGATGATACATTTTGCACGACTTGTGGCGCACCTGTAGAAGCAAAGCCGGCTGTTCCGGAAGCAGCTGCAACTTCGAAGACGCTGTATTGCCATTCTTGTGGGGCCGTAGTGAATGCAGGTGATACATTTTGTGCTTCCTGCGGAGCACCTATACGTGCGGTTTCTAAAGTAAGACAGGGGAATGACCCGTTGCCTGTCGTACACTTACATGATGAAATACCGCCTCATACAGGATCGTCTGGGCAGCCAGGTACAGGTAGCGCTGGCGTGCCGCCTGTAGCGGATGGAGCAGAACTGTTGGTAAAAAACATCAAGCCCCTTCTTTCTGTCATCGCCGCTATCGCTGCTATTTTGTTTCTATTATTCAAGTTTTCCAGTGGCGGAGCCGTCCAGGAAGTAAAAGAAATGAAATTTCATGATTTTAGCACGACCGTCACAATCGGCCAGGCCTTCGATCGCCGCTTTGAAGAGGAGGACTGGAGTTCAGAAGGTTCGGGCAAGGTTAAAACTGTCATTTTTAAGGGGAGAGATAAGGATACGGGTAAAATGTGGAAGGTCTACTTTAAAGTAACGGAAGGAAAAGAGTATTACCAGTGTGAAGTTACGGGTTTGTCAAGTTAAGTGTGTAAGTTTTTTTAGGTATCATAAAAGAAGATGC
>OHAG01002175.1_pt1 | contig 11271 bp, 7 predicted proteins | sample 1577081 | NCBI WGS metagenome assembly OHAG01 (sample SAMEA3541513, study PRJEB24748) | human gut metagenome | biome: human gut; feature: human-associated habitat; material: faeces | place: China | collected 2012
TGCCTGGCTGTAGATGTAGTCAAGGCCGATGGAGTAGGACTTGGCTTTCAGTACATCAGCTGTGCCGTAAGCGACGCCGTAGTTGAAGGAGTACGGGCGCTCGTTGTTCAGCGGAAGCTTTCTCATGTTCTTGACGTATTCAGCGTGGACGTTCCACATCGGGGTGACGTAGTACTGTCCTGCAAGGCCGTAAGCAGCGACGATGTGGCTGACTGGTCCGACGGCTCTCATGCCGTAGACATGGAATTCATACTGCTGCGGTTTCTTGTAGATGTAGGATGCGTAAGCAATCGGTACATCTTCATCTTCGCCCCATGCCATCTGGACCTTATCGCCCATCGGGTAAAGAGTGAGAGCGATATTGCCGTCAGCGGTAGCTACGAGGTCATTGGCCATGGATGCCAGATCAGAGCCGCTGGCTGCAATCATGCCTTTTATCGTTGCAGCTGCGGTTGCTCTTGTCTGAGCGTCGTTGCTGTAAAGTTGAGAAGTTATGGCTGCAACCTTTTGTTGAGCTTGTGAAATGACTGCTGCGGTCTGCTGACTGTTAAGGCCAGCAGCAACGGCCTGATTGTAGGCAGTTAGAGTTGCCATTTTGTTAGCGAGATCGGTAACTTCATCATTCGTTATTCCAAATCCATGCATCATTGGCGCCGTGTAGTCGACGTTGATGTTTGTTGCGCGGCCGTATGCGAGCGTGAAGTGGCCGCCTTCTCTGTAATCGCCAAGGGTAAGGAATGCACCCTTGAATTCGCCATCATAGGTGTAGCCAGTGACGCCCATCTTGACGGGGAACTGGCCGATACCGATGAGGTTCTTGGACGGTCCGAATGGAAGCCCTGTCGTATCCTGCTTCGGTCCGAACTGGTAGGTCGTCCATAAGCGGTTCAGATGGACTTCACCTTCGCCGTAGCCATTATTCTGATAGCGGGAGCCATCAGAGTTATAGCTGTACTTGTTGACACTGTACACATCATTTCCAGAGAAACCGAGGAAGGTTTCGAGCTGTCCGTAAACGGTGCTTCTGTCATTGACGGTGGTGATCGTATTCAGGCGGACGCGGGTGCTGAGCTCATTGTCCTTTTCCGTGTGACCTTTGAAAATATTGCCATAGCGGTCGACATCCTGAATACGGAGTTCAGTGATGAGTTCTGTGTGACCGGTCTTCTTTTCAAGTTCAGTGACGCGGACGCCAAGATTGGCGAGGTCGTCTCTATAAGATTGAGCGAGCTTGTCGACGGTAGCCTGCTGATCAGCAGTCAGGCTGTCCTTTCTTGCGACAAGGCGCGCAATGATCTGTGCAACTTCATAACGGGAAATATTCTTTTCCCCGCGGAACGTGCCGTCCGGATATCCTTCGACGACGTTTTCAGCGGACAGCTTGGAAACTGCCTGGTAAGCCCAGGAGTTCGTATCGACGTCCGTGAACGGATTGGCTGCCTGTACATGGAACGCGGCGCACGTAAATACGACGGCGGCCGCGGCTTTCAGTAGACGGTGCTTCATAAAATTCCCCTCTTTTCCAGGGATTTCTCTCCCAGTGGAAACTCCCTTATCAATCCTTCCCAGGATTATTTTTATACAAAACACTCACTTTGAGTGATAAAATACTTTAGAAACTAAAACATTATACATTTTATTTTAGAGGGGTGTCAATAGCAGTTAACAGCAGGTGCTAAAACTTTGACTCATAGTCGGAGCACAAAAAAACCGCAGAAAATCGAAGCTTTCTGCGGGGAAAATATACGCTAAGCATGAGATTTTATTATTATAAATAATAGTTTATAGAGACTTATAAATAAAGATGTTATCTGTTTTTGAGTAATTCTGTTTGAATTAAGCGAGCACTTTTTAAAACACAGAAAGCGATGACGCAGCCGGCGCCGCAGGAAATGGAGAAGAGGGACACATAGAAGAGCGCACCCTTCGAAGAACCCATGAGAAGAGCGGCAATCGGATAGGAAACCAGGCCGCCGATAATCGAAGTCCCGACGAATTCACCAAGCACAGCGCACCAGAGCTTCTGCGTCTTGCTGTAAAGATAACCAGAAAGGAAAGCACCGATCATGGAACCCGGGAAAGCCAGGAGGCTGCCCGTGCCAAGAATATTCCGGATCAAAGCCGTCCCGAACGCAGCCGACGTACTGAACCTTGTCCCGCAAAGAACCGCGAGGAAAATATTAATCATATGCTGCAAAGGAAAAGCCCTCGTCACACCCAGAGGGAAAGAAAAAAGCGGAGAAAGCAGCACCCCCGCCGCCACCAAAAGCGCCGAGAAAATCCACTTCCGAAGAGAATCCTGTCTATCCATAACTCCTCCTTGAAGAAAAAATCCTGAAATCTTGATTCATTAATAAAGTAATATATTTTACCTATTATAGAATCATGCAGGAACAATTTGCAAATGAAGAACAATCAAAACAAAAAATGGGGTATTGATTGAAAATGAGGGGTGACGGTTAGGGACGATTACCAGGGCCGTAGGCCGGTCTTGACCTTGCCCTGGGAAGGGAAGGTGTAAACGGATAGAGCATTTCTCCAGCCATCAGGCTGGTTGTCCGGTTTACTCTCTCTTTGCTATCGGGTCTTACCATGTTCCCCCACAAAAAGGGAATGTGACAAAATCCGTTAAAACTCTGCTTTTTCCTTTTCTCGAACGAAGTTCGGTTTAAGGGTGTTAACCTTGCTCCGAAAGTAGAAGGTGTCGCCGGAGGCGACGGATACAGTAGTTCTCGAGCGCAGCGAGGTTTTGAGGTTTTCAGATAGACCCAATAAATACATTTGTTAGATAATCCTTTACTGGAATATTCCAATAAAAAAAGGGACTGTGACGAAATGATTACACATTTTGTCACAGCCCTCTCCTTTTTCTATTTCCTTATGCAGTCTTTTCTTTAGACGGCGACATGTGGGCGATGATGAGGCCTACGATGTAGCCAGCGGCGCAGAAGGTAACCCATGCGAGGCCGTAGTGTGCGAACGGAAGGTTCGACATGACGTTGTCGAGTGTGGTGATCTGGAGGCCTGCGGTGTGGATGCCGTCGTAGAGGGACGGGATCAGGGTGAAGAGGGTAGCGCAGGCATAGACAGCTCTGTGGCCGTGGAAGAGTTTATCCGTGAAGGTGAGGATCATGAGGGAGATCGTCAGCGGATAGAGGAACATCAGGACCGGAATAGCGGCATGGATGATGGTGGTCAGGCCGAAGAGTGCAACGCAGAAGGAAGCGAATGCGAAGACGGTCACCCAGATTTTGTAAGAGAGGACCGGAATCAGGCGGCCGAAGTATTCAGCGCATGCGGTGATGAGGCCGACGCTTGTGGTTAGGCAGGCGAGGAGGACGATGACGCCCATGATGAGACTGCCGTAAGAACCGAAGTAGTGAAGTGCAACGCCTACGAGGACTTCAGCACCGTTTTCCAGATGTCCCAGTTCAGAGACAGAGGAGGCGCCGATGAAGCAGAGGAATACGTAAATAATGCCGAGGCAGAGGCCTGCGATGAGACCGGAACGCAGGGTCATGAATGCGATTTCTTCATTTGTCGTGGCGCCGTACTGGCGGACGGAATTGACGACGATGATGCCGAATACGAAAGCGGCGAGGGCATCCATAGTGCCGTAGCCGTCAAGGAAGCCCTGGGAAAGAGCTTTCATCGGATCGATGTAGTCCTTCGAAGCAGCCTGCCAGGGTCCGATCGGAGCGATCGTTGCAAAGATGAAGAGCAGGGCAAGGAATGCCAGAAGAACCGGAGTGATGACTTTGCCGATACGGTCGACCAGTTTCGACGGGGTGACGGAGAGCCACCAGGAAACGGCGAAGAAGACGAAAGCGAAGCCATAGAGAGCCATCTGACGGCTTTCTTCCGAGAAGAGCGGAGCGAAGGCGATTTCAAAAGATGTCGTAGCCGTACGGGGGATAGCGAAGGCCGGCCCGATGGTCAGGTACAGGGCGACGGTGAAGAAAATGGCGTATGGTGTGCAGATACGGGAAGCCAGTTTCTGCAGGTCGTCCCCGGAGTAACCGATGGCCGCAATGCCAAGAATCGGAAGACCCACGCCCGTGATCAGAAAGCCGATTGTAGCGGGAATCGTTTCCACACCTGAATTCTGCCCCATGAATACCGGGAAAATCAGGTTGCCGGCGCCGAAGAACAGCGCGAACAGCATCAGCCCGATGGCGATGAAGGAATTCTTAGATTTCTCCATAATAACATCTCCTTTTCCGAAGGTTTCGCCTTCTACTTCCGGTGGGTACGAAAAAGCCCCGCCGGAAAAACTCCGACAGGGCACATATGCTGTGAGGTACCACCTTGTCCAATTACTCAATTCGCTGCTAACGGGGCTTCCGCCTTTCCCTGCCTCCAAATGGAGTACGAAAAAGGAACTCACGGGTGACGCGGCTGATTCAACTTCAGCGATTTGCACCATCCATCGCCTCTCTGAGAAGATCCCCAGCCTGATTCCGATCCTTGTCTCTAATGATTTAGAGATATTCTAGCATGAGAAAATGAGAATGTCAAAGGAAATATCGTATATATTTTAGAAAAATTTTAGAAATTTGAAAGTGTATATACTTAATGGGATTCTGCTGTGGCAGGCGCCTTGTCAGCAGCCTTGTGCCAGATGAATCCGAGGACGAAGCCTGTGATGAAGAAGAGCGTCCATGCCATGTCGTATTCAGCAAGCGGCAGGGAATGCATGAACTGATCCATAGCCGGAGTCGTGAGCTTCAGCATCTTCAGTCCGTCATAGAGAGCCGGAACGAAGGTGAAAGCCGTTGCCAGCGCATAGACCTTCTGGCTTCCTCCGAAACGCTTGTCGAGGAATGTCAGGATGATCAGGGAAACAGCCAGCGGGTACAGGAAAAGCAGTACCGGGATAGCGCCCTTGATGATGGCAGAAAGACCGAAGAGGGCGATCAGGAAAGAGAAACCTGCAAAGAGGGCAGCCCATGTCTGACGATGCAGCATCGGGAAGAGCTGATGGAAATAAGCAGCGCAGGAAGCAATCAGGCCGATGGAAGTCGTGAGGCATGCCAGGATGACGATGAGTCCCAGAAGGACAGCGCCGGATGTGCCGAAGTAGTAAGCAGAAGCGCCGGAAAGAACCGGAGCGCCTGTTTCCATATGGCCCAGAACACTGACAGAATCAGCGCCCAGAACGACCAGGGATGCATAGATGATAAACATGAAGAATGTGGAAATGAGGCCGGACTTCATAGCAGAACGAGCCACTTCCTCATTCGTCTTTACGCCGAAGAAACGAATCGATTCCACGACAATGACGCCGAAGACAAGACCAGCCAGGCAGTCCATCGTGTTGTAGCCTTCAACCAGTGCATTCGTGAAAGCCTTCAACGGAGCCGAATAAGCAGCGAAAGGTTCCATCCATGGTCCCATCGGGAAGAGGATAGAAGAACCGATCAGAATGAAGAGGAAAAGAAGCAGCATCGGCGTGATGACCTTGCCGATACGCGGAACAAGCTTGGAAGGAGTGACAGCCAGCCACCAGGACAGAAGGAAGAAAATGAAAACGAAGACATACAGCCCGATTGTTTTCTGTGCATCCGTCAGGAATGGAGCCGCCGCAATTTCAAAAGAAACCGTAGCCGTACGGGGAATCGCGAAGAACGGTCCGATCGTCAGGTACAGAAGAGAGCTGAACAGCACACCGTACACCGGATGGACACGCGAAGCCAGCTCCTTAAGACCTGCGCCCGAATAACAAATCGCAAGCACAGCCGCAAAAGGAAGGCCGACACCCGTAATTAGGAAGCCGATCGTAGCCCAGGGCGTATTCCAGCCAGCATTTTGGCCCAAGAATACCGGGAAAATCAGATTCCCTGCGCCGAAAAACAGCGCGAAAAGCATGAGCCCGATCGAGATAAACTCTCGGGAAGATTCCTGTGATGATTTTTTCATAAGCGATACCCCATCTTTACTGCAGAGTGAAACGTATTTTATGCTATTTTATCATAGATTAAAGAAATGTAGATCGAAAAAGAGTATAAAACACTAAATTATATGATTAAAATAAATAAAGAAATGTTATGAAAAGGCAATCAATCCATAAAAAATCCTTATTTTAGAAGGGCGGAGAGAGAGGAACGGGGCCGGCATTTATACTTGCCTTCCCAGACGGGGAAGGTGCCCGAAGGGCGAAAGGGGTGCAGTTTCTAAAAAGGGCTGCGCGAAAACAGAAGTTAATAAGTAAATGGATGAGTTGTATTTCCGCGGACGAAGTCCGGTAGTATGGTTTTAATTTCCCTCCCGTTTAATTCTCTCTATCCCATTTCCTTCCTCCCTGCTGACGAGAAACACTCCACATGTTAAAATAAAGGGTAAATGCATGATTGAAAAATACAGGAGACAAAGGAAGATGGAAGAAACTTTAACGGAACGTTTGAGACGAATGGCGGACAGGTTGATCTCGGAAAGACCCTCTGACCGCGTCCTGAATTTTACACTGGACGACCAGAAGTACTGGATCAAAAGAAAGCTGGGGAATGGAAGAAACCAGCTTGTGAAGTACTCTGTCGAAAAGGAATTTTATTATGAAATCGCCCGCATGACGATTGCCGGGAGAAATAATCCTGACCTCGTTCCGGAGATCGAAGTCCTCACGCCGGATTACATGGTGACAAAGGACGGCGGTCCTACCGTGAAAAACTGGCTCGACTCGGACAAGTCCGAAGCAGAGAAGGAACTCATCCTCGAAGAGGCCGGCGCAGCGCTCGCTGCCCTCCACAAGAACGGCATCGTCCATGGCCGTCCGGCTCTCCGCGACATCACATGGAACGACGGAGTCATCCATTTCCTTGACTGGGAAAACCGCATGTACTCCCAGGACCCGGCTACGCAGAAAGCGCTCGATTTCATCCTTCTTCTTCAGGGAATCTACCGCGAAAACTATCCTGAAGCCCGCGAAAGAGCAGACGCCCTTGAACGGGGCTACGTCAAAAACGGCGGCGAAGAGACGAGAGAGGAAGCGCGCCGTTTCCTGATGAAGCATTCCATCGTCGGATCCCTGACACGCCAGCTCGCGCCCTTCAAGATGAAGGACATCGAATCCGTCAGAAAAATTTACGACCATCTTCTGACCTGACAGGCCTCCTGCTATTGCCCGCAGGGCCCGCGCCTTATATACTTAAAGATAGAAACAGATAGAAATCGATAACAATAACCGTCCCTTCCGGCACTTTTCCGGGAGGACAGGGGAGTGAACATAATGAACTTCTGGGAGCAGGAGCAGGAAAAACTCAAGCTTTGGTGGGAAGGTGTCTCGAAACGCGAAATCGGGACGTACTTTTTTGGTACCATTTTTCTCCTGTTCCTCGTTTTCGTTTACTATTTTGCCCTCGGAATCACCGGCCTTTTTGACTGGTACCGCTTCCAGAGGAGCATGGGGGAATGCTTCATTCTCCTTTTCCTGACACAATTCATGACAAGGAAGAGCCTTCTCCATCCGTTCTGGCGGATCGGCTACATTCCTTTCTTCTCATGGATACTCATATTTCCTTACGTACTCCTGCACGCGGTGAACGGACTGAAGGACGCCTCCTTCAACCACCTGAGCCCGTACTTCCTGACAGCGATCGCGATCCTGCTCCTGATCTTCTTCATCATGAACGTCATCTGCCGCGTCGTCATGGGACGGAAACTGGCGGTCCTCATCTGCCTCATAGCCGTGTGTTTCTTTTCTTTCAGCGCCTTCATCTTCCTCACGCATTACGCATACATGGGAATCATGATGACGCCAAGGGAAATGTTCTTCGCGCTGTACAGCCCGGGCAAGTGGCTCTCCCACGTCGTCCTGACGCATATCGGAGGATTGAACCTTATCCTGATGAACCTCGGGATCCTGGCTTTCGTCATCCTCTATGCCCGCTGGATTTACCAGAGCGCGTACAAGCTGGACAAGAAATGGATCAGGAGGGACACCGCATCCTATTCCGCCATTCACAGGACACTCCAGTTTCTCGTATTCTTCGGCTGCGCATGGCTCCTCATCCGCTGGGTGAGCGAATGCTTCCCGCTCCACGACTACGAACAGGCAAGGCAGTACCAGGAGTATTTCGATATCATCAGGAATACGCCGCTCTAAGGCAGCGCATCCCGTTAGGGGTTATCAGAGGTGATGCCTTTTGTATAAGAAATCAGATAAAGCAGAGCTGACCGTCAGGGACAAGATGCAGCTCATCCTCGACATCGGACAGCTCATGATGGAAAACGGCGCCAGCAGCAAGCGTGTCGTCAGAGACATGCTCCGCGCCGCCGCTTACCTTGGCATTTACTGGGAAAACGTCCAGATCCACATCACATACAGCACTATCATGATCAATGTGGATGACGGCGTCACGTCGGAAACCATGTTCCGCAAATGCTACAAGCACGGCGTCAACATGATGACGACGCTTCTCGCCAACCAGCTCAGCTGGGACGCACTGACGAGCAATGAATCCTACCTCATCTACCGGAATCAGATGATGACCATCCAGCAGATGGCAAGGAAAAGACTCTATCCCCAGTGGCTGACACTCTTCTGCATCGGCATGGCATCCAGCGCCTTCTGCCTCCTCTTTGGCGGACACTGGTACGAAGCCCTCTATACCTTCATCGCCGCCGTCGTAGGCGCCTACGTCAAGACACTCTGCGAACGCTTCGGCGTCAATATTTACATCGGCATCGCTGCCAGTGCCTTCTTTGCCACCGCGACAGCCTACCTCACACTCTACATACCAGGGCCGCCCTGCTCGTGGCTCCCCGTCGTCGCCTGTGCGCTGACACTCATACCAGGCGTCCCGCTTATCAACTGCGTCGATGACTTCCTGTCGAACTACCTGAACTCAGGCATGACACGATTTACGCAGACCATCCTTGTCATGACCGCCATGACATTCGGCCTCTCCGCCGTCGCCGTCATGACAAGCGTCCCGAACTTCACCGGCGTCCGCATCGCCCCTGAAAGCCTCTACATCGCGCAGGCCCTCGCCGCCGCCATGGCAGCCGCCGGCTTCTGCGTCATGTTCAACATCCCGAAACGATATATACCGCTCGCATGCTTAGGCGCCATCATCACCGTCGACATGAGAAACATCCTCATGGTCGACTTCGGAACAGGCATGGCCACCGCTTCTTTCATAGGTGCTGCCACACTGTCACTCTTCCTCTTGATCGTCGCACGCAACCTGCATGCCCCGGTATTCGTCCTGACCACACCGGCCATCATCCCACTCATCCCCGGCGTCCTCCTCTACCGCTTCCTCTTCGCCGTCATCCGTATCCATACACTGACCACCGATGAATTCATGTTCGCCATGCAAAACGGCGTCGAAGCCGCCCTCGTCATCCTGGGCATAGCCCTCGGAGCCACACTCCCCGACGTCATAGCCCACCAGTTCATCGACCGCTCCAAGAGAGAACGCTTGAGAAAAATCCTCGAAGAAAGAGATGGCCAGGAAGCCGACATAGAAGACGCCGCCAACCTCGACCACGCAAGCGAGAGAAGATAAAAATTAGTGAAATAAAAAACTGTGAAATCAGAAATCCTGGTTTCACAGTTTTTATTATGATTCTATTTTTCGTTCACCATGCAGCGTGCGGACATTGTCCTTCGTCCTGTCATAGGCTGGATTTCCAAGCGTGAGATTCGGCTCATTAATCGGAAGACTTTGGATACCCATGATTTCCGTCATGAAATTATAAACAAGATCATTGGTCCAGTAATCATTTTCCTGACCCTTCAGCGTTTCAAATAAGACAGGATTGGCAGACCGGTAAGAATCAGAGAAATGAACAACAAATGGGATGCGGCTCATCTGATTCGTGAACTTTGTACTTTCATGGCCTTTTCCAAGATCAGGTTCCTCACCATGATCGGAGAAATATATGAGCCCCTGGAAATGAGGATTGTCCTTGACCAGATCATAGATCCGGCTCAGAACAAAGTCCGTATAGAGGACGGCATTGTCATACTCGTCCCGCTTTGTACCAGACTCGTCGAATTTCTGATATACAGCAGGATAACGGTCTGCATAGGTCAGATGCTCTCCCATTAAATGAAAGACAATCAATGCATTCTCCACATTTTTAAGATCAGGTGTCTTTATGGGCAATTCCTCATCAAGATAAGCTGTCTTTATGTTCGCGCCGACTTCACCATTCAGCCATACCTGATGCTTAGCCGTGGAAGCAATTTCTGCAACCGGCGTATCCCATGCACCATAACGTTCCTGGTTGCTGATCCAGTAAGTATCGAATCCGGCTGCATTGGCGATTTCAATCAGCGAATACGCTTTAGCCAGCGGCACCTGATTGTACTGATTCTTTTCACTCAAAGCATATGTCAGTACAGGAACCGTATGAGTATGGTTTGAATACGGATTCTTGAAAAGGAGAGTTCCCGGATCCTTGGCGAACTGAGTCAGCCAGGGCGTCGTTTCACGCTGGTAACCGTAAGCAGACATATGGTTCCTCGTCTCCGATTCCCCGATGACAAGGACATAAATGCCTTTATGACCGGGCAGGACAGGGAGAGTACCTAATGCATTGAGCCGCTGAATACGCTTTTTCTTATTTTGCGCAAACATCGTATAACTCTTAACCGAATCACGGACAGAAAGGACGATATGAGCCGGTTCATATTCTTTGGCTGCATAGGTTGTTTTTAAACCAAGCGCAAGCAGGACAATCATCGGAAGAATACCAAGCCATCCGTGCGGCGTCGAGGCAAAAGAAGGACGGTCCGTCACGCATACTGTGTATGCTGCTTTGAAAATCAGGACAGAAATAAGAAGGAAAGCGGCAACGGCTAATCCTATGTAGAAAGGATTCTGGCTCATCAGATAAGCAATGGCCTCATCCTTATTTGTCTGGTAAATCGTCATGACGATATCCGGACGCAGGTAGTGCTGACTTAATGCAAAATAACCCCAGAGAACCAAGTTCGGCACTGCAAGAATTGCCAGGCTGATAAAAAGCCACGCACTGGATATGATACGGCCAGCCTTTATCTTTCCCGTAAGGGCAGCGGCATTCTCTATGCAAAGCCATACAAGGAGAATCGATCCCCAGATCGTACTCGCCAGAGAAATGTTCCCAAGGAATTCTCCTCCGCCTACCGCAACAAGATCGATCAGCTTGATGATAAGTCCGGCAGACAGGAACAGCATCATGCCTGCGTAAATGGCAAGGAATCTTTTCCTGTAATTCCAAAAATGCCCGGATTGCAATAATAAGTTGAACACCCGGCGAACCTTTATGCAGTAAGTGCTG
>OHAG01002178.1_pt1:0-10000 | contig 11265 bp, 4 predicted proteins | sample 1577081 | NCBI WGS metagenome assembly OHAG01 (sample SAMEA3541513, study PRJEB24748) | human gut metagenome | biome: human gut; feature: human-associated habitat; material: faeces | place: China | collected 2012
TCCAAGTAATGAATGCCCAAGTTTCTTTTGGGTCCCAATTCCAATATGATCCCCATGCTTCATTAGCCCATACTGCTCCTGAAAGAATACCCAGAGTTAAACAAAAAAAACCTAAACTAATAACACAATAACTCCACTGATCCAATTGTTGAATCAATTGGGACTTGTAATAATTCCTAACATAAAAAAAGGAAATGTTTTGTAAAATATTACTGCTTCCATTCATGTTTTGGATCTCGGTAAAGGAAAACAACCTATTTAATAAATGATTGCTTTGACTACTTATACCCTTTTGAAATGTAATAACCAGAAGCGCTACTGATAATAATGATCCACATAAAAGAGCTGCATAGCCCAATATGGTCATACTTACATGCATCATTAACCACCGTGATTGTAGAGCAGGTACTAATATTGTGTATTTATGCATTTGGGTTAAAAGATCTGAAGTAGCAAAACCCTGGGTAAAAATAGCACCTATCGCGGTTATTGCGCTTAAATTCTTTTTTTGTTTTTTAAAATACAGAACCATATGAATAATAAAGAAACTCCAGGAAAGAAAGATTAATGATTCAGATAAATCACTTAACGGGAAATGTCCCGAATAAATCCAACGAGTGACTAATAACCCCGTTATACAGAAAAAAGCAGCTATCATACCTTTTTCTGACGAATCATATAATTCTACGATTTCATCAACTAAGAAAGTTATCAAATGAATTGTAATTACAATTGAAACGATCGAAAAGGAGATATGAGTGAATATATGGTCTAAAATAGAAAATATCATAAAAAATCCCAAATAAAGAAAAATAGGATTCCGAAAATGGGAATCCAGAATTGAATTCATTATGATATTGTATCTCTTTTATTTTCGAAGATGCCATGCCGCCACTCGGATTCGAACCGAGATGCTCTAGCACTGCTTCCTAAGAGCAGCGTGTCTACCTATTTCACCATAGCGGCTTCTTTGAAATAATAATAGCTTATTCATATGTAATTGTCGAGATTGAAGAAGTTAATTGAATGCAATATTTTGTAGGAACCCGTTAAATGGATGAATACAAATGCCTCCAAATCAAATAGAGATGTTCAATTATATGATAATATGTCATTTTTAGTTAACTTACTAATAGATAGTCGTTTTTTTTGTATAGTTTATAGTCTACTGAGATGGAACTTTTGTAACTAGAGAGTCCCAGTCTCGTAGAATTTTAAATAAAACCCTTTCAATTGTTATTTTTTAATAATTTCGTTTTCATTTGTCTAAGTTCATTAATTTGAATCCAAAATAAATCTTATTTTTTGTTCATTGAAAAAGATAAAATCCATTTATTTTGGATTATTCAAAATAATACATTCTTTGTACATAATACCCAAAGGATATGGTAAAAAAACTTTTATCGATTGGGTTGAAGGCGAAAGATATACATCCGTCGATTTTGACTAAAGATCTTCTATCTACTCTTCCATTATGGAAGAGTAGATAGAATCGATGGGGAAACAATAATCTCCATCTCGGAAAGTATAAAATATACTAAAGGGGAAGGTCGCTTTGCATCTTGTGTGTGGTTTTTTTAGATTCAGTATACATAAAAATTCTTCTTCTACATAATATAAAACCAAAGCAACGAAGGGGAGCTCGCTTTCATATTGATCAGTTCAAAACATTCGAAAATCGAAATCATTACTAAATAAAAAATGAGCCAAATTGTCAAGTCAGACTGATTTCGATTCTTTCAATAGTTGATTATTTACTTGTCGCACAAAAAACTTTTTGAATTTCCAGTAGAAAGAGATTTTGCTAGCGAAAAAGCGTTTAAAGCTACCCAGTACCCTTTCTTCGTCCAAAAATTTTTACGGATACGCTTTTTTGACATCGAAGTGCGTTTTTTTGGAACTGCCATTCAAAAATGAAGAGGTTACTCATTATTATAGTTGGGATGTGAAAGACATCTATCATCTATTGTTCAAAACGAATTTTTCTTTTCATTGCACAACAAACAAATTTAAAAATCATTCATTTTTGTTTTATTCATGAAAACTAACTTTAATTAGCTAGAAAAAGCTTTGACATGTCAATTGATAATGAGAAAACGAAATCGGAGTACAGTACGTACCTATTTAGAGCTAAAAGATAGAAATAAAAACAAATAACTCTCGTGGTCTAGAATAAAAAAAAAGATCCGTTTATAATCCTCTTCCAGGTGTATTAATAAATCGTCCAATCCAATTGGTAATAATAACAGAATGCACAGGTCGTGTTAAAAGCGGTTTGTACACCCATATACATATAGTATATGGGTCCGTTATCTTATTTCCTCTATAGAGGACAAAGAAAATTAAGAAGAAACCCACAAATATCAGAAAAACTAAAATTCTTGTTGACCAAAGAAAATAATTCATGTTAAAGACAAAATCCACTTGGACCAGAAAACCCGTACCTATACTATTAAAAAATAAAAATATATTAAGTACGGGTCGATAAAAAAAAGAAAATTCAAGTGGGATTTTCTGGAACTATTAATAAGCTAGACCCATACTGCGAGTTGTTTCATGCCATAAATAAACTCGAACACTCAAGAAATCGGTTGGACAGGCGGATTCACATCTCTTACAACCAACACAGTCCTCCGTTCGCGGAGCAGAAGCAATTTGCTTAGCTTTACATCCGTCCCAAGGTATCATTTCTAATACATCTGTAGGGCAGGCTCTGACACATTGAGTACACCCTATACATGTATCATAAATCTTTACTGAATGTGACATTGGATTTATAAATTTTTGAACATCATAAATTTTCGATCTAGTAAACTTTTAAATCAATCATATAGTGATATACCAGATGAATCGATGGTTACCGGAATTTTTCGAATCAATCTATTTCGAGATCGACTCATGAGAAAGAGCCAAGATATTTTGCTTTTTTACAAACATGATCAGAAGTTACGTGTCATACATGTTAATTCCTCAATAAATTCGAATTGATTGATACGAGTTTCCTTTCTGTTAGGATAAATTGAAGAGACATGAGACAATAATCAGTCCCAATAGTTACTTCAACGGTTGCAATAGTTATAACATAACAAAAAGGGATAAAATGATACGAAACCACATTTAAGGAGTCTAACCATATTGCGGCTCGTGATCAATCCATAAACGCCGATAAAAAAGTAGGTACTCAAAACAAGTACATATTAAATTAAAGCAGCATTGACCGGCTTCTTATCAAAATTTCGATTCGTTTCAGAATGGAATCGATTCAATTGACTATAATATGACACACAGAACAAAAGAAGATATTGGTAATAGGTCGAATTAAACATTTTTATTTTATTTATTATACACAAAGACTCTTCAAATTGAAGGAATCGGTGTAATAATACAGAAGAGAGTCTGATTTGCATTGCGGGTTCTAAAGATTTATTACTGACAAGCCACAGCAATTGCATCATCTCTTAAAGTTCAAACAACTAAAAAAATGATAGAAATGAGTTCGAATGGAAGAAAAAATCTGTTACTAAGTAAAACCCAATTTATTGCTTATTACTTATAAAATCTTTCTTTATAACCCGGTTTGGTTTTGTAATACAAATAATCCTATACCAGGATGTATCTAGAAAAGTAGTAATTAGTGAAACAAAAAGATACTTGTAAAAACGAGCGAAGTAACTCCATCCCATCTTCAATATAATTAAGGCTAGACAAAGAAGAACGAATCTCCATGAAAAGGAAGACAAAAATGAATTCTAAACTGAGACTCTTCCGAGATTCCCGAATATAAAACCCGATCCCAAAAAGACTATCATGAGTTTCTTTTTTAGCTGGTACAATCATAGGCTTTTCCCGGATTCCTCCTTCCATGAATTAATGAAAAAAGAGAAGTTCATCAAAATGTAAGATTTAATAAATCAAATAATCCAAAATGACTCTTAAAATTAACGAGTTTTTGGCTCCCGAATATTTAACTGACCAATTAATTCTTTATACCGTACTCGATTTTTTTTTGACAAATAAGCCATCAGCCGTTGACGTTTTCCCAAAATTTTCAGTAGACTTCTCTGAGATAAATAGTCTTTTTTGTGTAATTCCAAATGTGAAGTAAGTCTCCGTATCTTATCGGTAAAACCGAATACTTGAAATTCAACCGATCCCCTGTTTTCTTCTTTTTCTTTTTTCGAAATAACTGAGCTAAATAAATTTTTTACCATAACAAGAATTCTTTTTCTCCTTCCGCCCCTTTTTCTTTTTTTTTTAAACAAATCTGAATTTGATCAATCATTAATAATGCCAATTAGTTTGTCCGGTTTTCACAATGATCAGAATTCTGCTATGGACCCATAACCCGGTTTTATCAAATAAAACGACTCAATGTAATTTGAATTAAATTTGAATCAAAATAGAAAAAGATGTTACATTATTGTACTCACAAACGAGAATAAATTAGATCTAAAAACGAATCAACAGAATTTTTTTTAGATCTAATTTATTTTATAAAAATGATTATCATGTATCAGAATGGAATGTAAGACAGTGCATGTGTGCGTCTTTTTCTTTTTTATATAATATACCATAGATAGAAAAAGTGTACTGTTAACGAATTTTGACTTGTGGATACATATGTATCCGTAACATACTGAAACGACTGCCATTATTGGTATCAAAGCAATAGCGGTTTACACAAGTTAAATCTTCTAATCGATAATTGGGCCAAAGAAATAACTCTAATTTAATGAATTTATTTCTATCAAAATGTTCCTTTTCATCCAAAAAGTGACCACAGTTTTTTACGTTGCTCCTATTGCAAACTGTTGTATTTCTATTCACATTAGTTCTATTTCTTGAATTGAAATAAATTAGACTTCTAAATTCTCTACGACGTCTAGGTGATGAAATAGTTTCAGGAACAAATAAATCATAATCATTTTCGTTTTTATTTCGAAGTATTTTTGGATGTTTTTCAATAGATTTTTTCATTTTTTTAGCAACATGTCTTTTTTCTTGGTATCTTTGATTAGTTTTGGGCTTACTCTTATGAACCAATGAAATACTTATGGTTTTATACATAATAAACTTTCTATCATTTTTTACAAACAGACGAACCGGTTCGATAATCAATATTCCCTTTTTGATCAATTCTGTAAGAGTTAAGTCTTTCTGAGTCAGCATTATATCCAAACTCATTTCTCCTCTTTGAATAGAGGATAGAGCAATTTCTTTTGGATTTATCAGTCTAAGCAGGAGACAATATATCTTGATATTATTGATCATTTTGTGATTCAAAGGATCATTCCATCTCAATTGAAAAATCAAATACCTTTTCAGGAATAAATCAAGTTCTGCTTCTGTATTACTCTTGTATTGCTTTTTTTTTCTACGTTTTTTCATGTTTGATTTCGCATAATCTTCTTCATCAATATTTTTTTGTTGGTTTGAAAGAATGGATTCAAGATTCTCTTGGTTTTGTACATCTGATCCAAGATTCCCTTGGTCGGTCGACTCTTTTTCTTCTTGATTTTGATTTTCTAATTCAAAAGATTTTTTTTCATTCGATGATCTAAAAATCTTTTTTTTTTGTTTTCCATTGATGTTTTTATTTTCCCTAACATTTTCATCTTCATTAAAATTGAAAAGAAGTAATTTGATTGGCAGAACCCACGGTTTAATCTTATATTTATTGTAAGGTAGGACAAATTCTGGGAAGAACCAAAGTCCTATATTCGATCTTGGACGATTTAGTATTTCTTCATTCATTCCCATCCAATCAAACAAAAAGCTTTTTGTTTGATTGGATGGGTCAATTTCTTGATGAATTTTGATATAAAAAAGACCCTTCTTATTCTTATCAATTTTATCAATTATTTGGTAATTATGAGTTTCACTTTGAATATTTTTATTGTTGTTTGTACTGGCATCAATATCGATCCAGGCCCCAATTTTGGATTTTTTTTTTAGGCAAGGGTCGAGAATGCGACAATCAAAATATTTTCTATTCAAATTTCTCGCCATATCCCTAATACCATCTTCTTCTAAATAATTATTGATAGGACCTAACAGATCGAGTAATTTTTGTTTATGTATGTTGTAATTATCATAAACCCCTTCTTTCTTCCTTTTTACTTGTAATGGCGATCGATAAATATATGAGCCGTTTCTATCTTCGTAATTGATCGATTTATATAATAAAAAATCATACCTGTAGTGTTTTTTAACATTTTCTTTTTGATTTGACAACGAAATTTTTTCATAATCAGTTTGTTTTTTGTAATGAATTAATTGGACTTTCTCATATAAATCCTGTTTGTTTAAATTTTTATTTTGAACGGTACAATGTTGATTGACTCTATTTTTCCATTTTTGTGTTACTAATTGAGACCATCTAATTGGAGATAAATCATATTGATAATGACCCCTTAACAACCAGTTTTTCAATTGCTTCGTTTTAGACTTACAAAGTTTTTTATGTCTTAATTTAGAATCGGAATGAAATATTCCTTGTATTCCAAAATAATCCTTTATTTCATTTTTAAGAAAAAGGGATGTTCTATGATATTGAAGGACATATCTTAACTTATCCAAGTTATTAACTTGGATTTGTGATAATTTATAAAATACATATGTTTGTGACAGGGAGGATAAGTTACAAAAAATATGTGAATTCTTGTTGCTAGTACTAATATTATAAAGTGACTCTTTTAGAGTAATTGTAGTTTGGTTTGTTTTATTAATTCTTTCTCGATTTGCTTCATTATTGTAAATGTATTTATCAATAATTTTTTTTGTTGATTCAAAAAAAAATGGTGTATTGAGACTGGGATTTTTTATGATATATAAAAAAATATCTCTGCATATCTTTTCACTAAAATATTTTATACAATAATGTAATTTGAGAATTAATCGAGCATTTCTTCTTTTTAATATCTTCCATATATTTTTTGATGATTCCCGTCTTCTTTTAGTATTATAACTTTTTTTGTTAGGACTCATTTTTATATCCGGTGTTAGAAATTCATTTTTCTTGTCTTTTGTAATTATTTCGATTTGATTTATGATTGTGTTTGTTCTATCAGTCAGATCCTGCATTTTCGTTTCTGACAGTGAATACTCTGTCCAATCCATAAATCCATTTTGAATGGATGATTTATGAATAATCCGATTATTGATTATGGAATCTTTTTCTTTTTTAGTTTGACTTGATTCATATATCTCTTTCAACCCAAATAATAAAATTTTATTTACTTTTGAAAGGTTTTTTATTATTCTTTTTAGAAATAAAATCTTTTTGATAACCCATTTTTTTGTTTTTTTTAAGATCTTTAGAAAAAATTTTGTTTTTTCTTTTAAAACTCTTAGAACTAGAAAACACTTTTTTTTCAATTTTCTAATTTTTTTTTCGATTATTTTAAAAATAGGTTCAAAAAAGGAAGGTCGGTTTCGAGGAGAACCAAAAGGAAGTTCCGCTTCCATTCCCCAAACTGTTAAAAAGCAAAAACTATCTTTTTGTCTTTTCTTTGTCATTGTATCTCTATGAGGGGATCGAAATTTAGATTCGTGCCATGGTTTCAAACAGAAAGGAAATAGGATCTTTATTTGAATACCATCTGTTAACCAGTTTTTTGGAAATTCGGTTTCTGATAATTGAACACCATTATAGGTACATTTAACATGCATCTCTCTATTCCATTCCTTTAAATCCTCGGACCACTCGGGAAATTGAAATAATAACATACGACCGATATTTTTAGCTATTATCAATGAAGGTAATATAATATGTTTTCTAAGAATGGATTGGGTTACTAACATGTAGCCTCGTATTACTTGAGCAAATAAAATGGTATCCCAAGCTTCTGCTATTTCTATCCGTACTTTCTCTTGTCTTTTGTCCTCCTCATTTTTCTCCACTTCTTTTTTTTCTTTCTCGGTATAATTCAAAAATTTTGAATTTTTACGCATCTCGTTTCTAAAAATGAATTTAATCCATTTAGAAATCTCAAAAGAAAAAAAGGAGAGTTTAGTTATTCTGTCCAAAAAAAGAGGAGAATGCGTATTTGCTTGAAACAGTTCCCAAATAACAGTTTTACGCCTTTGAGTACGCATGGAACCCTTGATTATCTCTCGACGAAAGTCCGATTGTTGCGAATAACGCATCAAAGCTACCTCGTCTACTTGATCAGGATCATTAGTATCTTTGGTATTAGTATCATGAGTATTGCTATTCTGATGTTCATCAGTAAAAATAACTACACGTTTGGCTTTTCTTGATCGAATTCCAGGATCTTCTGCCCCCATATCCTCTTCATTTTCCCCCTCCTGTTGGTCCAACTCGTCGATTAATTTGTATGACCATTGGGGGACTTTTTTACTGATTGTTTTTACTCCCATAGACTTTTTTCTAATTACGTTTTGATCTTTGGGATCAGTTATAACCGAATTAAATAAAAATTTTAAAAATTTTGCTCTATCTTCAGAATCTCCCTTTTCTTGTTCTGGAAATAAAGGAAGCCCCTTCAAATTGAAATTCAATGATGATTCTTTAATAAATTGACCAATAAAGGTCAAAAAATGGCCCATTTTTATTGAGAATAATTTTGGATCAAATGGATTATCCTGTTTTTGTTCAAATTCTCGGGAATCGGTGAGAAGAATACCATGAATTTTATTTATCCAAACTGTTTCCATGGAATTTTCTATAAAAATTTCGTTTATGATTGAAGGTGAATATGGTTTTTTGCTTGTTCCACGATAGGATCCGTTCATGAAAGGATCATATATCTTAGACAAGTATTCTTTTTTTTTGGTCTCATTATTACAATTACATAATCGAGTCCTTTTTTTGAGTATATTCATAATAAAAAGGGATTTTTTGTCTAAAGCCTTAATTCTATCTATAAACTCGTCGCTTTGTTTGTTCTTTTTTTGTTCATTGATATAAATCCAATAATTATATAGTTCAGTAGAAGAAAATTTTTCTATTGTAGACCAAGATATCTTTCTTTGTATCATTTCCAAAAAAGTTAACAAACTGAATGGATATGTAAAAGATATTTTGAGTTTTCCACAACTTTGACATGTATAAAAAAAATATTGTGACGTTTCATTTCGTACCGCATTTTCAACTCGATCATTTTTTATATATCGTAATGGACGATTCCATCGTTTATAGTCGAAAAGAAGAGACACAAAGGGCTGTTCAAACCATACAAAATTTTTATCTTCTTTGTTTTTAAGTATTTCTAACTTTAAATTTTTTGGATTCTCATTTAGATAATAAGTTTCCAAAACCGGGTCATTTTTATAGCATGTCGCTTTAACATCTAATTCGGTTGTTTTTTTACTGTTTCCACTTACTTTCTTCCCATTTACTTTGATTTCTTCCGTTTCATCAATTTTGTCTGGATCCCCTTTTTTGGAAGAAAGGGAGGAAGGATCTTCTTCCGTAGATCTCTCTTGTTCCGCTTTAGTCCCGGAAGTTGTTTCTACATATGTTTCTTCCTCACCTTCCCGTCTTTCGTCCGTTTCGGAAGTTTCTTTCAGTTTCTTAGTAAAAATGGGTGATGGTGTTCTGCCTAAATAGTAGACACAAGTAATAAATAAGAGAATACTAAATATTCGAGCCATAGAATTTTTCAATTCTGATACAAAATTTTTAGTAGATCGAATAAGTACATTTGTTCTAATAAAACGATTTTGTTGGATCCAGACTAATACCAATCCAACCCATTTCATGAATAAAATATGACCAATTAACCAACCAATAAAACTACTTGTTACAAATAACATCTTGTTGTTGCATCGAAACATATAAATGTTGACTAATCTGGCTAACATTGAACTTGGTAAAATGAAATGGTTGAATAATTGAAAAATTAGATTATTCAGGAATATACATTGAATGCTGAGATTACGCATTGAATTTTTTTTAGTAGATCCATAATCAAAAGGGTGTTTGTGATTGTTATGGAAGAAATGAAACAAGAGATACGGTAGAGCTAGGACAGTC
>OHAG01002179.1_pt1 | contig 11260 bp, 6 predicted proteins | sample 1577081 | NCBI WGS metagenome assembly OHAG01 (sample SAMEA3541513, study PRJEB24748) | human gut metagenome | biome: human gut; feature: human-associated habitat; material: faeces | place: China | collected 2012
CAAAAATTTTATATTTTTTTAATTGTCTACTTGACGGGATGCACACCAAACAATCCATATTTGTGACTTTCGTCGCTGCGTGTTGAATACTCGCTCTATCGCTCGTATCCAACACTTGCTTTCAGGCCACAAATATGGATTGTTTTATCTCCTGAGGGCTGTGCTTTGGCTGGAAAAAGAGAATCAGGGATTTAATTGATGGGGGATTTGGGGATTCTCCAGAAGAAAATAGTATGTGAGCTTGCTTTTGTAAACAAGATGGAATATTATGTCTATAAAAATATATTGAACGGGAGATATTTAAAAAATGAAAGTACAGATTGAAGTGGGTAAGGGTATTCAATGTGATGGTATAGAGATTATGTTTGGAAATAGTATTTCGTCTGTTGTGAAAGCTGTGGGTGAAGTTGATAAGTACGAAGATAATTACTATTTTTACGAGTCATCGCTTTTAGTACATGTAGATTCGAATAAGTGTATCGATGAAATAGAAATTAGAACTGATGAAGAACATAGTCATGTTGTAATGCTAAATGGTACTAATATTTTTTCTGAGATGAAAGATGTTGTTATAGAATTGATTGTAAGATTGAATCAAAGTCCTGTCGAAGATGAATTGGGAACATATGAGGCAAAAAGAATTGGCCTGGCATATTCGTTTAGCATGACGGACGAAGAAATTGAAGAAATGATTTCTGAAGCAAAAGAAGAAGGAACATACGAAGAAATGAAGGAAGAAATAGAAGCGGATATTAAGAGGGCAAAATATCTGCAAACGATTTCTATTCGTAAAACCAAATAATAAAAAAGAACGAGAAGTCTTATTTTGAAGGTTTGAGAATAAACAGAACCACCGAATCCTGTAATATATAAAAATGCACCTTTGAGCAATGCCAAGCTGCGGTTGAGCAGTTTGGATGCCGTGAAACGAAGCATTTTTATATATTACAGGATTTGGTGGTTCGTCTATTTTTTTAAATTTAAAAAGTCAGATTTTTCGTCTATTTTAGAAAAAATATGTTAGAAAATAACAATATGAAAAGATGAAAAAAATAATATGGTTAGTTTGAACTAAAAAACTTGACGTTTAATGGATTATATTATATGATAGTGCTTAATGTCTCGGACGATACAAAGTGATTTCTTTGTATTATTGAACAATGTGGGGAGGCTTTGAAAGAGAGACATTGTCAATTTTATACATTAAATTGGAGGAGAAGGATGAGAAGAAAAAGTAGTAAGCAGTTGTTTTCTGTATTGATGGCAGCTACCATGGTCATGTCGGGTATCAGTATCCCGGTTAATGCATCGCAGGTTGACGATGCGGTGGTGCGTTCTGTATTGACAAAAACAGAAGCAACGGCATCTGAAAGTAGGGAAATCAATTTCAACGAAGGTTGGAAGTTCCACTATGGAGATGTAGAGAATGCAGAGAAAAAGGATTTTGACGATTCTGATTTAGCCAAATGGGGAAATCTAAAGCTTCCTCATGATTTCAGTATTACACAGGAACCTTCTAATTCAAACGAAGCAGAGTCCGGATTTATGCCAGGAGGTACAGGATGGTATCGCAAGAACTTTACTTTACCATCTGATTATGAAGGAAAGAGCATTGTTCTGAATTTTGACGGATCCTATAACCACACTTATGTATATGTGAATGGTACAAAAGTTGGGGAAAATCACTATGGATATAATGACTTTGCTTTTGATATTTCAAAGCATCTTATCTGTGATGGTAAAACAGAAAATGTGATTAGTGTAAAAGTGGTACATCAGACACCATCCAGTCGCTGGTATTCCGGATCTGGTATCTATCGTGATGTAGAACTGATTGTTACGGATGCTGTACATGTTTCCAGAAATGGTGTTTATGTAACAACACCAGAGCTGGCAACAGAGAAAGGCGGAAATGTTACAGTAAAAGTTCAAACAAAAGTGCAGAATGATGGTAATGCACAAGTAGCAGGGAAGATTCGCACAACAGTTTTAGATGCAGAAGGTAAGGCAGTTTCTGAGCCAAGTACAACGGATGTGACATTGACAGAGAATGGCACAGAAGAAAAAGAACAGAATTTGAAAGTAAACAACCCTGCACTCTGGAGTACAGAGAAACCAAATCTCTACTATGTACAAACGGAAGTTTTGGTTGGCGATGAAGTAAAAGACATTAATAAAGAAACGTTTGGTTTCCGTTATATTGACTTTAATTCCAATACTGGATTTAGCTTGAATGGAAAGAATGTAAAACTGAAAGGTGTATGTATGCATCATGATCAGGGTGCACTTGGATCAGCATCCGAACGTGATGCTGTATATCGTCAGGTAAGTAAACTGAAAGAGATGGGTTGTAATGCGATTCGTACTGCTCATAACACACCTTCTTCCGTACTTCTTAAAGCATGTAACGAATTAGGTATGATGGTAATGGATGAGACCTTTGACGGATGGGCATTTCCAAAGAACGGAAACAGTCAGGACTTTAGCACACACTATAACAAGACGATTAGTGAGGATAATAAATTACTCGGTGCGACTGCAGGCGATACCTGGTATAAATTTGTACTGGAATCCAACATTGAACGTGATAAGAATGACCCGTCTGTTGTAATTTGGGATATCGGAAATGAGCTGAACTTTGGTGTTACTGATCCTAGCAAGTATGAACAGTATGCAAAAAATATGAAGAGTTATATCGAGGCGATTGATAAGACAAGACCAATCACAGTTGGTGATAATAATCCATACGGGTTACGATATAACACATACGGGGATTTCCGTAATAAAGTTACTGCGGTTCTGGCAAATAAGGGAGAAGGATTAGCGGGAGCAAACTATTCTATGGCAGCTATGAGTGGTATTCATAGTGCTCATCCAGATTGGAAAATTATTGCTACGGAGACTGCTTCACCAAGTAACAGCCGAGGTATCTACACAACATTGTCACAGTATGGTAAGTCTGGTGATTATCAGTGTACAGCGTACGATACTAATGCGGTAAGCTGGGGAAATACAGCACGTGAATCCTGGTGGTATACGATTAAAGATGACTTTGTATCCGGTGAATTTATCTGGACAGGATTTGATTATATTGGTGAGCCAACACCTTGGAACGGAACAGATAAAGGAAGTGTTAGTGGTGACAAATTGGCTGTACCAAACTCCTCTTACTTTGGAGTGATTGATACGGCAGGATTTGAGAAGGATTCCTTCTATTTCTATACTAGCCAGTGGAGAGAAGATAAACAGACACTTCATATCGTACCACAGAGTTGGAATAAAAAAGATCTCAGTATTTCAGGAGGTAACGTACCAGTTTATGTTTACTCCAATGCAGCAAAAGTAGAGTTGTATCTGAATGGAAAACTGATCGGTACTTCCACAAGAAATCCAATCAAGACGGCTGCCGGTCATGAATGGGCTACATACAGTAATGAATCTAATGATGAAGAACAGTGTGTTGCAGTCAACGAGAGTCAGAAGTGGAAAGCTCAGGCAATTCAGTTTAAGGTAAAATATGCGGAAGGTACACTTAGTGCGAAAGCATATGATGAAGATGGCAAAGAAATTACAGATACGCTGGGATCACAGAGTGTGACAACAAACAGTGATGCTGGAAGTAAGTTATCTGTTAAAGCAGAGAAGAGCGAAATTACAGCAGATGGAAGCAGTCTAAGTTATATAGCAGTAGATGTAAATGACAAAGATGGACGTTTTGTAAGTTCTGCAGACAATAGTATTCGTTTTACTTTAACAGGTAATGGAACAATTGTTGGTGTAGATAATGGAAATCCATCTACCGTTAATAAATTCCAGCAGAAATCCGTATTAACAAGCAGTAAGACAGCTAAGATTAAAGCATTTAGCGGAAAAGCACTTGTGATTGTACGCAGTACAAAGGATGCAGGTGGTTTTGCATTGAAGGCAGAATCTGCAGGTCTTACTGGAGAGACTGTATTTGTAAATACTGTAGGTGAAAAGAATGGTGAAGTATTTCTGAAAGACTATACGATAAAACCAGAGTACACTGTTATGATGGGTACAAAGCCTGAATTAGAGACAACCGTAACAGGTACTATGAGCGATGGATCTAAGCAGGAAGGTACGATTGATTGGAAACTGACAGAAGATGTGTACAATCATCCTGGTGAGTACGTTCTGGATGGAACAATGAAGTTTGGTAAAGAAGAAGTAGCTGTATCTGCAAACCTTCATGTAAAACCGATTATCGTAGCGGTACAGAACTATACAAGAGCAACTGTAAAAGGGCTTGTTCCAACTTTACCTTCAACATTAGCAGGAATTCTCCCAGATGGTACATCATACGGTGCATATCCGGTTACATGGGATAGTATTAAAGAGTCTGACTTAGAAAAAGTTGGAGATATTGTAAAAGTAAAAGGTAAAGTTGACGTAGAAGGTAAAGAGATGACAGCAACTGCAACGATACGTGTGGCAGAAGGTGAAGTAAAAGAAGCAGTCAATATAGCTCCAAAATATAAAACTTTAACAGAAAGCTGTGGCGAACCGGCAGATAATCTGCTTTCTATTGTAGATGGTGTTAATAATGTGTTGAATAAGCCAAATATGCGTTGGACAAACTGGAATGACCATTTATTAAACTCTTCACCAACCATCACATTTACCTGGGATGAGGTCTATGAGTTGGCAAGTATCAAAGCATGGTTCTTTGGTGATATGAATGTAAAAGCACCAGAGAGCGTAACGATTGCAGTATCTGAAGATGGAGAGAACTTTAAAGAAGTTGAATTTACACATGATGATTATCAGGTAAATCAGAAGAATGAACTGGTATTTAATGAGGTTCAGAAAGCAAAAGCATTGAGATTTACCATGAAACAGGTAGGAACAGGATATGTTGGTCTGACTGAGTTAGAAATCTGGACAAGTGAGAAGGGTTATACTTCAAACAAGACAGCGGAGTTAGAAGAACTGAAAGTGGATGGAACAGCAGTGGAAGGTTTTGCAGCCGATAAATACGAGTATACTGTAGTTGTAGACAAAGTAGACCAAGCTGTTGTGGATGCAGCTGCAAAAGATAATGCATCAGTAATGGTAGTACCGTTTAATAAAGAAAATGTTGTAAAGGTAATCGTTACTTCTGAAGATAGCAAGACAACCAATACCTATAAAATCAAGTTGATTGCTAAGGATCAGATTGCAGATAAAGCATTTATGGAAAAGGTAGAGGGCGAGATCAAGCAGGCAGAAGCTTTGAAAAAAGATGATTATACGGATAGTTCCTATGCGGAATATGAAAAAGCATTGAAGGAAGTAAAAGCAGTCATCGCAAAAGAAATAGTGACAAAAGATGAAGTAAATGCGGCACTTGAAAAATTACAGACAGCAAGAGGCAATCTTGTAAAAGTAACAAAACCGGCACCAGATACAAATAAGAATCCAGAAAAACCATCTGCGAATAAACCAGAAACAGGGGTTCCTTCTGTTGGAATGTTAATCAAGTACAAAAAAGCTATCTATAAGGTAAGAGAAGTTAACGCAACAGGTGGTACGGTAATGCTTGTTAAACGAAATAGCAAGAAAGCAAAATTTGTTATTCCAGCAACTATTAAGAGCGGAAATTATACCTTTAAAGTAACATCGATTGCAAATAAAGCGTTCAAGGGTGATAAGAAACTCAAGAAAGTTGTAATTGGTAAGAATGTTCAGGTAATCGGCAAACGTGCATTTGAGAAAGCTAAAAATCTGAGAAGTATTACAATTAAGTCCGTTTCTCTGAAGAAAGTTGGAAGAAGTGCATTCAAGGGTATCCATGCGAAGGCAAAGATTAAAGTGCCTGCTAAGAAAATGAAAGCTTATAAGAGACTTTTAAAGAAAAAAGGACAGAAATCAAGTGTAAAGATTATAAAATAATTGGTATAATCTGAAAGTATAGCTAACAGATTACCGCCCCGGCAGATTTTCTTCTGCCAGGGGCGGTTTTGCTTATAAAAGAAATTTACAGGATATAGAAACTCATTCTGTTTATTCATTCGATTTTATAAGCAGGATTTTTCGTCTATTTTTTGCAATACGTGAAATTGTATAACATTAAGCGCGATTTGCTGAGAAATTCTGTTTTATTTGCCACGTTGACAAAAGTGCGTTTCTTTGCTAACATAATTTACTAATATTAGTTATATTTTTAATCATTATTCAAGGATAGAAAGGAAGAAAACAATGGGAAAAATCATTAAAGAAGCAATTACATTTGATGATGTGTTATTAGTTCCAGCATATTCAGAAGTTATTCCGAATGAAGTTAATCTGGAGACAAAGCTTACAAACAAGATTAAGTTAAACATTCCATTTATGAGTGCCAGCATGGATACAGTTACAGAGCATCAGATGGCAATTGCCATGGCACGTCAGGGAGGAATTGGTATCATTCATAAGAATATGTCCATTGAGGCCCAGGCAGAAGAAGTAGACAAGGTAAAACGTTCAGAGAACGGTGTTATTACAGATCCTTTCTATCTTTCCCCAGAACATACCTTACAGCAGGCAGAAGACCTGATGGCGAAGTTTCGTATCTCTGGTGTACCAATCACAGAGAACGGTAAATTAGTCGGAATTATTACAAACCGTGACTTAAAGTTTGAGACAAACTTTAATAAGAAGATTAAAGAGTCTATGACTTCCGAAGGTTTAGTTACTGCAAAAGAGGGAATTACTTTAGAAGAAGCAAAACAGATTCTTGGCAAAGCAAGAAAAGAAAAATTACCTATCGTAGATGATGATTATAACTTAAAAGGTTTAATTACAATTAAGGATATCGAGAAGCAGATTCGTTATCCATATTCCGCTAAGGACAGCAATGGCCGTCTTCTCTGTGGTGCAGCAGTAGGATGTACTCCAGACATCTTAAACCGTGTAGACGAGCTTGTTAAGTCCCATGTAGACGTTATCGTTATTGATACCGCTCACGGACATTCCGCTAACGTATTGAAGACATTTGCTTTAGTTAAAGAGAAGTATCCTGACTTACAGGTTATCGCGGGTAACATCGCAACAGCAGAAGGAACAAAGGCCATGATCGAATGTGGTGTTGATGCTGTTAAGGTTGGAATCGGACCTGGTTCTATCTGTACGACTCGTGTAGTTGCAGGTATCGGTGTTCCACAGATTACCGCTGTTATGGATTGTTACGAGATGGCAGATAAGTATAACATTCCAATCATCGCAGACGGTGGAATTAAGTTCTCTGGTGATGTTACAAAGGCTATCGCAGCCGGAGCGAATGTTGTAATGCTTGGTGGACTTCTTGCAGGTTGTGACGAGAGCCCAGGAGAATTTGAGTTATATCAGGGAAGAAAATATAAAGTATACCGTGGAATGGGCTCACTGGCAGCTATGGAGAACGGAAGTAAAGACCGTTACTTCCAGGCTAACGCTAAGAAGTTAGTACCAGAAGGTGTAGAAGGCCGTGTAGCATATAAAGGTAAATTGGAAGATACCATCTTCCAGCTCGTTGGAGGATTACGTTCCGGTATGGGATATTGCGGAGCGAAGACGATTCAGGAATTAAAAGAGAAGGGACAGTTTGTAAAGATTACAGCAGCTTCCTTAAAAGAGAGTCATCCTCATGATATTCATATCACAAAAGAAGCACCAAACTATAGTGTAGAATAATAAGAACGCAAAGGCTGCGCAGATGGGGTTTAGCTCTATCTGCGCAGTTTTTTTATCGTCTTCCTATTATGAAGTCAGGTGTAGAATTTAAGCAGTATTCTGAAGAAAGCAGTCATTGAATATTTCATAGAAAGAAGGGATTCGATGTTTTTTTCCAGCGGACAAAAGCAGGTCTGGATGAAAAATAGAGTGAGGAAGAGAAAAAAGTCTGGGAAAAAACGAAAAGGGAGAAAACAAATATCAAATAAAAGACAGTTGGCAATTACAATACTTTTTCTGGCAGTATTTATTTCTATTTTACATAGTAGCTTTCTTTGGAAACCAAATAGTGTGTCAGGAATTTCACCAAAGCAGGAAGAGGGAAGTGATGTTGGAAGCCGTGTACTTCCCGCGGAAGATGGCCCTTGTGGCAGACCAGAGATTACAGAAGATTTTTTAGATAAGAATCCGTATAGCCGAAGTGGAATTGCTTTAAGGAAGGTAAAGGGAGTCGTTATCCACTATGTGGAAAATCCGGGCAGTACGGCAAAAGAGAATCGGGATTATTTTAATAATCTGCAAAACACGCATCTTACCAAGGCAAGTAGTCATTATATTGTTGGTTTAGATGGAGAGGTTATTCAATGTATTCCGCAGAGCGAAATTTCTTATGCATCAAATAACCGGAATAAAGATACGATTTCGATTGAGTGCTGCCATCCAAAGAAAAACGGGAAGTTTAATGACAAAACATATAATTCGGCTGTGCGCCTTACAGCGTGGATTTGCAAGACGTATGGTTTATCTTCCCAAAATGTGATTCGTCATTATGATGTTACCGGAAAGATGTGTCCGAGATATTATGTAAAACATGAGCAGGCATGGAAAGATTTTTGCAATAAAGTGCAGGAATGTCTGGAAAAAGATTGATTATAATAGAAAAATGAGATATGATATTTAACTGTGAGTATCTATACCCATGAACACTTAGATTGTTAATTTGCAGGAAATGATAAGAGGTAATTCATAAAGGGTATAAACGATAGAAGAAAAAGGAAAGGGATGAAACGATGAGTTATAAAGTAGGTGTAATCCGAGGAGACGGAATCGGTCCGGAAATCGTGGCAGAGGCACTTAAAGTATTAGATAAAGTGGCGGAAAAATATAACGAAACGTTTGATTACACAGATATCCTTCTTGGCGGTGCATCCATTGATGCAACAGGAAAGCCTCTTACAGAAGAAGCATTAGAGATAGCAAAAAGCTGTGATGCCGTACTGATGGGTTCTATCGGTGGTAATACAACAACTTCTCCATGGTATAAGCTTCCGGCAAACTTAAGACCAGAAGCAGGACTTCTGGCTATCCGTAAAGGACTTGGATTATTTGCCAATATGAGACCGGCATATCTTTATGAAGAGTTAAAAGACGCCTGCCCATTAAGAGAAGACATTATCGGAGACGGTTTTGACCTTGTCGTTATGAGAGAGTTAACAGGTGGTCTTTACTTTGGAGAAAGAAAGACATTTGAAGAAGATGGAGTGACAAAGGCTGTTGATACTCTTACATACAGTGAGGAAGAGATTCGTCGTATCGCTATCCGTGGTTTTGATATTGCTATGAAGAGAAGAAAGAAAGTAACAAGCGTAGATAAGGCCAATGTACTTGATTCTTCCCGCTTATGGAGAAAGGTTGTCAACGAAGTTGCAAAAGACTACCCGGAAGTAGAGTTAGAGCATATGTTAGTTGATAACTGTGCCATGCAGTTAGTGAGAGATCCTAAGCAGTTCGACGTTATCCTTACAGAGAACATGTTTGGTGACATTTTATCTGATGAGGCAAGTATGGTAACTGGTTCTATCGGAATGTTATCTTCTGCAAGTTTAAAAGAAGGAAGCTTCGGTTTATATGAGCCAAGCCACGGTTCTGCACCAGATATCGCAGGACAGGATATCGCCAATCCAATCGCAACCATCCTTTCTGCATCTATGCTTCTTCGTTATTCTTTCAATATGGATGAGGCAGCAGACGCTGTAGACAATGCAGTAAAACAGGTATTAAAAGATGGATACCGTACTGTAGACATCATGTCTGAAGGAATGACAAAGGTTGGATGTAAAGAGATGGGAACTCTTATCGCAGAACGTATCTAGATGTAGTTGAAAGTTATTTAGAATTGTATCGGATAAGGGTATATTCAATGGAAGAAGTATCTACATTGGATAAATAATTTATATTTTAGAAAATGAAGATTTCATTTCTAAGTGAATCATTGGAGGTTAATTATGAATAGTGACCACGTAAAAAAAGGAATGCAGCAGGCACCACATCGTTCCCTGTTTAATGCATTAGGTTATACAAAAGAAGAGATGGAAAGACCTTTAGTAGGTATCGTAAGCTCCTACAATGAGATTGTTCCAGGACATATGAATCTTGACAAAATCACACAGGCTGTAAAGATGGGTGTTGCTATGGCTGGTGGTACACCAGTTGTATTCCCTGCAATTGCTGTATGTGACGGTATTGCTATGGGACATACTGGAATGAAGTATTCCTTAGTAACAAGAGAGTTAATCGCAGATTCCACAGAATGTATGGCAAAAGCTCATCAGTTTGATGCTTTAGTTATGATTCCAAACTGTGATAAGAACGTACCTGGACTTTTAATGGCAGCAGCACGTATCAATGTACCAACTGTTTTTGTAAGTGGCGGTCCAATGTTAGCAGGACACGTTGATGGAAGAAAGAGAAGTCTTTCTTCTATGTTTGAGGCAGTAGGTGCTTATGAAGCTGGTAAAATGACAGCAGAAAAGGTAGAAGAATATGTTAACAAAGTATGTCCTACCTGTGGTTCCTGCTCTGGTATGTACACAGCCAACTCCATGAACTGTATGACAGAGGTTCTTGGTATGGGGCTTCGGGGTAATGGTACAATTCCAGCCGTATATTCCGAGAGAATCCGTCTTGCAAAACATGCAGGTATGAAGGTTATGGAATTACTGAAAAATAATGTACGTCCAAGCGACATTATGACAAAGAAAGCTTTCTTAAACTGCTTAACAGTAGATATGGCACTTGGATGCTCTACAAATACAATGCTTCTCCTCCCTGCAATCGCACATGAAGCAGGCGTAGAACTGAACATGGATATTGCGAATGAAATCAGTGCAAAAACACCAAACCTTTGCCATCTTGCACCAGCAGGACCAACTTATATGGAAGACTTAAACGAAGCTGGCGGTGTATATGCTGTTATGAATGAACTTAGCAAAAAAGGACTTCTTTACGAAGACCAGATTACTGTAACAGGAAAGACAGTAGGAGAGAATATCAAAAACGTTCATAACTTAAACCCAGAAGTCATTCGTCCAATCGACAACCCTTACATGGCACAGGGTGGAATCGCTGTCTTAAAGGGAAATATCGCACCAGATACTGGTATCGTAAAACAGTCTGCTGTTGTTCCTGAAATGATGATACATGAAGGACCTGCAAGAGTATTTGACTGTGAGGAAGATGCAATCAAGGCAATCAAAGGTGGCGACATTGTTCCTGGTGATGTTGTTGTTATCCGTTACGAAGGACCAAAGGGTGGCCCTGGAATGAGAGAAATGTCAAATCCTACTTC
>OHAG01002190.1_pt1 | contig 11231 bp, 7 predicted proteins | sample 1577081 | NCBI WGS metagenome assembly OHAG01 (sample SAMEA3541513, study PRJEB24748) | human gut metagenome | biome: human gut; feature: human-associated habitat; material: faeces | place: China | collected 2012
GGGGTCAATCCAATATTTGGATTGACCCCGGAGCTCCTTACATTAAATGTCATTCAGTACAATTTTAAATTCTTCTAGTACTTGAGATACTAGGTTTTCATCTAGTTTTTCATAATAGTCTAAAAGATTAGACTCCTGTATTGATTCAAAGGCTTTTCTACTTGATTCCATCCAGTTTTCAGGTATATATACCCATACTATTTCTGTATAACTACAACTTAATAAAAAATGTTCCATTCCAAAAAAGCTATACTCTTCAATCTCATGAAGTTCATTAAACTTTTTATAATCCTCAACTATTTGCGATGTTATCTTATACTCATAAATATCGGCATAGAAGAAATCAAACTTTCTACTTTCTGCCTCAAAAGCATTACAACAGACTACTTTTATTTTAGGATTCTTAGGAAAATTGCTATAATATAAATCTATTACCTCTTGGCTGATTTCATAAACAACTATTTCCTCTACTTCTGGCTTTTGGGCCATTTCTTCTATCACATATCCAAGACCTAATCCAACAACGCCAACTTTTCCTTTTGCCATACTTATAGCAAAATATGAAGCTTGTATTTCTAATGGTGTTAATCTCATCCAAATATGGCTAGGACCATGTAATTCAAGTATTTCTATATCATATTCATCTTCTTTTTGGTATAAATATCCTTGAACTATTCCCTTTAATCCATCTATTGATTTAAATTTATTAACTAAATCTTTAGCAGTTTTAACACCAACATTCGGAATTCCTAATGCATATATAAACCTATATAGTTCAGGTGTCTTACTTCTTTCTACTGCATCTAATAAATTCTGAGCCTTCTTTGGTCCAAATTTATCTAAAGTTAATAATTTTTCGTAATCTAGCTTATATAAATCCGCAATTGATCTTATATCAAGCTTTTCAAATAACTGTTCTGCTGTTTTTTCTGAAAAACCTTCAATATTCATAGCATCTCTACAAGCAAAATGAACTATACTTTTTACCATTTGAGGTTTACATGATAATGTATTTTCACAAAAATAGTGAGCTCCATCTAAAACTAAATGACTTCCACAAGCTGGACAAGTCTCTGGTACTCTAATTTCAATAGCATTTTCTAAGCTTGATTCAACAACTCCCATAATTTCTGGAATAACATCATTAGATCTTCTAATAAATACATCTGCACCTATCATTACACCTTTTCTTTTAATATCATCCATATTGTTAAGAGTTGCTCTCTTAACTGTAACTCCAGCAAGTTCAACTGGTTCAAGTATTGCTGTAGGTCCAACTCTACCACTTCTACCAACATTCCATTCAACGTCTAAAAGTTTAGTTGTAGCTTCCTGAGCTTCAAACTTAAATGCAATTGCCCATTTAGGGAACTTAACTGTATATCCTAGAAGTTCTCTTGTTCTTATATCATCAATAGCAATAACAACTCCATCAATATCATAATTTAAATCAAATCTCATATCTTTGATTTCATTTATATATTTTTCTACTTCTTCTAAAGTAGTCGCATATCTTATATACTCATCCATTGGAAGACCTTTTTCTTTTATGAAGTTAAGCATTTCCTCATAAGTTTTGAAGTTTTGTCCTTCCTTATAACCTACATCATAAAAGAATGCAGAAAGTCCCCTTCTAGCTGTTTCTTTGACATTTAGATTTCTTAAAGCTCCAGCAGCACCATTTCTTAAATTTTTAAGTGGTGTTTCTGCTGTAGCATTATATTTATCAAAAGCTTCAACAGTCATTATTGCTTCACCATGAACTTCAAACAAATCACCACTTGAAGTCTTTAATGGAATCTCCTTTATTGTCTTAACTTGAGCTGTTACTTCTTCCCCAGTTTCACCATTTCCTCTTGTTGCAGCAGTTTGAAGAATTCCATCTTCATTATATGTTAAGTTAATAGTTAATCCATCAAATTTCTTTGTTATAACATATCTAAGCTCAGGTAAATTTTCACCCCTAGAATTCATTTCATTTACAAACTTAACATTTCTATTATGCCAGTCTTTTATTTCATCAAAACTTTGAGCCTTGTCTAAACTCCAAAGTCTTGCTTTATGAGTATATTTATTAAACCCTTGAAGAACTACATCACCCACTCTTTGAGTTGGTGAATAAGGTAATACGTATCCTGTTTCTTCTTCTAAAGCTTTTAATTCATCATATTTGCTATCATACTCTTTATCAGATACCGATGGGTTATCTAAAGAATAGTATTCATAGGCATATTTATTTAAAAGTTCAACTAATTCTTCTACACGAACCTTCTTATCCATTTAACTCATCCCTTCTTCATCTACAAATTAAAAGTGGTAAGCCAAGAGTTTCATCTTAAGCCTCCCACTTGTCACTTATAACTCTTATAAAATCTCTAATTTTGCCATTGATAACATCAGCATTTTTACTCCTTGTTGGTTAAATGCTATTGTTAATTTTTTATCTCCATTTACATCTGATACCGCAACTATTGTTCCCTCACCAAATTTACCATGTTTAACTTTTCTTCCAATAGTAGCTTCTGCGGCAGTCATTGTAGATGTTACTGATACTTCATTTGATACTGAACTTGCTCTATTTCCTCCACTAAAATTCCTATTCTCAAAGGTTCCATAATTACTTCTTAAACTATGTGGATTACTATAAGATGGCTTAAATCTACCATTTACTGTTCCTGCTCCTGAAGCTGTCGTTACATCTTTGCTATCCCCAGTAATTGTAACGTATTCTCTAAGTTCAGGTTTAATTTCAGAAATAAAGTCTGATTGAGGATAAGCAACTGTTCTACCAAATACTCTTCTAACTTCTGCTGAAGTCATAAATAAAGTTTCCTTAGCTCTAGTTATACCAACATAGCAAAGTCTTCTTGACTCTTCCATCTCAGCATCACTATTAAATGATGCTTGCCCCGGGAATATTCCATTTTCCATCCCAACCATAAATACTACTGGGAACTCTAATCCCTTTGCGCTATGAATAGTCATTAAAACAACGCTACCATTTTCATCTTCTTCATCTTCAAGTTTATCTGTATCTTGAACAAGAGAAACTTTTTCTAAATAAGCTTCTAATTGAGTCTTATTTATATCAAACTCACTTGAACCTGCTTCTTTTTCCTTTTCATAATTTTTCTCAAAATCAACAGCATCAGATACAAGTTCCTTTAAGTTTTCTATTCTACTCTTATCTTCAATTTGTTTTGAAGCTTCAAGTTCTTTAATATACCCTGTATCTTCCAAAATTGTCTCAATTAAATGTGATACTGGTACAGTTTCAGAAATAACCATCAGGTTTTCCATAAGCTCCATAAACTTTTCAATACCTGCACAATTTCTAGCAGTTAATGTTGGAATAGTTCTAACTTCTGATAATGCATCCCATAAAGGTAATTCATAAGCCTCTGCAAAATCTAAAACCTTTTGTATAGTTGCATCTCCAATTCCTCTCTTAGGAACATTTATTATTCTTCTTAAAGCTATACTATCAGAAGGGTTAACTAGAACTTTTAAATAGCTTAACATATCTTTAATTTCTTTTCTGTCGTAGAACTTAGTTCCACCTATAATCTTATAAGGAATAGATGCTCTTCTTAGACTTTCTTCAAATATACGTGATTGAGCATTAGTTCTGTAAAGTATAGCAAAATCTTTATATTGTTTATTTTGCTCTTTCTTTATTTTTTCTATTTGATTAGCTACAAATGTACCTTCATCACCATCTGAATATGCTCTATATACCTTAATCTTACTTCCACACTCTTGATCTGTTCTAAGAACCTTGCTTTTTCTATTTGCATTATTTACTATAACAACGTTAGCCGCATTTAATATATTAGCTTTTGAACGGTAATTTTGCTCAAGCTTTATTACCTTTGCGTCTGGATAATCTTTCTCAAAACCAAGGATGTTCTTAATATCAGCTCCACGCCATTGATAGATGCATTGATCATCATCCCCTACAACGCAAATATTTCTATGTTTTGCTGCAAGTAATGTTACAAGCTCATATTGAGCCCCGTTTGTATCTTGATACTCATCTACCATAATATATTGGAATTTTCTTTGATAAAACTCTAATGTTTCTGGATTTTTCTTAAATAATTCTACTGTCTTACAAATTAAATCATCAAAATCCAAGGCATTATTTTCCTTTAATCTTTTTTGATACATTCTGTAAACTTCAGCAATCTTCTTTTCTCTGAAGTTAGATTCATGTTGCCTATAGTAAGAATCTGCACTTTGCATATTATCTTTTGCTCTACTTATCTTACCCATTATTTCTTGTTCAGTTATTTCTTTGTCATTTATATTAAGAATTTTTATGCACTCTTTTATAAGTGTCTTTTGATCTGTTCCATCATATATCGTGAAATTCTTTTTATATCCAAGTTTTTCTATTTCCCTTCTTAGTATTCTTACACAAGTTGAATGAAATGTAGATATCCACATGTCATTAGCCTTATCCCCTATAAGTGCTTGAACTCTTTCTTGCATCTCTTTAGCTGCTTTATTCGTAAATGTTATTGCTAATATTTTATAAGGAAAAATATTTAAATCTTCTATCATATGAGCCATTCTATGTGTTAGAACTCTAGTTTTACCTGAACCTGCTCCCGCTAAAATAAGTACAGGCCCCTCTACAGTTACTGCACCTTCATATTGTTCTTTATTTAGTAAAGATTTTAAATCCAAAAGAACATCCTCCCTTCATTTTCACGACTAAACTATATCTTTTAATCGAACATACAATCTATATAAAAATTATTATAACATAGTTAGTATATATTATTACCATAATTAATTAAATTTAAAAAACCTATTGTAATATAGACTAATATAATAAATCACACCCTATTAATACGATTTAATAAATTTTGAAAAACGCTCAATGAAATCATTTCCATTTTTTTGTTTTTGAACGCAAAAAAACGCAACCCTTGGGGCCAGGTTGCGCTTCAGCAATAAGCAATAAATAAAAAGGGGGCTATTTAATTCCTTTTATTTATCCTTGCATTAATATTATAGTAAAGAAAATTTTATATTGCAAGGGATTTTTGAAAAATATCTTGCTAATTTTTATACATATGAATGTTTTTCTATCATTTTTTGTTTTCTTTCGTTAAAAACTCTTTAATATAGCTAATTCCTCATCTGTAAGTTCTCTATATTCGCCTTCTTCTAAATCTTCATCTAAAGGTAATGTACCAAATTCAGTTCTCTTTAAATATGTAACTTGTTTACCTACAGCCTCAAACATTCTTTTAACTTGATGGAATTTTCCTTCTTGAATAGTAATCATAACTTCTGATCCCTCATCAGTTGCATTTAATATTTCAAGTTTTGCCTCTTTACAAAGATATCCATCATCTAATGTTATTCCAGATTTGAACTTAGCTATATCCTCATCAGTAACTTTTTTATCTATTTTAGCATAATAAACTTTATCAACCTTCCACTTTGGAGATATTAATCTATGATTTAATTCTCCATCGTTAGTTAATAATAATAATCCTACTGTATCCTTATCTAATCTTCCTACTGGAAATGGTTGAAAGACTTGATGTTCAACCTCTAATAAGTCAATTACTGTTTCATCTCTGTTATCATAAGTGGCAGATACTACTCCATCTGGTTTGTTCATCATTAAATAAATAAACTTTCTATAGAAAATTTCTTCTCCATTAATAATAATTTTATCATTTTCAGGATCTACTTGCATTCCACTATCTTTGGCTACTTCTCCATTAACCTCAACTAATCCACTTCTGCAAATTTTCTTAAGCTCTTTTCTTGTACCATAACCTAAATTAGATAGTACCTTATCTAGTCTTTCCATAAAACACCTCGTAAAACTTTTATATAGCTTATTCTATTATTAATATCCCCCAATTGCAAGAATTTAAAAATATAGCCTCCTAGAAATCCATATATTGGATGTTCCCCGGAGGTTCATACATTTTTTGGAACTATTTAATTTCAAACTCAACTATATCATAATCTTCATAGGCAACATCTTTATGAAAGCTTTTATCTAAAACTAGCACTCTATAACTTCCATTCTTAAATGGAACAAATGTATAATAATTTTTTCTACTGTATCCTTGTGCTAAAGTCCATTCACCATTTATCATAATATAAAATTCATAACACACTTCTTTTCCACCTTCAGATACTACTTCAAAAGTAACTTCATTGCCTATTTTTAATTCATTGCATGAAATTTGTAATTTAGTTGAGTTCACAGGTACAACCTCATGAACGTAAACAGAAACTTCCTTTTTACTATCATATTCTTCAGTAGATTTTATATTTTTTGCATATATTACAAAAGTATATTTTCCAGGACATTTTGGTTTTATCTTTATTGATTTCTCATCTACAAAACCAGTATCCTCTACTTCATATCCATTTATTTTAGTTACAAATTTAGTTAAAACATCTTTTGTATTTTTAGTAATTACTTCAACATTAATTGTATCTCCCACTAAATAGGTTTCTTTACTATTTAATAAAATATAATCAATATCTGCTGCTACATAATCTTTTGCCTCAATGAATAAAGATGTAGATGCATCATAGTTTTTTGAAGAAAATTCATCCTTTATTTTAATATCAACTTCATACTCTCCAGCTTCTGTTGGTATAAAATTAACCCAATTATTTATTCCATAATCTATTTTTTCCTTTTCTATACCATTTTTATATATTGTAAATTTATATAGTGGTTTAATTCCTCCATCGGTTTTAATTTTTATATTTACAGTTTCACCTATTATACATCTTTTTCCTTTATCACATTTAACATCAACTATTCTAACTGGTTTTTCACCTTTATTATAAATTTCATATTGAATAGATGCTGTATCTTCATGGTCTCCTTCAAATGAAATATCTTTAACTTTAAGAGTTATCTTATATTTTCCCTCATCCCTCGGTTCCCATACATACTCATTTCCTCTTATATAACCGCTATCTTCTGATATAGGTCCTTCTATAATATATCTATATAATAATTCTCTACCACCATCTACTAAGGCCAATAAATTCACTTCAGTTCCAACTGCTTGTGGTGATTTGATATCACTTTTAAATGATCTAATTTTAACTTCATTATATGGATTTACATTATAAACAATAACAGCTCTATCATCGAATGAATTAGCTGAAAACATATCCCTTACATAACATAATAGCTTGTACTCCCCTGGTGACTTTTCCTTAAAAGTGACCATACTCTTAGAAGAAAAGTCCTGAATACATGTAACCTTTCCTTCCTTATTTATTTTTAAAAATTTATATAATAATGGTCTATTCTTTTCATAATTAGCTTCAACCTTAAAAATTAACTCTTCATTAACTAATATATTCTGAGTTAAACACAGAAAGTTCGTTATTTCAACTTTTTCTAAGTCTTTAACTTCAAACTTTACAGTCTTGAAATCATCAACATTTCTTTCAGAATCTACCTTTTTGCACTCTATCAACACTTCTATATTACCCGGTTTTGTAGCTGTAAAAATAAACTCATTTTCTGTAGTATAATCTCTTAGAACTTCCCAATCTTTTTCCCCCTTTATCCAAAATCTATATAATACTAACTCTTCGCTTGATGTAACATTAATGTGCAACTTTTCTCCAACATTTATCTTATTTTTACTTATTTCAACTTTATCAATTACTTTTGAATTTTCTACTATTTCATATTCTGACCTACCAAGATAGTCATATGCATTTTTACAATTAGTTGATTTTCCTTGAACCATTATCATATATTTTCCTGGTTTAGTAGGTTTCCATGTACAAATATTGCTTTTTGAAAAGTCTTGTATAGGCTTCCATATTCCCTCAATACCCTCCATAAATTTATATTCAACATCATCATTTTCAGTTAAAAATGCTGCAATATTTATATTTTTATTTAAGTCAGCAGGGCTTTTATTGTCAAAATCAATTAAAACCTCTTTCATCTCTCTCCACCTCACCATATAATATATACTTAATCTCACCATAGTTTACATAATTTTCTATATAAATTATACTATTTCCTTTTTAAAATAAAAACTGAAATTTGTCTAATATATATAAAAAAAAGAACAAACTATAGATATATTTCTACAGTTTATTCTATATTTTTATCCTTCACCAAATATATTAAATTTTTTTGTAATCTCTTATCATCTTCTATAGTTCTTTTCTTAGCATTAGGAGTTTTTCCTCCACCCCGTCTTATCTTTTGGGATAAATGCCTTTGTTCTAACATTGCTCCAATGTTTTCATTTGTGTAGATATATCCTTTAGGACTAATTACAGCAGCTTTTCTACCTAAGCAAATAGCAGCAACTCCATAATCCTGAGAAACTATAATATCATCACTAGTACATTCATTTACTACTTTCATATCAACACTTTGAAATCCACTATCAACAACTCTAACTTCTCCATAGTCTACTGTTATGTAATGATGAATATCACAATAAATTATAAGGTCTAACTCATACTCTTTTGCTATCTTTGTAATAATGGAGATACCTGGACAGGCATCTCCATCAACTATAATTTTCATATTGTAAAATAATTATTTTAATCTAGATTCTAATTCAGCTTTTAAATCTTCATAACCTGGCTTACCAAGTAAAGCAAACATGTTCTTCTTGTATGCTTCAACTCCTGGTTGGTCAAATGGATTTACTCCTAATAAGTACCCACTTATTCCGCAAGCTTTTTCGAAGAAATAAACTAATTGTCCAAAGTAGTATGGGTTTAACTCAGGAATATTTAATACCATATTTGGTACTCCACCATCATTATGAGCTAATAAAGTTCCTTGGAATGCTTTCTTATTAACGAAGTCAACAGTTTTTCCTGCTAAGAAGTTTAATCCATCGGCATCATTTTCAGAAGCTTCTATGATTATTTCTTTAGTAGCCTTTTCTACATTAAGAACTGTTTCAAACATTATTCTATTACCATCTTGGATGAATTGTCCCATTGAATGTAAGTCAGTTGAGAAATCAACTGCTGCTGGGAATATACCCTTTTGATCCTTACCTTCTGATTCTCCATATAATTGCTTCCACCATTCATTGAAGTAGTGTAAAGATGGCTCATAGTTAACTAATACTTCTACAGCTTTACCTTTATTGTATAAAGCATTTCTCATAGCAGCATATTGATAACAAGCATTTTCTTTTAATGAAGGATTAGAGTAAATTTCTCTTGCATCAGCAGCTCCTTGCATTATTTCTTCAATATTTACTCCAGCAGCCGCGATTGGTAATAATCCAACTGCAGTTAAAACAGAGAATCTTCCTCCAACATTATCTGGAACAACAAAAGTTTCGTAACCCATTTGATCAGCTAAACCTTTTAAAGCTCCTCTTTCTTTATCTGTAGTAGCAAATATTCTTTCTTTTGCTCCTTCAACTCCATATTTCTTTTCCATGAAGTCTTTGAATAATCTAAATGCTATTGCAGGTTCAGTTGTAGTACCTGACTTAGAGATAACATTAACAGATACATCTAATCCTTCGATAGCTTCAAATAATTCTGTTATATATGTTGAACTTATATTATTTCCAACAAAGAATATTTTTGGAGTCTTTCTCTTATTGTTTGGTAGCATATTATAGAAGTTATTTGTTAACATTTCTATAGCAGCTCTTGCTCCAAGATATGAACCACCTATACCTATAACAACTAAAACGTCTGAATTTGATTGAATTTTTTTAGCAGCAGCTTGTATTCTTGCAAATTCTTCTTTGTCATAATTAACTGGTAGATCAACCCATCCTAAAAAGTCACTACCAGCTCCTGTACCCTCATGAACTGTATCGTGAGCCCACTTAACCATACCTTCCATCTTATCTAATTCACTTAAAGACGCATATGGTTGAACTTTTGATAAATCTAAACTTAAACCATTTTTCATTTTCATACCTCCAAATAATGTGGGATTTTTAACAACCTTTATTATATCATAATTTTTCTTATACTAACAATTTTAACAATAATTAATTTAATAAATTATTCTGTCATTACTTTAATTACTTGCTCAACCTTTTCTTCATTTAATGCCTTGGCTTTCCCTACATTTCCACCAAGCTTATTCCACACATAATTATGCACTTCAACACCATTTGAAAAATCCAATTCTAACCATTTTTTTAATTGATCTGAAAGATAATCATCTTGGCCTTTTAGTTCATTAACCATTTGAGTAACAGCCTCTCTAGTAATTTCATTTTGTCCCCATATTTGCCCATCATCTGCTATTATTATAGTATTAGCCATATGATGTACTATATCATAACATTGAGTTAAATCCATATGTGATACTGCACTATTGGCATTTTCTATAACTTCATTTTCTATCACTGTATTTTCCCTTTTTGAATTTTTATTCTCATTAATTTCACTTACTTTATTAAATGCAAAATTAACAATTTCATACCCATTGCTCCATAATACTAATATTGTTGAAAGAGATATTATTAATACTAAAAGAATTACAATTATTTTTTTCCCATTGGGTGATTCTTCTTCCAACTCTTCTTCAAATTCATCATCTTCATCATCATCTTCTAACTTTTGTTCCCCATCATCCATCATCTCTTTAATTTTTTTATTCATAAAATCTTCTACATTAGTTTCCTTATTCCCTTTTATCTCCATCTTATTATCCTCTTCAGCGATCTCTTGTTTATCACGCTTAATAGTTTCATCTAGTCTTTCTTTAACACTTTTCCCCATAAATGTACCCCTCCTAATTTATATCTAGTTACACAATGATTATACCATATTATTACATTTATGGTTATTAAAAACATATTTTTTGATGATTTTTCACTTTAATTTAGTTTTTTTAAATCATCAATTTTATTTTCCACTTCATTTATATATTCCTCAAAAGTTAATCCTCTATTCATTATATCTTCAGCCACTTCTTCATTACCAATATATCTAAAATGCCAAGGCTCATAATTATATCCTGTTATATCCTCCTTACCCTTTAAGTATCTCAATATGAATCCATACTTATAGCAATTTTCATTAAGCCATCTAAATGCATCCGTATTTTCAAAACCTTCATCTAAGGTTGAATACTCATCACACAAAATGTCTATAGCTAGTCCACTTTGGTGTTCTGAAGCACCTGGCTCTGCTGTATATGCACGTGTTTTTTTCTCTCCATTTTTCTCTATTCTAGTATCATATAATCCCTTTTGAACACT
>OHAG01002194.1_pt1 | contig 11216 bp, 13 predicted proteins | sample 1577081 | NCBI WGS metagenome assembly OHAG01 (sample SAMEA3541513, study PRJEB24748) | human gut metagenome | biome: human gut; feature: human-associated habitat; material: faeces | place: China | collected 2012
TTAAAGAAGTGGAAATTAGATACAATGATTGGAACGGTTTGTTTTATATCTATGCTCGCATGCAAGATAAACGAAAACGAATGAGGGTGAGAAGATGAAACAGTTAGAAGTGATTTATCCATTTGATATTGAAGTGTTGGCAGAAACAAAACGTATTTTAAGACTTTTGATTCATAATGAATTGGTTGCCATTGAGCAGAGAAATCGAGCCGAATTTTGTGCGAAGCATTGTGATCAATTAGAACAACGACTTTATCATTTGTTAAATAACTGATGATTTGAAGCGGGAAAGGAGAATCGCCGTGACGTTACAAGAGTATTTGAAGCAGCATCAGATGAAGTTATCGACCTTTGCAAAGATTTATAACCTAGATTATCATCGACTATTTCGCGTCAAACAGGGGGCAGTCACACGAGATGAAGTAATAAAACAGGTCTTTGAGCAGTTAGGGATTATCAATGAACCAAAGGAAATTGAGGGGGAACCGAATGCATCTTTTATCTCACAAGAGCGAATTTGCATTGGATGTGAACGGTCAGGGGAGATTTATTGTTATTATGCTCATCATCTAACAGAGATTGAAGCTTATTTAAGTCGTTATCAGATTCCGTATTACGTCAGAAAAGCTAAAGATTATTGGATCGTAAAGTATGATAAGGAGGCAGATTTATGATTAATAACATTGTTTTAGTGGGGAGAACTACAAAAGCAATCGAATTAAAGCAAAATAAAAACGGGACACCCTATGTGCAATTTACCTTAGCCGTGAATCGTCCCTATAAAGAGGAGCAAGGTGGGCAACAGGCTGATTTTATTACTTGTGTCGCATGGAATAAAACAGCGGAAATTCTTTCTACTTATGTTTCTAAAGGGACGATGATTGGAGTAGAAGGGCGATTACAAGTGAGAAGTTATAGTAATGAAGCGGGAGTCCGCCAGTATCTATCAGAGGTTTTAGTCAATCGATTCACATTCTTGGAATCGAAGAAAAGTAATAATGCCTTAGAATCAGTAGACACCTTTAAGGAACAACATTATCCCACTATTGAAACAAGTAATAATCCTTATGATCCTAACTTCTCAAATGCTAATTACTCTCCCACCAGTCAAAACTACAACAATCCCTTTACAACCGCTACAACTTTGGCTGGCAGTCTAAATAGGGCAATGAATCCTATTTCCGTTAGTGATGATGATTTACCTTTTTAGGGGATAATTCGTGATAAAAAAGATGGCACTCAAATTCATTTCAAGAATAGTTGATATATCTTTTAAGGATATAATCGCCAAACGTTGTATACAGGCTTTGGACCTCGGTAAATGTTTGAACTGTTTGACACTTATAGTTGGTCTGTACGCATTCCCTACTAGCGGAAGATACATTTACGTCGTAAATGGCAGGGGGTCCACTTTGTTTTAGGTTACGTGGCAAACTCCCCGAGTTTGCAATGATGTTTAGTGTTCTGTTGATGTGCTATACACATACAAGGGGATATAAGGAGAGAATGAACTGTTTAGTTTTCTAGGATCAGATCTTATCGTTATCAATTGTTACTAGGGTATTTTTTTAAACGCACTGGAATAAGATTATTAAAAAATTAGACAATACTCTAAATATTTGTTATATCTAATCTCCAACGGCCAAGCAAATAAAACAACCAATTAATCAGTCAAATAAAGATTTGATATATAATTTAAGCGATTGAATCTTACTGGGATGAAAGCACAAATCAGGATATAATCATTAATGTAACGAGATAAACCGTTACCATATACTCATTACTAATTTTAAAAATTCAAGAAAGTCTCTTATATTTTTCTTTTATGCCGTTCAAATGAATGGCTTTTTTTATAACGATCAATGTGAAAGGGGAAGTGAAAATGGAAAACAAATTAAGAGGAAATTGTGACTTGGCTTACAGTGCAAGAGAGGGATTACCTGATGAAGTCAAAAGATTGTATGGGGTGATGGGTCACCTGCCATTTACGGAGTAAATGTATCCTCAACTAGTAGGGAATGGTGGTGGCAGGTGCCTTGATATTTAGTTGCTATTTAAGAGAAGGCGATTATAGTAGTGGGATATTATTATTTGTAAATGTAGAATATATCTTAGTACATAGAAATTGATAAAAGCCTCAATGGTTGCAAGGCAACTATTGGGGCTTTTATCATCATCTAAGATAGAGAACTAGTAAAAGTGATTTAATTCAATCACTATTGCCTTTATAGATCAATTGTTGTTAATTTTTGGATATACGTGTAAAATATGATTAATAATAGATAATTCGCTTGCTATGGAGTTCACTCCAGTGTTTATAATACAGAAGTAAATGATAGGAAGTGAAACAGATGAACTCAAAACAAGTATCAGAAATGTTCAATCTTTCGATTGATACCTTACGCTATTATGAAAAAGTTGGCGTCATTCCAGCAGTTACACGAAATAAACAAGGATATCGTGACTATCAGACGAGCGATTTAAACTGGATTTTTCTTGTCAAAACTTTGAGAAAGGCTGGAATGACAATTGATTCTTTACAAGAGTTTGCTCGTCTTGCAAAAGAGCATGAGGCGGATAACCCTGACGTAGAGAAAAAACAAAAACAGATTTTAATTGATCAGCTTGAACAAGTAGAAAAAAAACTAGCTGAAATTCAAGAAGCTCGTGATTTACTTGCTTATAAAATCGAGACTTATGATGAGCATCTTGCAAAATTTAAAAATGGTAAGATATTAGAAGAAGATATTGAAAAATTATGGGAATTAAGAAAAAATTAGTTGCTATAGAGTTTACTCCATAGTCTATAGTAATACTTGTAAATTTGATTGAAACAAATTACAGGAGGCGAATAAATGATGAAAACAGTAAAATTAAATAATGGGGTAGATGTTCCAATTTTAGGTTTCGGTGTATTCCAAATTGAACCAGAACATACGGCACAAGCAGTTAAAGATGCGATTAAAGCAGGTTACCGTCATATCGATACAGCGCAAAGCTATATGAATGAACGTGAAGTGGGTATCGGGATTAAAGAATCTAATGTGGCTCGTGAAGAGTTGTTTATTACAACAAAAATTTGGATTCAAAATATTAGCTACGAAGGGGTTATGAAATCATTCACAGCATCACTTGAAGCATTAGACACTGACTATGTTGATTTACTATTACTTCATCAACCATATAACGATGTTTACGGTGCGTGGCGTGCAATGGAAGAATTGTATAAAGCAGGAAAAATCCGTGCTATCGGTATTTCAAACTTCGCAGTTGATCGTGCAGTTGACTTAGCTGTTTTTAATGAAGTAACACCTGCTATTAATCAGATTGAAATCAATCCATTTCAACAACAAACAGAAATAATTGCCGCTTTACGTGAAGAAGGAATTGCACCACAAGCTTGGGCACCATTTGCTGAGGGACAAAATGGAATCTTTACAAATCCTGTTCTGACAAAAATCGGTGAAAAGTATGGAAAATCAGTTGCACAAGTTATCCTTCGTTGGTTAGTTGAACAAGATGTCATAGTATTAGCAAAAACAGTTAAACCAGAACGTATGGCTGAAAATATCAATGTATTTGACTTTGAATTAACAGATGAAGATAAAACTGCAATCGCAACATTAAACGTTGGTTCAAGCCAGTTCTTCTCACATTCAGATCCAGTTATGATCAAACAATTAGCAAGCTATAAAATTTAAGTTATTTAATAGATATTCATTAATATAAAGTAAACAAAAATCAATGACTTAATTTGTGATAACTAATTGTCTGACTTAAATTGATAACGTAGGAAAAGAAAAAACCATTATCCCAAATCACATTTAATCTGAACTCAGATAATGGTTTTTGTTTTATCAATTCCCTGTAAAATTTCCGGATGTGAATATTATCGTGGAGATGGGTCAGTACCCATCCCAAATGTTTTAGGTGATTGCCGTAGCGGGATGTATTAAGAATAAAAGACATAAAAAAACAACTGATGAGGGGAATCAGCTGTTTAATAAAAGGGATTTTATAACATAAGGAGTTTTGGGAATAGCAAGTCTTAAACTTACCATTATGTTATGGAATATATTTCTGCTTTTATTCAAAAGCAGGAGATTTAAAGATAAATCATGTGTTTTAAAAAACTAGAGTGCCTTATGTCACAACAGGTATTTTCATAATCATGTGTAATCCCGCTACCATGCCTGATGAAACTTCAATGCTTCCAAATAACAATAAGTAAATGGATAGGCTAATCATGCAAGTGCATCATTAGCCTTTTCTTATCCTATGCTAAGACTCAAATCTAAAGATTTTCGTACTTAGCGGAAATCCATACTTAAACAACGTCATCACTAAACATTCAATCCACCCGTGCCACCATCCTTGCGTATGGTTAGGGTGTGGGGCTTGATGTTTAGCTGTTTTTGTTTAATAGAGGAGACTGCATCGTAGCGGGATATTTCTTTTTATAAAAAGAAGAAGTTATGATCTGTAAAATGATATCTATATTGAGAAGTCAGATTTGAAGTGTGATTCATTGATTATCGCATGGGGTGGATTATTCTTAGATTATGGTGTGTATATCGATGGTTAAAAAGTCGGACAAATTTCTAATGTAGATACAGAGAAATATCAAATAAATATTCCTCAAGATAAGCATACTATTTATGTAAATTATGGTCTACGTAGTAAGGAATTAAATTTTTATGTAGATGAAAATAATACTTATTTTAAGTTTGCTTGTAAAACAAAAGTACCCTTGGAATTGATATCTATTCAAATTAAATGTTATTTACTATGAAAAATGCCATCAAGAACTAAATCTTGATGGCTTATGTTTTAGGAAGTCATTAAAATAAATTATTCTATATAAGCATGTACAAGCAGAATATAGAATTTATCAAAAAAAATATGCTATTAGGTTATATTTCTTTCTTTATGGTTTATTTAATTTTTTGGAGAGTGATGTCTGAACCTAAGTCTAGTTAAATGCCCATCAATCTTCTGATGATTGAGGATTATTGCTTTTTTTAGACATATATGAAATATAGTCATTTCCCCATTTTTCTAAACTCTTTAATACAGGTCTAAAGAGTATTCCTAATTCACTTAAAGAATACTCGACTTTTGGTGGAATTTGATTATAAACGGTTCGAGTAATTAATCCGTACTCTTCTAAAGAACGTAACTGTTTAGTTAAAGTTGCCTGAGTAATTGGCTTAAGCTTTCGTTCTAATTCTTTAAATCTTAATGGTGACTCATCGAGATAATGTAAAATGAGTAACGCCCACTTTCCACTTAGTATTTTCTGACTTGTGAAATAAGGACAAATTTTAAATAAGTCGTGTTCTTCTAAATTGTTTTTCATATTATACTCCTTTTATTACTATCTTTTTAGATACTAACTATTTTAAAAAAACGTACTTGTTTTTTTATTTATACATCTTATAATTATATCGTAGATTGAGGAAAATACAATCTATCAAAAAAATTATTTAATGGAGGTATGCATAATGAAAGTAGCAGTTATTGGAGCGAATGGTCGCGTAGGGAGATTAGTAGTAAAGGAGGCATTATCAAAAGGTTATGAAGTAACAGGAATTGTTAAACAAGGAACTATAGCTGATATTCCGGTTATTCATGAAGACATTATGGGGCTAACAACGGAAGATTTAACAGTCTTCGATGCAGTCGTAAATTGTTTTGGTGTTTGGGATGAATCACAGTTTGATTTATATACAATAACAACAAAGCATTTATGTGATATTCTTTCAGGAACTAATGTACGCTTATTAATTGTAGGTGGTGCGGGTAGTCTATATGTTGATAAAGCTCATACAATTCAAGCGCTTGAAACAGAAGGATTCCCAGCAGAATATAAAGCTTTAGCGACAGCAGCATCTAAAGCACTAGCTTATTTACGTACAAGAAATGATGTGAAGTGGACTTATTTAAGCCCTGCAGGATTCTTTGATGCAGAAGGACCACGTACAGGATCTTATATTTTAGGTGGAGAAGAAGCTATTGTTAATAGCAAAGGAGAAAGTTATATCAGTTACGCAGATTATGCAATAGCGATGGTTGATGAATTAGAAAATGCGAAACACATTCAGCAAAGATTTAGTGTGATTAGTGAATAATTAGACTTAGTAATGATAGATGTAATATATATATATAAGGCGAAATATAATTCATGTTTTTCTGTATACTAGCTATAGTCAAAAAGATTATGGAAAGAACTTATATCAAAACACTCTCTATGATAAGAGTCCTTCTCAAATCATGTTAAAAGCTTTTCGCCATGTATATAGTTAAAAATATAATAAAATACTCTGCTTACATTAAGTTGTTTGCAGAGTATTTTTAATGGATAAATTTAAGGAAAGGAGTTTATGAAATGACACAAAAAGAACGACTTTTATGGTTGATTCAGTATTTATTAAAAGAGAATAGATTATCTAGCGAAGTTCAAATTCCAAATTCAAATAATGAACAAGAAAGGTTATTAAGATCTTTAATAAATATAAGAGCTCCTAAACCCGTAACAGAAGAGTTTTTACAAATTCAGGATGCCTATTTTAAAGATAAGTTGTCAAATAAATTATTAACGTCAATCGTTGATCTTACACCAATAGAAGATAATCTCTATTTATGGCAAGGCGATATTACAACTCTCAAAGTTGATGCCATTGTAAATGCAGCGAATAGTGCCTTATTAGGATGTTTTGTTCCATGTCATAGATGCATTGATAATGCGATTCACTCTGCAGCAGGGGTACAACTAAGATGGGAATGTCATGAAATCATGCAGTTACAAAATCATGAAGAAGAAACAGGAGGTGCTAAAGTAACAAGCGCGTATAATTTACCATCAAATTATGTGATTCATACAGTAGGACCTATTATTACGGGAGAAGTCACAGAAAATGATTATGAGCAATTAGCGTCTTGCTATCGATCTTGTCTAGAAGCAGCTAAACAATATCAGATGAAAAGTATTGCCTTTTGTTGTATCTCAACAGGAGAATATCATTTTCCAAATGATATCGCTGCTGAAATAGCTATTCATACAGTGAGGGAGTTTTTCAAAAATAATGACATAGATATGGAGGTGGTCTTTAATGTTTCGCTGTGTTAGACAATATTGTTGATAAGTTGAATAGAACTCCCCAAATATGGTAAACTAATAATAAACAAACGTTCGAGGTGAGTTTATGCCAACGTTAAGTTCCATCAAAGCCGATATTTTAACTTTAAATGATGAACAACAAGCTAATTTATTAAGCTATCTTTCAGAGATTCTATCACTTAGTCCAGTTTCTATAACTGATTGTCGGGAAGCTCGCTTTTCAAAAGGAAAAGCGTGTCCTCATTGTAAAAGCCATGAGGTTTGGAAGTATGGGATGACGTGTGGCAAACAACGTTATAAATGTAAATCTTGTCGTCGAACATTTACTGACCTTTCAAAATCGGTTTTATCAAGTTCAAAGTTGCCATTAGAAGACTGGTTAGAATATGCCAAATGCATGATTTTAGGTTTTAGTATCCGTCGTTCAGCTATTCAAATTGGGGTGTGCGTAAAGACCTCTTTTTACATGCGCCATCGGATTTTAGATGCCATTCGTCCGTATATTGGGATGGGACATTTAGAGGGAATCGTGGAGATGGATGAAACATATATTGCTGAATCTTTCAAAGGAAATCATGTGAAGAGTGGTTTTGTAATGCCTCGACCATCTCGTAAGCGTGGTGGAGAAGTAACGAAGCGTGGGATTAGTTCTGAACAAGTCTGTGTCTTAACGGGTTTAGACCGCCAAGGAAATATCTATGCAGAGCTCGTTTGTAAGGGGCGAATAAAAAGTTCGGATTTAAGTCGTGCATTAGAGGGGCATATTGAAGTCGGCTCTATTCTGTGTACGGATAGTCATCAAAGTTATATTAAATTTGTTGAGGATTTTGGATTAGAGCACAAGCGAATTGAGAGTGGAAAGCGTAGAACAGATGACTTCTATAATATTCAACGTCTCAATTCTTTTCATAGTCGTCTAAAACTTTGGCTGGCTCGATTTAAAGGGGTTTCGACTAAGTATTTAGTTAACTATTTATATTGGATGAAATGGTTAGAATATTTCAAAGATGATAAGGAAGTATTGAAAGGAAAAAATATGCTTCTCCAAACAGTTTCCAGTCAATTAGAGCTAAATATTGAAGATTATAAAATTAGAACCGCATTATTTAGATAAGTTACTTGTTTTTATTGATGATTTTTACTAATGTATGTGATTAAATAGTGTGTCTAAGAAATAAAGAAAAATCTGATTCCACTTCAGTACTATAAATATCTAAGATTGATAATTGTTAAAAAATGTTAATTCGGATATAATTGGTTTATTCATTATAAAAAGGAGAGAAAATATGAGTAATGCCAGGGGAGAAAATTTTGGATTAAGAAAAATATTGATTTTAACTTCATTATCTGGAGGAGTAATTTCTTTTTTATTACCTATATATAGTAAAAGCGTAGATATGAATGCGATTCAAATAACAGGACTTTTTTCGGTTATTTCTTTTATACTCATAATCATGAGACCCATTATAGGAAGTTTGATTGATAAGGTAGGTAGAAAATTTATCTTAATTAGCGCTATCATTTCTTTCTCAATATCATTTATCTTATTTTCAAATTCAAATACGATTTTATCTCTGTATGTAGCTCGAATAATTCAAGGCATTGCAATAGCTTTGATGACGATTTCTGTATATACAATCATAGCCGATACAACTGAATCAAATAATATTTCAGAACGATTTGGAAAAATAAATTCAGCAAAGTCTACTGGAAATCTATACGGATGTATTTTATCATTTATCATACTTTCCATTGTTCCATTCATTAAAGCCTGGAAATTATTATTTATGATTTTTTCTATATCTTCATTATATGGGTTAGTTATAGTAATTAAGAATTTCGAAGAGACAAAACATAGTTTTTTAACTAACAATTATGGAAAACAGAGATTTTCAAAAGAAAATATTGGACTATTATCAATAATTTTGATTGGTTCAATTTTATCCTCTATGTTGAGTCCTATTTTTATGATATATATGCAAGAAAAGTTTTCTAATAATATCGTAATATTAGGAATAGCATTTTTACCTGCGCTCTTATCTGAAAGTTTATATGCACACAAATTTGGACAACTTTCAGATAATATTGGAAAAAAGAAATCTATGATTATTGGTATAATAATTTGTAGTATAGTAACAATTATTACTCCGATGGTTACATCAATTTTGATATTATCATTATTATGGTTGATATCCTCAATAGGAGCAAACCTTTATACCCTTTCCGAAAAAGGCATATACACTCAAGTTAATGCTAAATACTATAAAGGGCAAATATATGGAACATATACATTAGTATGTGAATTAGGAATGATTGTAGGGCCTTTAATAGGTGGAATGATATATGAGTATATTTCTCATGAAACGCCATTCTATATAAATGCAATCGCTATGTTTTGTTTGGCAATTTTAACATTTATACTAATAAAAGAGGATTTCTAAATTTTAAAATTTTTTATTATAAATAACATGCACAATATTTGAAAACCAAAAATAGAGTTTGTATAAACTCTATTTTTTTTATTTTATTTTTCAACATTTTTATCTAACAGAGCTTAATGTTTTTAAAGAAAAAGACTATGAATTATACGACAGATTACTTAGCTCAAATTAAACAGCTTAAAGGAGAAATAGAAACAGCTGATGCCATCCTAATTGGGGCAGGCGCTGGACTTTCAACCGCAGCTGGATTTACTTATAGTGGAAAAAGATTTGAAGATAATTTTGCTGACTTTATAGAAAAGTATCAGTTTCAAGATATGTATACAGCTGGTTTTTATCCTTTTCAAACACTTGAAGAGTTTTGGGCTTATTGGAGCCGTCATATTTATATTAATCGTTATGATCAACCTGCTAGAAAAGTATACTTAGATTTATTAGATTTAGTGAAAGACAAAGATTATTTTGTTTTGACAACAAATGTAGATCATCAGTTCCAACTCGCTGGATTTGATAAGAAAAGACTATTTTATACACAAGGAGATTATGGATTAGTACAATGCTCTAAACCGTGTGAGGAAAAAAACTATGATAATGAGGAAATCATTAGAGAAATGATTGCTAAACAAAAAGATATGCGTATTCCATCGGAATTGATTCCATATTGCCCTACTTGTGGAAGCCCAATGCGAACGAATCTACGTGAAGATAATACATTTGTACAAGATGAAGGTTGGTATGAGGCTGCACATCGTTATAAAGTATTTATTGATAAAAATAAAACTTCACATATTTTATATTTAGAACTTGGTGTAGGGGCGAATACCCCTTCTATTATTAAATATCCTTTTTGGCAGATGACAGTTCAAAATGAAAATGCAGTTTATGCCTGTCTTAATTTAGGAGAAGTGGGGGTTCCAACTCAACTAAAAAATCAATCCATTTGTATTAATCAAGATGTTTCTCAAACCCTTATAGATTTGATAGATTGTAAATAAGTGTAACTCATAAAAGTTGTTTGTAGAAAAAATTGAAGAAGTCATTTGCGTCATCAATAGTTGTGGATTTTATACATAGTGCGAATCGTCGTTGAATTGAGAATTGAATTTAAACGACATCTTAAGCGTTACTTTTTAACCATTAATGATGTGGTTTAAATCCTTAGTGTGATGAATGATATATCATCTATTTTTGAAAAGAATTTGAGTGTACTCTGTATCATATGTCTCTTAATAACTATCATCATCCCGCTACAAAAAGTAATCTTCTCTTACCCCTAAACCGTAACAAACAAAGACATCACTAAATATTCAATCCTCCCACTCATATACGAGCCGTATGGTGAGTTTTGGGGGGCTTGACTATTTAGTTGCTGTATTTAACGAAGGTAATTCAGAGTAGCGGGAGATTTTTTCGTTGTGGATAAAGAATACACTTTAGTACCTAGAAATATAAATATCAAGTCTGTAAATAAACAGTATCTTCTGATTAAGAAAGAAATCGATGTATCAAGAACAATAAGAAAACCAAAACGACAGGAATGTGGTTTTGGTATCAATGCTTTTTATCGTGATAGGGATATAAAAAAGGATTGAAATAACCATAGGCATCCCGCTACAACGAAAGATAAAAGTTTATCCCCAAAAGAAAGAGTCACT
>OHAG01002207.1_pt1 | contig 11138 bp, 6 predicted proteins | sample 1577081 | NCBI WGS metagenome assembly OHAG01 (sample SAMEA3541513, study PRJEB24748) | human gut metagenome | biome: human gut; feature: human-associated habitat; material: faeces | place: China | collected 2012
TGCCGCACCTCGCTCGCCGTATCGGCACTTAGAATTATGCGGTATTGCCATAAAGAAAAGAGGTTTCCCTGATGAGAGCAAGCGGCATTCTGCTGCATATTTCCAGCCTGCCCTCCCCCCATGGCATCGGCACCATGGGCGCGGCAGCAAAAGATTTTGTGGATTTCCTAGTCAAAGCCGGTCAGGCTTACTGGCAGATCCTTCCGGTTTGCCCCACCAGCTATGGCGACAGCCCTTACCAGTCTTTTTCTACCTTTGCGGGCAATCCGTATTTTATTGACCTGGACCTGCTGGCCAAAGCGGGCCTCCTCCAGCCGGAAGAATATGAATCTATCGACTGGGAAAGCACCCCTGGCTGTGTCAATTACGGAGCGTTGTACCAAAAGCGTTATGCGGTGCTGCACAAAGCCTGTGCCCGCCTGTTGGCAGCGCCCCCGGCGGATTACGCCGATTTTTTGGCGAAAAACGCGTTCTGGCTGCCGGACTATGCCCTGTTCATGGCCCTGAAAGATGCCCATAACGGGGTCTGCTGGCAGCAGTGGGAAGAACCGCTGCGCCGCCGTGAACCGGAGACCTTGGCCGCGGCCCGCGCCAAATATGCGGCGGATATTGACTTCTGGCAGGCTGTGCAGTATCTGTTCTATACCCAGTGGCATGACCTGAAAGCCTATGCCAACGCGCAGGGCATTGAGATTATCGGCGACCTGCCGATCTATGTGGCGGAGGACAGCGTGGATGTCTGGTCCTGCCCGCAGGAGTTCCAGCTGGACGAAAACCTGGTCCCCACCGAGGTGGCCGGCTGCCCGCCGGATGGCTTCTCCGCCACCGGTCAGCTATGGGGCAACCCGCTGTTTGACTGGGACGCTATGGCTGCCAACGGCTATGCCTGGTGGGTGCGCCGCATCCGCCACCTGTGCGGAATTTATGATGTGTTGCGCATTGACCATTTCCGCGGCTTTGCGGGGTATTATGCCATCCCCTATGGTGATAAGACCGCCGAAAACGGCCGCTGGCGCACTGGGCCGGGCTATGCCCTCTTTGCTACCGTCAAAAAAGAGCTGGGCAGCCCCCGCATTATTGCTGAGGACTTGGGCTTTTTGACCGACGATGTGCGCGCTTTGCTGAAAGAATGCGCCTACCCCGGCATGAAAGTGCTGGAATTTGCCTTTGACAGCCGTGACGGCGGTGACTACCGCCCCCACAGCTACCCCACCAACTGCATTGCTTACACTGGCACCCATGATAATGAGCCGGTGGACGGCTGGTTTGGAACCGCTCTGCCGGACGATATTGAGCGCGCCATCCAGTACCTGAATCTGACCAAAGAGGAAGGTATGAACTGGGGCATGATGCGCGGCATCTGGTCCAGCGTGGCGGATCTGGCCGTGGTGCAGGCCCAGGATGTGCTGGGCCTTGGGCATGAAGCCAGGATGAACACCCCTGCCACCTTGGGCGGTAACTGGTGCTGGCGCGCCCTGCCCGGCGCCTTTACCCCGGAGCTGGCCCAAAAGCTGCATGACGCTATGGAGCTGTATGGCCGCCTGCCGGAAGAACCCGCTGCAGAACCCGATGAAACAGAAAAATCGGAAGACGCAGAAAAAGCGGCGGAACCCAAAACCTGATCTCTCCCTCTCCAACGCCCCCCACCGGAGCAGCTTCCGGTGCGGGGGCTTTTTTTGCAAATTTTTGGGTTGTTGCCTTGGCAACAGACGGCCCCGATGCGGGTTGGTATACTAAAGGCACTCTGCAGGGTATGCTGAACCAACAACCCGGCAGAGCCGGTATGAAAACCCCGACTTTTGAAAGTACTTTCTACGTTAGTGCAACCTAACTATGAAAGACAAAATTATACCTGCACCGTTCGCCATGGGAAGCCACCGACATGTGCGGCAAATGCCATGCACAAAAAGCAATGCAAAAGTTTCCAACACAATTTTTGGTGTAGTTGTTGCTTTTTGTAAGGACATATGGTAGAATGATTGTGGCCCGGATACGGGCTGGTCAATGGCGTCCTTTTGGGCTGGAACCGTGGGCAACGCAGAAAAGTTGCCCGCCCGCCAGCTGGAAAAGGACAAGATTTTCAATAGTTGGTTAGAATAACCTAACTAATAGAGCAGCGTATTTGGTTTACAACAGGAGGTAACCGATGACAGATTTTGTACAGTGGGAAGGCTTCCAGGGCCGCATCTGGAAAGAAGAAGTCAACACCCGCGATTTTATCCAGAAGAACTACCGCCCCTACTCCGGCGATGAAAGCTTCCTTGCCGGCCCCACCGAAGCAACCGATAAGCTTTGGGGTGCTCTGCAGGTTCTGCAGAAGGAAGAGCGCGCCAAGGGCGGCGTTTTGGATATGGAGACTGAAGTGGTTTCCGGCATGACCGCTTACGGCCCCGGCTATATCAGCGAGGACCTGAAGGATCTGGAAAAAGTCGTCGGCCTGCAGACCGATAAGCCCCTCAAGCGCGCCTTCATGCCCTATGGCGGCATCAAGATGGCAGAACAGGCCTGCACCACCTATGGCTATACTCCGTCCCCGAAGCTGCACGAAATCTTTACCAAGTATGCCCGCACCCACAACACCGCTGTGTTTGATGCCTACACCCCGGAGATGAAAAAGGCACGCCACAGCCACATTGTGACCGGCCTGCCCGATACCTATGGCCGCGGCCGCATCGTTGGCGACTACCGCCGCGTTGCCCTGTACGGCATTGACTACCTGATCAAAGAAAAGCAGAACGACTTTGCCAACTGCGGTGACGGCACCATGACCGATGACGTCATCCGTCTGCGCGAAGAGATCGCCCTGCAGATCCGCGCCCTGAACGATATGAAGGCCATGGCCGCTGCTTACGGCTATGATATCTCCCTGCCCGCTGCCAACGCCAAGGAGGCTGTGCAGTGGCTGTACTTTGGCTATCTGGCTGCCATCAAGACCCAGAACGGCGCTGCCATGAGCGTTGGCCGTATCTCCACCTTCCTGGATATCTACATCCAGCGCGACCTGGATAAGGGCATCCTGACCGAGACCGAGGCCCAGGAACTGATCGACCACCTGACCATGAAGTTCCGCATGGTCAAGTTTGCCCGTATCCCCAGCTACAACCAGCTGTTCAGCGGCGACCCCGTGTGGGCTACCCTGGAAGTTGGCGGTATCGGCATGGATGGCCGCTCCATGGTCACTAAGACCGACTTCCGCTTCCTGCATACCCTGGAAAACATGGGCCCCGCACCGGAGCCGAACCTGACCGTTCTGTACTCCTCTGCTCTGCCCAAGACCTTTAAGGATTACGCCTCCAAGATCTCTATCAAGACTTCCTCCGTCCAGTACGAGAACGACGATGTGATGAAGCCTGTCTGGGGCGACGACTACTCCATCTGCTGCTGCGTTTCCGCAACCCAGACCGGCAAGGAGATGCAGTTCTTCGGCGCACGTGCCAACCTGGGCAAGTGCCTGCTGTATGCCATCAACGGCGGTATGGACGAAAAGCTGCATGAGCAGATTGGCCCTCACTATGCCCCCATCACTGCAGAGTGCCTGGATTATGACGAAGTTATTGCCAGGTATGACGTTATGATGGATTGGCTGGCAGGCCTGTACGTCAATGTGCTGAACCTGATCCAGTACATGCACGACAAGTACTACTATGAGGCGGCTGAAATGGCTCTGATCGATACCGATGTGCGCCGGACCTTTGCCACCGGTATTGCCGGCTTCAGCCATGTAGTTGACTCTCTGAGCGCAATCAAGTACGCCAAGGTCAAGTGCGTGCGTGACGAGACCGGTCTGGTCACCGATTACGAGATCGAGGGCGAATTCCCCCGTTACGGCAACGATGACGACCGCGCCGATGATATCGCTGTCTGGCTGCTGCGCACCTTCCTGGAGAAGATCAAGCGCCGCCACACCTACCGCAACTCCGAGGCTACCACCTCTATCCTGACCATCACCTCCAATGTGGTATACGGTAAGGCAACCGGCGCAATGCCGGATGGCCGCGCAGCCTTTACCCCGTTTGCCCCCGGTGCAAACCCGGCTTACGGCGCAGAGCAGAACGGCCTGCTGGCCAGCCTGAACAGCGTTGCCAAGCTGCCCTACCACTGGGCACTGGACGGCATCTCCAACACCCAGACCATCAACCCCGACGCTCTGGGCCACAGCGAGGGCGAGCGCGTTGAGAACCTGGTCCAGGTTATGGACGGCTACTTTGACCAGGGCGCCCACCACCTGAACGTCAACGTCTTTGGCACTGAAAAGCTGATCGATGCCATGGAGCACCCGGAGAAGGAAGAGTACGCCAACTTCACCATCCGTGTTTCCGGCTATGCCGTCAAGTTCATTGACCTGACCCGCGAACAGCAGATGGACGTTATTGCTCGTACCTGCCACAAGAAGATGTAATTGCTGCGGCGTGACTGTCGACTAGCATACAAGGCCCGCGGCTGCGTTTTGCGGCCGCGGGCTTTTTGGGCAAATGCGTGGTATAATAGGGGAGGAAACGCAGGACTCCAGCCCAGTCACACGTTGAAAAATGCGTATACCCCAGTAGGGCGGGGTCACCCGCCCCCGCTGTGAGAGGCTGCGAACCAAGAAAGCCGTTTGTAGGGGACGATGCTTGCATCGTCCCGTGGGCCTTTGCCTTGCTGCATATCATAAATTTAGGCAATACCGCATAATTCTAAGTGCCGATACGGCGAGCGAGGTGCGGCAGATGCCAAGCCAAAAGCGCAGATAATACTGGATGTCTTATCGAGCATTTTGGCAACGCAGATGCCGTGCCGCAGCTGCCGGAGCGGTGCTTAAGCCACAAGGCGGGAATTGTGCGGTGTTGCCTTGATGTGGAACCCAGCCCCGCAGTAGGGCGGCCAGCCCCCTGGCCACCGTTGGGCCTTGCAGCAAATCGCGTTATGGCACCCACCGTGCGGCCCCGGAACGGTCACTGCGCCCGCAGGCGCGTTTCGGAGGCCAACCGGGATTTTAATCCCGGCTCTTAGGCCGGAGATAGACCGTTCCCTACAGAGCATTTTATAATGTGCGACAATTATTTATTGTGCGCCCGCCGCCCCTGTCACATCCAAAACTCAACACCAACCGCAAAAGAGGTAACATTCCATGGAGCAAAACACCCCCATCACCGGCCGCATCCATTCGGTCGAAACGTTCGGCCTTGTCGATGGCCCCGGCGTGCGGTATGTCCTGTTTGTGCAGGGCTGTGCCATGCGCTGCCGCTATTGCCATAACCCCGAAACCTGGCCCTGCACCATTGGGGAGCAGCAAACCCCGGCCCAGGCCCTGCAAAAAGCCCTGCGCTATCGCACCTACTGGAAAAATAACGGTGGCCTGACCGTCAGCGGCGGTGAACCGCTGTTACAGATCGACTTTGTGTCGGAGCTGTTCCGCCTGGCCAAACTGCAAGGCGTGCATACCACCCTGGATACCGCCGGCCAGCCCTACACCACCGCGGAACCGTTCTATTCCAAGTTTGAGACCCTGATGCAGAACACCGACCTGGTGATGCTGGACCTGAAAGCCTTTTACCCGGACCGCCACAAGGCCCTGACTGGCTGCGATAACACCCCCATTCTGGATATGGCGCGCTGGATGGGCGAACATGGCAAAGCCATGTGGATCCGCCACGTTCTGGTGCCCGGACTGACGGACGATGAAGCCGAGCTGCGGGAGATGAGCGATTTTATCAAATCCCTTGGCAACGTGCGCCGCGTAGAGGTGCTGCCCTACCATACCCTTGGCCTGTTCAAGTGGGAAAAACTTGGCATCACCTACAGCCTGGATGGCATTCAGCCGCCCAGCGAGGAAGCGGTTCAGCGCGCTGAAGAGCTGCTTTGCATCAAGGATTATCCGGATTTCAAAAAGTAAGGCAAGCTGTGCCGCTAAACGCGAAAATTTATTTCAAAAACAGATAAAAAGTGCTTGACGAACCACTTGAAACATGGTATAGTATACGCGTGGTTAGCGAGGACTAACCGACAGGGCCGCTTTTGCTGGCGGCGCATGGAATGCCTCCCATCGCCGTGGCCCAGAAAAGGAACAGGTTTGCTCCCTGCTCCTGTCAAAGTCAGGCAGTTCTCCGTTTCAGGTGTTTGCTCTGCACCTTTTTCATTGCCTGAATCAAAACAATATAGCCCTCTCCCCAGCTGCTCCTTGGGAAGAGGGCTTTATTGTTTTGTTTTTATGTGGAGGTTGGGGAAGAATGGGGGCGGGTGGAAGATATAAATTACGGATCCACGGTGTGGGCCGCGCCGGTACCTCTACCGTGTTTCCGCAGGCTGTATTTGCCCTGTGTGACTCCACAAAGACTCTACGCTGCCTGGTGCCGGCAAGTCGGGCAGAAAGATTCAAAAACGAAAAACAAATCCACGAAAAAACGATGAAAATAAGACACGGACCCAAGATGCAATATATCCTGCTGTTTTTTGATAATTATAGCTAAAATGATTGAAAGCCGCATCTTAATATGATAAAATGTAAATATTCATATGACATAAAGAGGAAAGAAAAAAGCTGGTTTTGCCCTGTGGGGAAAAGGCCTTTGCGGGCTTGCAGGCAAAACGGCATTGCGGTAGCTTTGCCGCAAAATACTGGTGCTGCCTTATCAACGGGGCGCAGTGGTATGCAGGCCGGCGGGCCTGGGATATGAAGAAAACTTGGAAGAAAAGGGAAACAGGGTATGATTACAAAGCGCGAAAAGCTGCAGTATGTCTATGTCTTTTTAACAGACCTTGCAGCTCTGGCCGCCAGTGTGATTCTGGCATGGCTGATCGTTGGCGGCATTATGGGGCAGCTGCTGCCTTACAGTGTTCTGGATTGGGTTCAGGCGCTGGTTTTGCTGGTGCTGGCCTACACCGTTACATTTTTCTGTTTTGACCAGACGGAAAACATTGTCAAGCGTACCCGCGGGCAGGAAGCCAAACTTTCCATCAAGTCCAACCTGCTGATGATGGTGATCTATTCTGCTTTTCTGACGCTGTCCAAAGCGGTTTTGCAGGATTCCCGCTATTTTCTGGTGGGGGTCGTGTCGTTTAACCTCTTCCTGCTCCCGGCGGCCCATGGCCTGCTCAAAAAGCTGCTGGTAAAAGCCCCTGACAGTCTCCAGAACGAAACGCTGGTTGGCATTGTTACCACCGGTGACCATGCAGGCAAGATGATCCGTGAGATCAGCAACGACTGGTCCCGCCGTGTGTGCGGTGTGGCTCTGCTGGAAGCCGCGGGGGATGCAATCGGTACCAAGGTGGAGAATATTGAAGTAAAAGCCAATTATGATACCTTTATGAACTGGCTGCGCCGCGCCGCTTTGGATGAAGTGTATATCGATGTTCCGATGGACAGCGGCGAATCCTTTATCCCGTACCTGGAAGAGATGGAAAGCATGGGCCTGACCGTGCATTTCCACATGCCGCTGCTGGACCGCATCGAGGAAAGCTGCTGCAACGAGACCAGCTCCGCCCGCCTGTGCCGCGATCTGGGCCGCTGCGCTGGCGGCAACCTGGTTACCATGGCTACCATTGAACCCAAGCTGCGGGACCAGATCCTGAAGCGCCTGATGGATATTTTGGGCAGCCTGGTGGGCTGCATCATCAGCATCCCCATCATTGCCATTACAGCCATCCCCCTGAAACTGGAAAGCCCCGGCCCGCTCTTCTTTAAGCAGAAGCGAGTGGGCCGCAATGGCCGTGTTTTCTACATCCATAAGCTGCGCAGCATGTATATGGATGCCGAGGAACGCAAAAAGGAACTAATGGCCCAGAACGAGATGAACGGCCTGATGTTCAAAATGCAGGATGACCCCCGCATTACCAAGGTGGGTAAGTTTATCCGCAAAACAAGCATTGACGAACTGCCGCAGTTCTTTGATGTTCTGCGCGGAGATATGAGCCTTGTCGGCACCCGCCCGCCCACGCTGGACGAGTATAAACAGTACGAAAGCCACCACAAGCGCCGCCTTTCCATGAAACCGGGCATCACCGGCCTGTGGCAGGTCAGCGGCCGCAGCGATATTGAGGATTTTGAGGACGTTGTCAAACTGGACGTTGAATACATTGATAACTGGAGCCTGTGGGGCGATATAAAGATCCTCTTCAAGACCGTATGGGTCGTCTTTGCCGGCCGGGGGGCAAAGTAAATCGTTAAGTGCGTGGAATGAGAACCTAAAATATAAAAACATCAATCCGGAACCCATTCTTTCAACACAATAAGCGGAGCAGGGAACTGCTCCACTTTTTTTACAACAAAAACGCAGGAGGTACTTTGATTATGGCTGCAACGCAAAACAGGGATATGGGGAGCGGCAGCATTCCCAAGCTGCTGGCTCAGCTGGCACTGCCCGCTGTGGTGGCGCAGGTGGTAAACCTGCTGTATAACATTGTGGACCGCATCTATATCGGCCATATGCCGGAGGTCGGCGCATCCGCGCTGACGGGCGTTGGCCTGTTTACCCCCATTTTGATGCTGATTACCGCGTTTGCCATGCTGTGCGGCTCCGGCGGCGCGCCCCGCGCGGCCATTGCCATGGGCCGCGGCGATGACGATGCCGCCGAAAAGATCATGGGCAACTGCTTTACGCTGCTGCTGATTCTGGCGGCTGTGCTGACCGTTGTGTTTTATTTCGCTGCGCCGTCCCTGCTGGTGCTGTTCGGTGCCAGCGAAAAAACGCTGCCTTATGCGCTGGATTACGCCCGCATCTATATCATCGGCACCATTTTTGTGCTCATCGTTATGGGCATGAACCCCTTTGTCACCACCCAGGGCTTTGCCACGTTCAGCATGATGACCACCGTGATCGGCGCTGTGTGCAACATCATCCTGGACCCCATCCTGATTTTTGCCCTCAATATGGGGGTGCGCGGTGCCGCCACGGCGACTGTCATCAGCCAAGCGGTGGGCGCGGTGTGGGTGCTGCGCTTTTTGACCGGCAGCCGCACCAGGCTGCGCCTGAGCGTGAAAAACATGCCGCTGGTGGGAAAAGTCATCGGCCCCTGCCTTGGGCTGGGCGTTTCCACTTTTGTGATGATTGCCACCGAAAGTATCCTTTCCATCAGCTTCAACTCCAGCCTGGCACGCTATGGCGGCGATATCGCCGTCGGCGCCATGACCATCATCACCAGTGCCACCCAGCTGCTCAGCATGCCGGTGCAAGGGCTTTGCCAGGGCGCACAGCCCATCATGAGCTTTAACTTTGGCGCGGGCAAGGGTGACCGCGTCAAACAGGCGTTTCGGTTACAGTTCATCATCTGCGTGGCATATGCAGCCGCGTTCTGGGCCGCCTGTATGCTGGTGCCCCAGATGTTTGCGAGCATCTTCTCCACCGATCCGGAACTGGTGCGGTACACGGCCTGGGCCATGCGCGTTTACATGGCGGGTATTTTCTCCACCGGGTTCCAGGTCTCCTGCCAGCAGAGTTTTGTGGCGCTGGGCCAAGCCAAGATCAGTCTGTTCATGGCCTGCCTGCGCAAGCTGATTTTGCTGATTCCCCTGATCTTTATCCTGCCCCTGATTCTGCAGGACAAGGTTTTTGCTGTCTTTTTGGCCGAGCCGGTCAGCGATATCATCGCGGCAACCGTAACCTGCAGCGCATTCTTTATCCGCTTTAACAAGATTCTGGCCACCAGCCAGAAAAAGGCGTAAGAATTTGTGGGATACCCGTCTCCCTGCAGTGTATTTTATAATGGGCAATCAACATTTGCCGTGCCTCCCACCCCGTAGGGGCGCACTCTGCGCCCGCCAACCTAAAAGGATAACGATTTTACCCAAAGGCATGTGCCGGAATCCCGCACATGTCTTTTTGTTTGCATCATAGCAAACTGTTTACCCGGCGCACCAAATTTGCTCAGTTGCCCTGCCTGCCGCTGGCGAACAAATTTCCGCCAAAACTCAGCATTTGGCGCGTCAACGGTCAAACAAGGTGCGCGTTCCCCCGAAACTGTATCCGATAAAAAAAGCAAATTACGCACAGCCAACCTCAAACCCGGCGGGGCAGGGGATGGCAAACGGCGGATTTGGTGTTATAATTTCCGTGGAGTAAGAACGCTGGAAAGCCAGTGGAAAGGAATCAACCATGAAAGGCAAATGGATGAAAATAGTACGGCAGTATACGATCATCACGCTCGGCATTAGCATGATGGCGGTGGGGGTGTATTTCTTCAAATTTCCCAACAACTTTGTCTTTGGCGGTGTGACCGGCGCGGCGGCACTGGCTGCCAAGCTGACCCCGATTTCGGCCAGTGAGTTTTCCGCCGTGGTCAATATGTTGATGCTGCTTCTGGGCCTGATTTTTTTGGGCAAAGAGTTTGCGCTGACCACCGGTTATGCCACCGTGGTGCTTTCGGCGGAATTGATGCTGTTGGAAAAGGCCTGCCCGCTCAACGAGCCTTTGTCGGACCAGCCCATGCTGGAACTGATTTTTGCCATTGCGCTGCCTGCCATTGCTTCGGCATTGCTCTTCAGCGTGGGGGCTTCCAGCGGCGGCACCGATGTGATTGCCCTGATCGTGGAAAAATACACCCACCTGCACAGCATTGCAGCGGCGTTGTTTTTGACCGATCTGGTCATGGTGGTGGCGGCCTGCTTTGTGTTTGACCTGCACACCGCGCTTTACTCTTTCGTCGGCCTTACCGTTAAATCCCTGATGATCGATGTGGTGTTGGAGCGCATGAAGATGTGCAAAGCTATCTTGATCGTCTGCGACGACAAGGAGCCGATCTGCGACTTTGTGAATAAGGAACTGGACCGCGGCGCAACATACACCCCCTGCAACGGTGCATACACCAACCAGCCGCGCTACATTATCTATACCACCCTGACCCGGCACGAAGCAATGCAGCTGCGGGAGTTTATCCACAAGGAACACCTGAACGCCTTTATGTCCATGCTGAGCACCACCGAAGTGTTCGGCAAGGGTTTTGATAACGCCTGAAAACCCGCACATACCGCACAGTACAAACGCTGTGCGGTATTTTTTGTGCCGAAACGCTTGACAGAAATCCGAACCCGGACTATAATATAAATCCGAAATCGGATTATAACACATCACACAGCGGTGCACAAATAAAGCATCGTCGTTTTGCTGTGAAGGCAATACCGCATAATTCTAAGTGCCGATACGGCGAGCGAGGTGCGGCAGATG
>OHAG01002208.1_pt1 | contig 11137 bp, 10 predicted proteins | sample 1577081 | NCBI WGS metagenome assembly OHAG01 (sample SAMEA3541513, study PRJEB24748) | human gut metagenome | biome: human gut; feature: human-associated habitat; material: faeces | place: China | collected 2012
AAGCCCGAACCGCCGCGGCCCGGGCAGAACCGCCCCCGCGGCCACAAGCCCAAACACTAGCCGCCGGACGGTAGCTTCAGCTACCTTGGCGGCGGCTTTGGCAACGGCCGCCCGCAGCGGCATCCCGACCGTTCGCGGCTGCCGCGGCAGTGGCGAAAAAAATATTTTGGAGGGGTCGCGCGTGTAAATATACGCGTGCATGTGCGCCTGCGCGATGGCACGTCTGACCTGCGATAACTAGACTTTTTCGGACTTTTTCGGAGCCGTACGCTTAGGCTGCGCCACGGACGGTGGCGCAGGGTTCAAGGCAAGGAGGTTGTCATGGTCAGGGTTCGTCTTGAGGGCCTGCCCGACGAGGTTCAGCGCATCGCCGACGCGATGCAGGCGGCTGGGTGCGTGCTCGAGCGTTCGCGCGAGTACCCCAACCGCGGCGGGAGCGGGTACGTGCGCGTATACCTCGACTGCGATCTACCCGAGGAGGTCGAGGACGATGATTAACATCGACGGAATCGAGTACCGCACTGCTGCACAATGGGAGAAGAAGCACCGCCACGTGCTCAAAGGCCAGCTCAAGAAGGGTGTCGAGCGCTCCTGGCGCTCGCCCAACGGTAACGAGACGATGATGTTCTACAACATCGAGCAGACGCGCACCTGGGCGAAAAAGGACGTCGAGGCGGTCAACCGCCGCCGCCGCGCCGACGCCAAGGCGAAGCGCGAGGCCGAGGAGCGCGGGCGCATCGAGGGTGCCGCCCGCGCGGAACAGCATCGCAAAGACCTTCTCGATTGTTGGGGGGCTCACATCGACGAGGAAACCTTGCAGGAGGTCCGCCGCGACCACACCGCCTACCAGTGGTGCGATCTCGGCTTCGTCCCGATTGCCGAGGCTCGGTGGCGGCTTACCCGATACGGAGGCAATTCCGCATGGTATTACTGCTCTCCCTGGGATGTGCGCTATGACCCAGACCGCGCTAAAGAGCTGCTGGAGACGGGGCCGCGCGAGTACGACAGACTGCCCGACGGTCGCCCGTACGATGGGCGGCCGTGGTGGCAAGCGTAAAAAAACGGGGAGGGTCAAAACCCTCCCCGTTTCGTCAGCGGTGTCGACCAGCCTACCTGCGAGTCCTGTAGACCCTGCTTCGGTGGTCAACATCGACAACAAGGATGACGAGAACATCGTCCTCGATATCGGCGACTATCCGATAGTCGCCGACTCGATAGCGCCAGAGACCTGACTTGTTCTCGGTCAATCCCTTCCCCATGCTTCTCGGGTCTTCGAGCTGTGAAATCTCATGAAGTTTCGCCACGATCCTCCTGGCGATCTGCTTGTCCAGCTTCTTCATCGAGCGCTGGACGTCCTTGTCGATCTCAATCCGCCAGGCCAAGGCTTTCCTCCAGCTCGTCGAGCGTCACGGTCTCAAGCCTGCCGGCCCGGTAATCCTCGACCTTCTTCAATAGGCCGTATTCGTACTCAAGCCTGTCAATCTCGGCAGCGAGCGCTTCTGTCATGTAGAAAGTCTTCGTGCGTCCCGTTGATTTCGCCAAACGGTCGTACCTGATTGCCAAGTCCTCGGGCATCCTCAATGCCGCGGTAGCAGTTGCCACGGTGCACCTCCCAATCATCTGTATAACACGTTATACATTCTAGCATACCATTCGCCGTATAGGTGTAAAACACGTTATACAGATGGTCACGGGGGTGTACAATTACTTCATTGATAATATACGTCCTGTAAAGGCAGGGCCTTACCCCTCGGGGGCGGCTGGTATCTGGGGTGGTGTTCAGTGGCAGATCGTAGGAAGAAACCGGAGCATGATGACGCCTGGTGGGCAGATCAGCGTCATGCCTACATCGAGAAGAACGACATCCTTCTGTCCGACTATCCGTCCTGGGAATGGGTCAGCCCGTACGATTTTTGGAGGACCATCTTCCCCGAGGGCTTTCTGCAGCCCCGCGGCGAGGAGGTCCCGTGGCGCGAGAAGGGCGGCGGTCATCCCAACGGCATCGCCATCCAGATCACCAACAGGACCAAGACGGTCAAGACCAAGACGGGCCGCAAGCGCGACGTCCCCGTGGTCGAGCGGTTTACGTTGACCGACGACCTGGACGGCGTGATGGAGCGCGTCGTCGACTCGAACAGGAAGAACGAGTCCGTCTTCTGCGCGCCCGTGTCGTTTTTCGGCAAGAGCCGCGTCGCCGAGAACGCCCGGTTCCTGCATGCTTTCGCGATCGACCTCGACGGTGTTGGCGTGCAGGAGCTGAAGAACATGCTGAAGCAGTTCCGCAACGGCCGTGACCCGAAGCTTGCCACGGACAAATGGGTGTCCCTCCCCCAACCGACCTTCCTCGTGAACTCGGGTACGGGCTTCCACCTCTACTACGTCCTCGACCAGCCGATTCCGCTGGTCCCGCGCATCGTGCCGTTCGTGCAGGAGATCAAGGCGATGCTCACTGACTACATTTGGCGCGATACCGTCTCGATGCTCGAGGACGTCCAGCACCAGGGCATCTACCAGCCCTTCAGGATGCCCGGCACTCCCACGAAGCTCAATGGCAAGGCCGCGGGATCGAAGATTAAGGACAAGTACGAGGCCGTGGCGTTCGTCCACAACGGCGAGGACGGGAAACCTTGGCGATGCAGCCTCGACTACCTGCTGGGATACGCCGGGGTCCGCGGCGGCAAGGACCGCACCGAGCTCATCGAGCTCATGCGCACCGCCGGGCGTACGCCCATCGAGCGCGCCAAGAAGCTCTGGCCGGAGTGGTACCAGGCGCGCATCGTCGAGGGCAAGGCCCCCGGCCGCTGGACCTGCAAGCGCGACCTGTACGACTGGTGGCTCGGCGAGGTCAAGACGAAGGCCACCGACCACCACCGCTACTGGTGTCTGAACGTGCTCGCGGCGTACGCAAAGAAGTGCGGTATCCCGTACGAGGAGCTCGAGGCCGATGCGCTCGCGCTCGTGCCGACGCTCGAGGACCTGACCGAGCGCGAGGACAACCACTTCACCGAGGAACACGCGCTCGCGGCCATCGAGGCGTACTACGACCCCATCATCCACAAGCTCACCCGCGACCGCATAGAGCGGCGTACGGCCATCGAGCTGCCGAAAAACAAGAGGAACGGGCGTCCGCAGAAACAGCATGTTGAAGTTATGAATGCTGTCCGCGAAATCGACCATCCGAACGGCAGCTGGCGCAATAAGGATGGGGCTCCGACGAAGGCCGACCTCGTCCGCGAATACGCCGCGGCGCACCCCGACGCCAGCCACAGCGCCATCGCCCGAGAGCTGGGCATCTCGCGCACGACCGTCATCAAATGGCTGCACGATGCGCCGGAGGAAGTTGCCGAGACGGAAAGGCCGAATGGCTCGTGCGACTCAGCGATGGTCGAATTCAGGGACGCCATCCGCACCTGTTTCGAGTTCGCTGCCGTCGACGGAACCTTGGTGCTCCCCATAGAAAGAGCTCCATCGGAACGGGAAAAACGGGAACGGGAAACGGTAAAATCATCGGGAACCACCGGGAAAATTCCCGATAGTTCCCGGGAAAAGTTCCCGATTGACGATAGGTTGACCAATGGGCATAACGAAGCGTGAAATAGCGTCTGAGCTGGGAGTTTCCAAGCGAACAATAGCTAACTACATCGGTAAACTGGGACTGGGAAACCACGTTTCCCGAAACGGGAACACCGACATTCTCGATGACTTCGCCGCGGCGGCTATCGCCGACGCGCTGAAGAACCCCGAGAAACCGTCCCGCCAGCCAGCGGTCGCGGCGCCCGCCCCGGACTCCCTGGCCGACTCCCTGGTCGCCCAACTGGAAATCGAGCGGTCCCGCAACGCCGAGCTGATGGAGGCGCTTGCGGCCGAGCGCGACCGCGCCGCCCGCGCCGAGGCCGAGGCCAAGAAGAAGGCCGAGCAGGAGCGCCTTGCTCGCGAGAAGGAGGAGGCTGCCCGCGAGGCCCAGCGCCGCGCCGTTCCCGCTTCCGACTCCGGTTCGCGCTTCCGTTCGCTGCTCGACCAGATCGCCGCACAGGAGACCGTGCTCAAGGAGAAGAAGGACGCCGAGGACAAGGCCAAGGCCGAGCGCGCCGCCGAGCGCGGTAACCGTCGTGGCGGCAACAATGACCGCCGCGGTGGCCGCCGTAACGATCGTAACGCCTCCGACAACAACTCCGAGCGCAACGCCTCCGAGAGCCGTCCGCACAGCCATCGCACCAACGCCAGCAACAACGTCGCTGCCGGCATGGACTTCCCCAACCCCGATAAGCAGGGCAAGGGCAAGAAGCGCAAGGGCGGTCACAACAACGAAGAGGACCACTACAGCCGCATGGCTCGTGAGGCCGAGGAGTACAGCCGCGAGAAGGTGCTCGAGGAGGCTCGTGCTGCCGTCGAGGAGGCCTCTCGTGAGTCCACCGGTCGCCGCAAGAAGCGCAAGGAGAAGCGTGAGCGCGAGGCTGCCAAGGCTCAGGAGGAGCGCAAGATCGAGGAGGCATTGGCCCAGGGCGTGAACCCCGAGGAGCTCGACGCCATCAAGGTTTCCCAGGGCGTTACCGTCCAGGAGCTCGCCGAGGCGCTCGACGTTCCGGCCAACGACATCATCAAGCGCCTGTTCCTGCTGGGTACGCCGCTCACCATGACGCAGTCCATGTCCGACGACCTCGTCGAGCTCGTTGCCGACGACCTGGGTCGTCAGATCAAGATCATCACCCCCGAGGAGGAGAACACCTTCTCGTTCTACGACGATCCCGCCGACCTTAAGCCGCGCGCACCGGTCGTCACCGTCATGGGCCACGTCGACCACGGCAAGACGTCGCTGCTCGACGCCATCCGTCACACCGGCGTTGCTGCCGGCGAGGCGGGCGGCATTACGCAGGCCATCGGTGCTTCGCAGGTCATGATCAACGACCGCAAGATCACCTTCATCGATACCCCCGGTCACGCCACCTTTACGGCTATGCGTGCCCGTGGCGCCAAGGTGACCGACATCGTCATTCTGATCGTGGCTGCCGACGACGGTGTCATGCCCCAGACGGTCGAGTCGATCAACCACGCCAAGGCCGCCGGCGTACCCATCGTCGTTGCCGTCAACAAGATCGATAAGCCCGGCGCCAACCCCGACCGTGTGCGTCAGGAGCTCACCGAGTACGGCGTCATCCCCGAGGAGTGGGGCGGACAGAACATGTTCGTCAACATCTCGGCCAAGCAGAAGATCGGTATCGACGATCTGCTCGAGACCGTGCTGCTCCAGGCAGATGTGCTCGAGCTCAAGGCCAACCCGGACACCTTTGCCTCCGGCAACGTCCTTGAGGCCAAGCTCGACAAGGGCCGCGGCTCGGTCGCTACTGTGCTCGTGACCCGCGGTACCCTGCACGTGGGCGATACGCTTGTCGCCGGCCTCACCTACGGCCGCGTCCGCGCCATGCTCGACCCCAAGGGCCGCGCCGTCACCGAGGCCGGTCCCTCCGACGCCGTTGAGATCCTGGGCCTGCAGTCCGTGCCTAACGCCGGTGACGAGTTCCGTGTGTTCGAGGACGAGCGCGAGGCTCGCGCCCTTGCCGACGAGCGTTCGCTCAAGGCCCGTATCGAGGAGCAGAGCCGCGTCAAGCACGTCACGCTCGAGAACCTCTTCGAGACCATTGCCGACGCCGAAGTCAAGGAGCTCAACCTGATCATCAAGGCCGACGTCCAGGGTTCCATCGAGGCCCTTCAGGATTCGCTCGACAAGATGGATCAGTCCGAGGTTCGCATCAACACGATCCACTCCGCCGTTGGTGCCATCAACGAGACCGACGTCGTCCTGGCCGACGCCTCCAACGCCATCATCATCGGCTTTGGCGTCCGTCCCGACGGTAAGGCCCGCTCCGCCGCCGAGCGTGAGGGCGTCGAGATCCGTTGCTACGACGTCATCTACAAGTGCCTCGAGGAACTCGACGCTGCCCGTATCGGCATGCTTAAGCCCACCGAGGTCGAGGTCTCCACGGGTACCGCGACCGTCCTGGACACCTTCAAGGTGCCCAAAGTCGGTATCGCCGCCGGTGTCCGCGTCGAAGAGGGCGAGATCGCCGCGACCGATTCCGTGCGTCTGGTGCGCGACGGCATCGTGGTCTTCAACGGCAAGATCGCCTCGATGCGCCACTACAAGGACGAGGCCAAGAGCCTCAAGAGCGGTTCCGAGGGCGGCATTGGCCTGGAGAACTTCCAGGACATCAAGCCCGGCGACCAGATCGAGGGTTACCGCATCGACCAGGTTGCCCGTACCGAGTAGGGGGTAGCGCTATGAAGCAAACGCAGGCAACCCGCCGTCTGGGCGAGCAGCTTCGCGAGAAGCTCGGTTATATCCTGCTCTTTGAGGTTTCCGATCCGCGTCTCGACCTGGTTACTTTGACCGCGGTCGAGGTCGCGGTGGACCGTTCGTTCGCGCGTGTGTTCGTGTCGTGCGATGCGAGCCGCTACGACGAGGTCATGGAGGCGCTCGCAAGCGCTAAGGGCCGTATTCGCAGCCTGTTGGCTCGCTCGCTCGATTGGCGTGTTACGCCCGAGCTCGATTTTCGCATCGATCGCTCAACCGATGAGGCCGAGCGCATCACGCGTGCGCTGGAAAACGTTCCCGCCACGCTTGCGATCGAAAAGGACGAGGACGGCTATCCGATAGCGGATGCCGCCCAGGAGGCAGCTTTAGATGACTAATTCCGCCGACCTCGCCTCGTGCGAGTCTGCAGATATTCAGCGACGCATCCTCGAGCTCATCGAGGGTGCGTCCTCCATTGCGATTTCGGGACACACTTCTCCCGATGGCGACGCCCTGGGCTCCGTGTTGGGTCTGGGCCTCTCGCTTATGAAGTTTTTCCCTAACAAGGACATTGCCCTGCTGCTGGCAGACGATGATCCGGTTCCGCGCATCTACCGCTTTATGGAAGGCTCCGATCGCCTGGTACCGGCATCTGCGTATGCCGGCAATCCTGACCTGTTCATCTCGGTGGACGTGCCGGTCGTCGAGCGTCTCAATAATTCCGCCGAGGTGCTTCGTCGCTCCAAGCATGTGGTGTGCTTCGATCACCATCCGGCGCGCGAGGAGTTTGCCGAGCTCAGCCTGAGGCGCGTCGAAGCTGCAGCCTGCGCCATGATCATCGACCGCTTCTTGGACAATTGCGGCATTGTCGCACGTGATGGCGTTGCGACCTGCCTGCTGTGTGGCTTGGTTACCGATACCGGCCGTTTTCAGTACCAAAACGCCGATGCAGCCGCGTTCCATGCAGCCTCGCGTCTGGTTGCCCACGGTGCCGATCCGGCGCGTGTGGCACTCGAGGTTTACCAGAGCATGCGCGTTGAGTTTTTGCACCTCAAGTCCATCGTTATGGGCCGCATTAAGACAGTGGCCCACGGGCGCGTCGCGTATAGCTACGCGTACCAGAGTGACCTTGAGGCCTGCGGTGTCACCTCGGATGAGTGCGACGGTCTGGTTGACGTGGTGCGCTCGGTGATGGGCGTCGAGGTCTGTCTGTTCCTGAAGGGCATTGAGGGCGATACCAAGGTGCGCGGCAACCTGCGCTCCAAGGGCGACCTCAACGTGTCCGAGATCGCTGCTACCTTTGGCGGAGGCGGACATCCCGCTGCCGCCGGTTTCTCCAACAACGGAACGATTCTCGAGACGCTTACCGTGGCACTTCCCATGCTGGCCGAGCTGGTGGGGGAGGATCCCGCTTCGGTGACCGTCGAGCTTTAACTTTTTGGATGGTACATGGCTCGTCGTACGCCTTCTCAACTGAATATGCTGCTCGCCGTCGATAAGCCGGTGGGCTGCACGTCCCACGATGTGGTTTCGAAATGCCGGCGCGCCCTCCATGAGCGGCGCGTCGGCCATGCCGGCACGCTCGACCCCATGGCATCGGGTGTCATGGTGGTGGGTGTGGGCCAGGCCACCCGTCTGCTGGGCATGCTAACCCTCGATACCAAAAGCTATGTCGCCGACATTTCGTTTGGCGCCGAGACCAATACCGATGATGCGGAGGGCCAGGCGGTCCGCACGGTGGCTGTTGCCAACGAGCTCCGCTATCCTGCCTATGCCCGTGAGCGCTTGGCCGCTATGCTGGGTCCGCAGATGCAGGTGCCGCCGGCGTTTTCGGCTATCTCGGTCAATGGCGTTCGCGCCTACAAGTCTGCTCGCGAGGGCAATGCGGTGGACCTACCTCCGCGCCCCGTCGAGGTCTATGCCGCCGACCTGATCGCCGTGGGAGGCGAAGGTGATACGTGTGTGTGGACCGTGGCGTTCTCTGTGAGCAAGGGTACCTATATCCGTGCGCTCGCTCGCGATTTGGGCCGCGCCTGCGAGAGCGCCGCGCACATTTCCGCGCTGCGCCGCACGGCCTCCGGTGTTGTTTCCATTGGCGCTTGTCATGCGGTCGAGGAGCTTTCTCCCGAGTCCGCGCCTGGCTTTGCCCTGGATCCCATTGCGGCCCTGGGCGCCACGCGTGTTGACTTGCCGGGCAATCTTGCCGACGACCTGCTCTGTGGCCGACGCATTCCCGTTGAGCGTGCGCTTGCCGATTTCGATACCGCGAAGGCGCCTTTTGCGTTGGTGCTCGATGGGGGACTCAAGGCGCTCGCCCGCATTGAGAGTGGCCGCTTTGTCATGGAGCACGTGTTTCCGCAGGCAATCGGCGGTGTTCGATGATGTTGTCCGCTCGCGAGCTCGCGCGTATCTTTTTCGAGGGCGAGTCGGACGAGGCTCGCATCGTTACTGCCGATGCGTTTGATGAGTGCGAGCACTTGGGTGCCGCATCGATTGCCATCGGCGTGTTCGATGGTGTGCACCGTGGACACCAGGAACTCATCGAAGCGCTTGTCCGTGATGCCCGTGCCCATGGCTGCAAGGCGGTCGTGGTCACTTTCGATCCCGACCCGGACGTCGTGGTGAGCCCTTCGCCCGCTCAAAAATTGATGACGACGGCCGACCGTCTGCATGCCCTGGCTCAAACCGGGGTCGATGCAGTGGTGGCCGTTCCCTTTACGCCTGAGGTTGCGGCACTCGACCATGTCGGTTTTCTCGCACTGCTGTCACGCGTGGTCGACATTCGTTCGATTCGCGTTGGCAGCGACTTTAGGCTGGGTCGTGGCGGTGCTTCTGGTGTTGACGAGATGCGCACCTGGGGTGCCAAGCGCGGCGTTGACGTATACGGGCACGACCTGCTTTGCGAGGGCGGTGAGGCCATTTGCGCCACCCGCATTCGTCATGAGCTGGGACAGGGCCATGTGGAGCTTGCTGCTGAGTTACTCGGCCGCCAGTATATGGTGCGCGGCGGTGTTATTCGCGGCCGTCACGAGGGTTCTGGCATGGGCTTTCCCACGGCAAACCTACATGTTCCCGACGGCATTCAGGTGCCTGCCGATGGCGTGTATGAGGGCCTGGTGCTGGTCAACGACATCGTGTGGCCCGCTGCCGTCAACGTCGGACTGCCGCCGACGTATGCCGACGATGCGGCTTCTGCGCATCTCGAGGCTAATTTAATTGGTTATACGGGCGACCTGTACGGCGCTTCCGTTTCGCTGGCGTTTACGCGCTGGCTGCGTCCGTCGCGCGTGTTCGATTCGCTGGATGAGTTGATCGCGACCGTCGAGGGTAATATCGAAGATATTCGTCACAACTTGGGCGAGCAGGGGGTGAGCGTCCGTGATTAGCGATGAGGAAAAAGACCAGGTACGCGCTGCGTCCGACTTAGTCGCCATCGTGCAGGAAACGGTTGAGCTCAAGCCCCGCGGTCATGAGTTTTGGGGTTGCTGCCCTTTTCATGGCGAAAAGACTCCGTCCTTCCACATTATTCCCGCCACGCAGGTGTGGCATTGCTTTGGCTGCGGCGAGGGTGGCGACGTCTTCACCTATATCATGAAGCGCGAGAACCTGAGCTTTCCCGAGTCAATCCGTTATTTGGCCGATCGCGCGGGTATTGAGCTGCACGACACCGGAGACCGCCGCGAGCGCGGTACCAAGCGTGCCCGCATCTACGATCTGTGCGCCGAGACCGCCCAGTTCTATCACACCATGCTTATGCGCGGTAAGGACGGCCGTCCGCGCGAGTACTTTGCCAGCCGCGGCATGGGTGGCGACGTCTGCCGCCGCTACTGCCTGGGCTTTGCACCGGGCCGCAGCGCGCTGGTGTCGCACCTGTCCCAGGCGGGTTTTACCCCGCAGGAGATGATCGATGCCAACGTTGCCGTGAGCCGCGGGCGCGGGCAGCTTGCCGACCGCTTCTACGACCGCGTGATGTTCCCCATCTTTGACGAGCAGGGTCACAACATTGCCTTTGGTGGTCGCATCATGGGTGACGGCCAACCCAAGTACCTCAATACCGCCGAGACGAGCGTGTTTCATAAAAAGCGAAACCTCTACGGCTTTAATTGGGCCAAGGAGTTTATCGTCGCGCAGGATACCGCCATCGTGGTGGAGGGCTATACCGACTGCATCGCCTGTTGGGAGGCGGGGATTAAAAACGTTGTCGCCACGCTGGGCACCGCGCTCACGGAGCATCACGTCAAGACGCTCACCCGCTTTGCTAAGCGCATCGTGTATATGTTTGACGGCGATGCCGCCGGTCAAAAGGCCGCTCGCCGTGCGATTCAGTTTATCGAGCAGGATTCGATGGACCTGCGCTGCGTGGTGCTGCCCGACGGCAACGACCCCATGGAGTTCATCACGGCGCATGGTGGACAGGAGCTTCAGGCGCGCATCGACGCTGCCGAGCCGCTCATGGACTTTGTCTACCGTTCGCTGCAGGAGTCGAGTGACATCACCACGCCGGGCGGTCGTGCCAAGGCGCTGGAAGATGCGCTGACGCTTATCTATCCGCTGCGCGATAGCTATATGATCGACACATACTTTATCCAGATTGCCGATCTGCTGGGCTTGGATCTGGAGACGGTTCGCGCGAGTTCGGGTCGCGTGTTTCGCGATGTCGCCAAGCGCGAAGATGCGGAACGACGTCGTGAGCAGAACTATGAACGCCAGCGGGCGCAAGCCGAGCGCTCTGGTAGCGCGGGCGGTCGGACGTCTGGTTCGCAGGGGGCATCTCGCGGTGCTTGGGCATCGGGCGCGACGCCGCCGGTGTCCGCGCCGGTCGAGGAGGAGCCGTACGACCATGTCCCG
>OHAG01002209.1_pt1 | contig 11134 bp, 3 predicted proteins | sample 1577081 | NCBI WGS metagenome assembly OHAG01 (sample SAMEA3541513, study PRJEB24748) | human gut metagenome | biome: human gut; feature: human-associated habitat; material: faeces | place: China | collected 2012
GCCGTGCCGCAGCTGCCGGAGCGGTGCTTAAGCCGCAAGGCGGGAATTATGCGGTGTTGCCCTAAGTTTTCGGAACGGTCAGGAACGCTCTCTACAGTACAATTTATAATGGGCAATTCTCAACCTCCAATTTTCCCTTCAAGTTCCTCCAATCTCTGCCAAATCTCTCAACAACAAGCCAAACCGAAATGGCAAAAAATGCGCGATCACAATACCGGGTGATTGGATTAAGAGATTGCAAAGAACATTATCGGGGCAAATGTTCAATCATTTGATAAAAACAGGAATAAACCATTCAAAAATGTTAATAAATACTGCCAAAGAGTCACCGCACCGCAGCGCAAATAATGTGCGAAAAACAGGTTTCAGTTGATTCAAGGACAAAAATTCACATAGAAATCGCGCTAATTAACTATGCAAATTCTGGCAACTGTGATATAATGTATATACCTAGATGTGTCGGAAAGGTTATCATTTGCGGGATCAAGGCATGCAGCCGGTACAACGTTTTGTCAGCCGCTGTGCCGGGGCCAAAAGCCCCAAAAGCAGGCCGCAGCCCGGCAGGGGATCGCCAGACCGAGGGAGCACAACCAGGTGTTTTGTAATCAACACCTGCAAAGTGCCGCACATCTGCCGTACCACTTTTCACACAAAAGGGGAAAGTAGTAACACTTAAGGGAGGATAAAACTATGAAGAAAACCCTTCAGCGTTTTGGTGCATCCGTGCTGGCTGCAGCCATGGTTGCCCAAAGCGTGGCGCTTCCCGCAGCAGCAGAAACTACCAAGATTGATTCTTCGGTAGCGCAGTCTGTTGCAGCTAGCGCAGCAAGCGCGGCCAGCGCTGTGCAGTCCCTGCCCAAGTTCACCAGCACCGCAGACCTGATCAAGCAGACAGCCCAAACGCTGGCTGCCCAGGGCGAAGTGCATGAACTGGAGCAGGACGATGCCAAGCTGGAAGCGACTGCACAGAGCAAGGCGGGCATGAGCCTTGCAGCGTTGGAAAATGCACTGGCCGATGCCATGTACGCCAACGCCGCAGCCGGCAAGATCAACACCGAAGCCTATGGCCTGAACAAGGACGAGATGGCATCGGTGATGGCTGCCACCATCAAAACGTATCATCTGTCCAGTGCCGTTACCGACCTGGGCTATGAGACGAACGCCGCAGGCGTTGTGACCGCCGTTACCTTTACCGGCAGCTCCGGCATGACCTCTGCGATGGAGTCCATGACCAACAGCGATGATGAAGTGATTGCGCAGCAGGCTGACAGCTACGCACAGGCTTACGTTGCTGAAAACTCCGATACCTTTGCTGCCAGCGCCGCTGCAGACGGCCATACCTATGGCGAGCCGAAATGGTACTGGAATGACACCAACCCGGCGGATGGCCACACCCATACCTGGAAGGAAACCCCCGATGGTTACTGGACCAAGACCGATGACGGCTGGGCTTACACCGCTGTGTATACCTGTGAAAAGGGCGATGCCTACCAGAAGGTAGAAGGCACCGTAACCAAGGATACCACCGAGGCAAAGCCCGGCGTTGCCGGCAAGACCGTTTACTCTGCCAGCGTGCCCGCTGACAAGAGCCCGGTTAAGAAGGAATACAAGGAACCCACCACCCGCACCGACGACATTGCCGCCCTGCCCTGCCAGAGCCATGCCGTGCCCAAGGATGCAGATGGCAACTTTGTTGCTACCTTCAACTGGAAGATGACGAAGACACAGCAGGGTGAATTTTCCAAAGATAATGCCCAGCTGTTCTATGACAGTGAAACCGGCAAAATTTCTGCCAGCGCTCCCGTTACCATTGACTGGGAATGCGAAAGCATCACCTTCAAGTGCGCTGTCTGCGGCGAAGAAATCAAAACCAAGCCGATGCAGACCCTGCCGGTCAGCGTTGTGGTAGACCAGAATGACAATTCCGTCTACATCAATGTGGGCGGCACCCCGACCCTGGATACCACCTCCGGCGGCACCGGCGTTACCCTGGTGTCCGCAATGAAGGACGGCAGCTGGTACGATATGCAGAACAACCCGGTTGACGCAAGCAAGGTGAACTTCACCTATCAGAGCGGCGACAACAAGGGCAAGAACAGCCTGCTGCTGTACGACAGCCAGAAGACTGCCGTGTATGTGGACGACCAGGGCAACCAGGTCACCAATACTTACGATGTCTCGACTGCGCAGATGAACTACTACTACTTCCAGCTGTCGCAGTTCAACCAGGACGAAGCAGAGTACTTCGGCGTGGTTGCCCCGTTCTGGACCTCCAAGGGCGTTCAGAAGCAGGGCGAGGATGGCAGCATCACCGGCACCATGGGCGCAATCAAGGTATTGTGCAGCATTGATCCGAACGATGATGTCCCGCCGACCACCATGGCATTCATGCTGAACATGCTGCCGCAGGCGTTCATGTCTTACGTCATGAACTATGGCGAAGCTCTGAAAGCCATCCGTGATGCAGGCCTGGCACAGGTTGCTAAGCTGGGGGACAGCGCTGACTATGTCACCAAGCTGCTGATCCTGCACGACTGGATCTCCCAGGTTGCAGAATTCGATATGGGCTCCATGGGCGATATCACCGGCGGCGGCAACAACGACCCCATCCAGATGACTGCTTTCGGCGCCCTGCTGGGCGGCGGGATCGGCGCTAAGGGCGTTGAGTATGGCTGCATCTGCCTGGGCTATGCATCTGCATTTAACTACATGGTCCAGAATTTGCCTGACAACAAGAGCATCTATAAGAATGATGACGGCAGCTGGAAAACCCCCGATGAAGTAGGCGATAACGCTGTTGTTGACTTTGCCCAGATCCTGTATTACTGCAATACTTCTGATACCAGTGTTGCCGGTAATGCGTTCGGCGGTGGCATGTTCAACAACGTCCACTACTTCAACGCAGTCAAGGTCAACAAGCTGCAGGGCGACAGCAACTCTGCTACGATGACCACCGGCGAAGCCAACAAGAACTGGTACTATGTTGATGTCTGCTATGACGACGTGAACACCGAGTGCATGGCCCAGACCCGCGTTGAGAACGCAGGCGACCTGCGCCATGTCAACTTCCTGGTTTCTCCCTCCGGTCTGGAAGGCCGTTACAGCAAGTACTATGATTACATTGACTCGCTGTACGATGGCTACACCTACACCAAAAACAAGGAACCCGATAAGGACGATAAAGGCAATGTCATTCTGAACAACGGCAAGCCGCATTACACTTACACCAAGGCGGATAACAAGAACGAGACCCGTTACACCGATACCTGCTACGAGGATACCTGGTTCACCTCTATCTGCAGCCCCATCTACTTCGACGATAATTACTTCTATTACGTTGATACCACGACCAACCAGAACCTGTATAACGACATGCGCCGCAAGCAGGCCGAGAACGGCGACAGCGGCAGCTCTGGTTCCGGCAGCTCTGGTAACAACTCCCAGATGCAGCAGTTCATGAAGAAGATGCAGAACCAGGGCCCCGATACTCTGGAAGCACGTCCGCGTAATGCGAACTACTATATCCGCAAAGCGGATTCCAGCAGCAGCAGGCCCGGCGGCTTCAGCATGAGCAGCTTTACCAAGACGGATGACCCGTTTGATATCATCCTGATGTACTACAACGATCTGAAGGAAACCAGCAGCAACTTCAATGATGACGACAGCAATGCCAAGGTTCTGGCCAAAGCTGGCACCATCTATAAGATCGATACCAGTGCAACAGATAAGCATACCAAGGTTGAAAACAACCTGAACACCGAGTGCCTGGCAGACGCTGCTGCAAAGCGGATCTATCCCGCACTGGTACATTCTACCGCACTGTATGATGGCAAGCTGTACTTCAACGTCAACAACGCCATCTACCGTATGGACCCGACCTCCGGCAAAGTGGAAGAAGTGAAGGAATACAACACCGTCTATGGCGGCATTAAGCTGACCAAGGATAAGGACGGCAACATGGTTCCCGATACCCACTTTCCCGGCATGAGCATGGTTATCATGGATAGCGACCAGGATACCAGCAGTGTGAAGTATCTGGGCACCTTCAAGAACCATCCTCTGGCGGGCCTGACCCTGCGCGACAGTTACAGCTTTGCTACCACCACCCAGCAGGGCCAGACTGTGATCACCGGCATCAACACCACCAAGGATCAGCTGGTCGTTTCTGTCGGCACCAACCTGTCCAACACTTACAAGAGCCTGGACGAACTGGGTGAGGACGGCAAGCCGGTTGTTAAGACCGATGATTCCGGCCTTTCCTATGACCAGCGCAAGAGCTACAAGACCGAGTCCTGGAACTACAACCCGACTTACAACCAGAACATGGGCAGCTCTGACGAGAAGAACAAGAACGAAGAGTTCATGTGGTGCGCTAACCTGGTTGAAACCATGCCGATGTCCGACATGGTCAGCGACCTGAGCAGCGACGCAACCACCGATGTTTCCGTTGAAGCATGGTGCAATACCCCTGCTTATACCCAGGCCCGCACCACCAAGTACGGCCTGACCAAGGGTGAAAAGAAGTACGCTGACGGCGCACTGCCCAAGGGCCATACCTGGAAGCTGGACGAGCTGGAAACCAAGTCCGTTGGCAACAATGTGTACCTGTGCTCTGATTGCCATACCGCAACCGAAAGCACCCCCCACACCGTTACCCTGCCCAATGCAGGTGAAGGTGTTAAGCTGACCCTGGGCACCACCAACAACAAATACATCAAGGACGATACCGTTACCCTGACCGTAGAAAAGGAAGGCACCGATATCGTTACCGTTACCGCAAAGAACGGCGATACCGATGTTGCTCTGACTGAAGTTCAGGAAGCAGCGCAGGACGAAGCCGCAGCCCAGGCTACCACCGAAAAGGCTAAGACGGTTTACACCTTCACCATGCCGGACGGCGATGTGACCATCAGCGTTACCAAAGACGCCAAGACCTATGCGGTCAATGTTGCTGCCCTGACCAATGGTGAGATCACTGCTTCCGCTAAAGAAGCAGCTGAGAAGGAAACCGTAACCCTGACTGCTAAGCCCGCAACCGGCTATGCCCTGAAGGCTGGCAGCCTGAAGGTTACCTACAAAGACGCTGACAACACCGATAAGACCGTTGAAGTGAAAGCTGGTACCGAAGCCAACACCTACACCTTTGCAATGCCTGCTTACCCTGTCAACGTCAGCGCAGAGTTTGTTAAGGAATACAAGGTTACCGCAGCTCCTGCTGATAACGGCACTGTTACCGTAGACCCGACCGCAGCTGTTGAGGGCACCGAAGTTACCGTTACCGTTAAGGCAGCTGATAACTACCAGCTCAAGGCTGACAGCCCGACCTACAGCTATAAGAGCGGCGACGAAACCAAGACCCAAAAGCTGGCCGTGACCGAGGGCAAGGCTACCTTCAAGATGCCTGCCGCTGATGTTACCGTTAGCGCTGTGTTTGAAGCACTGACTGCAACTCCGACTGCAACTCCGACCGCAACTCCGACTGCAACTCCGACTGCAACTCCGACCGCAACTCCGACCGCAAAGCCGGCAGAGCCGACTGCTGTGCCGGAGCCGACTGCTGTGCCGGAACCGACTGCTGTGCCGGAGCCGACTGCTGTGCCGGAGCCGACTGAGGTACCGTCTACTGAACCCGAAACGCGCACCGCTCATGGCGCTGCTGAAAAGACCACCATTACCGCAATGGCTGTCTTTACCTGCACCGATAAGAACTGCGCAAGCGCACAGTTCGTGGATGCAACTGTGAAGCAGACCAGCGGCGTTACCACCGCTGCTGTCAACTTCAACGGCAAGGACTACACCGCCAAGTACGGCGAGAAGAACGGCTGGGTTGAAGAAAACGGCAAGAAGTACTGGTACGAAAAGGGTGTGAAGCAGGGTACCACCGGCCGTGGCAAAGAGATCTATGATCCCGATTCCGACGCTTGGTACTGGCTGGATGCTGTCCAGGGCGGCGCAATGACCGTCAGCAAGGACGTTTACCAGGAATCCGACGCCGGCCAGTGGGCTGATAAGCCCGATGGCACCGGCAAGTGGGTCCGTTACGATGAGAACGGCCACATGGTCAAGGGCTGGCAGACGACCGATAAGGGCACCTACTACTTTGACCTGATCACCGGCGCTATGGCTAAGGGCGCAGGCGATATTGACGGTGTACCTTGCGCATTTGACGAGTACACCGGTATCGCTCTGGACGGCCAGTGGCTGACTATCAAAGGCGCTGACTTCTGGTACGAAAAGGGCGTTCGCCAGGGCCTGGATGGCCGCGGCAAGGAAATCTATGACCCGGCTTCCGACGCTTGGTACTGGCTGGACGCCGTTGACCAGGGCAAGAAAGCCACCAGCAAGGATGTCTATCAGGAATCCAAAGCTGGCCAGTGGGCTGACCGCGCCGATGGCACCGGCAAGTGGGTCCGTTACGATGCACAGGGCCACATGATCAAGGGCTGGAGCGCGGACAAGCGTTACTATTTCGACCCGATCTATGGCACCATGGCTAAGGGCGATGCAGTCATCGATGGCCGCACTTATCATTTCGATAAGAACACCGGCGTTCTGCAGTAATCCCACAGCCGAACAATGAGCTGTAACCAGCCCATTAACCTCTAAATAAAAATGCCGCAGCAGATGTAACAGTCTGCTGCGGCATTTTTGTATTTGTGGGCATAGGTTCGGTGAAATATTTGCCAGGCCAGTAGGGCGGGGGACCCCACCCCGCCGAAAGCTAGAAATAGTACACGATTAAAAAATCGCAATTTACCTTACCCGCATAATAAAGGCAACACACAAAAACATGGCGAACACATCAGGCCGGTGCAAGGGCAAAACCTACTAAAAAGCTGCGGCTAAATTTGGCAAATATGGCGCGCGAAGTATAATTTTTGGAGGATATCACAAGCAGAACAAACAAACTTTGTCAGTTCAAACAACAAAAAAGTAACAAACTGGCATGAATGCCAAAGAATGCGGCCGCGAATTGTGAAAGATTTTAATATATTTTCTTCATTTTTTCCTTACCTGTTATCATTTGAATTTGCAATCGAAATATGGAACTTGTATAATAGAATGAAAGAAAAGTGCAAACTAAATGGGTGAAGAGGATTTGGTGCAATGGAAGATAAAAATAGATTCAGCATTCTGCTGGAGCATTTGCTGGAAGTTGCGGAGGTCAAGAACTATACCCTGGCCAAGCGCCTGCAATACGATGTTTCCTATATCAGCAAATGGGTCAGCGGCCGCATGCTGCCTGCCAAAAAGACTGAAAAGCGCGTGATGGAGGGCATCAGTGCCTGCGTGGTGGATGAAGCCACCGATGATGGCCGTGACCTGCTGCTGCGGGAATACAGCGTTAGCATCCCCAGTGACCTGAAAGCCGCCATTTATGATAACCTGATTGCTGAATATGATTATTTGCAAGAGGAACTGGACAGCGGCGAGGCGCGCATTGGCCCCTATACGGACTTTTGGGCCGAGCTGAACATGCTGCAATACCTGACCAAAATGGCGCACCCCGTGCTGCGCCGCGTCAGCCAGCTGGACATTGTGGCTGTGATGGACCTGATGGAAATGGCGCGCGAATACCGCCTGAAAGTTGCCAACCTGCAAAACGGCCAGCTGGTGGACCAGCGCAGCTATGATAACGTCTATTTCAAGCTGATGATCGATATCAGCCGCGAAAAATGGGACCCCATCTATGATGCCGCGCTCATTATTAACGTGTTGACCAACTTCAGCCATATTCATTTCAAGCTGTTTGGCAGCACCGCGGCCGCCGGGCGCGCGGTGTTTGTGGTCAAGGGCGATTTTGCCATTACCGGCCTGCTGGTCAGCCACAGCCGCTGCGCTGCCGTTACCGCCACCGAGGATCCGCAGAACTGCGAAAGCCTGTATGATAACTTTTCCAAGCTCTGTGTGCGGGATGACCAGCTTTTCCGCGATACCAGCATGCGCCAGCTGATCAGCCAGTACGACTATATGCACACGCTGCTGGCCTCCAATCTGCGGTGGATGTTCGGCCACCTGAATGAGCTTCTGCTGCCGGATGACTTGTTTGAAGAGATCCTGACCGCCCACGAGGCCGAGCTGAAAGATTTTTTGGGTGCTACCCCTGCGGAGCTGCGTAGCGTACACAACCTTGCCAAAGGTGTGGTGGAGGAAACAAACATCCGCATCCTGATTTATGAAGCTGCATTTTCCTCCATGGCGGTTTCCGGCGAGCTGGACTTTTTCAGTTACAAGGTCAACCTTACCCCAGATCAGCGCAGCCGGTGCATCAGCTATGTGCTGCAGCTTTGCAAGCAGCGTGAAAAACTTGAATTCCGCTTGATCAGCGGCCGCATTGTGAACGATTTCCAGTATGTGGCGGACCCCAATATGTTTCTTTCTGGTGCTGCATCGTATCTTCGGCTGGATAACAACTGCCCCGTCAACCGGATTGCAATGGTCAACAACAGTGTGATGGAAGACCGCCTGAGTGAATATTTTGATCAGGTCTGGAATTTGGATGACCAGAACGTGACAAAAGAGCGCAACGCCATTGCGGAGCACATCCATCATGTCCTGCAGGGAATCCATCTGATTACCCGCGCCAAAAGTGATGAAATGGAAGAACTGCAAGAGAACTGGATGAACAAAATCTAAAAATACAACATACATACGCATAAACATAAAGCCCTAGCTGCTGCGGTAGCTGGGGCTTTTGTTGCACCGAGGAAAATGAAATTGCAAGAAAACTCCATGCCAAAAGCGTGAAAATTCATGTGAAAAAAGTGAATCATGCGGAATCAATTTCTGGAAATTTGTGCCATGGGATTCTCGTGCTTTCCGTAAACAGGAATGGTATACTATGTTCAGCACCGAAGATAATTATAGCATTATGGTTTGGCGACGCTGTGCAACGATGTGCACAGCAGGGGAAAGCGCCATAAAGGTTTGGCGTGATTTGATTTGGATAATTTAATTCCCTGCAACTATAAGGGAAAGACATTTGGAGGAAATTGCAATGAATAAAAACGCGATGTTGACTGGCAAGCCCAGCATTGACCGCCCCTGGATGAAGTTCTATCCAGATGTTCTGCGCGGTATCCAGGTTCCGGCCTGCACCGTGGAGCAGTACCTCTCCGTGCGCGCTGCAGATCCTAACGTGATTGCCATGCACTACTATGGCGTGGATATCACCTGGGGTACCGTGTTCCGTAAGGTGGGCGCTACCGCCCGCGCTCTGCAGGTGCTTGGCGTCAAGCAGGGGGACCAGATCCCCGTGTTCCTGCGTTCTGTGCCGGAATTCATTTATCTTCTGCTGGCAGCCGAGCGCATCGGCGCTTCGCTGCTGTGCCGTGACAACACCCTGGAAGAAAACATTGAAGCTGTTCAGAAAGCCAATGCCAAGGTGATTTTTGTTCACGACTTCTTCTCCAAGGCCGAAATCGAAGCCTACCGTGAGCAGACCAACGTGAATACCTATGTTATCGTTCCCGCTCTGGAAAGCGGCGACCGCGCCGCTATGCCGGTTTACCTGCAGCATTCCCTGGATGCTCTGTATCCGGATGTTCCCGCCCGTGGCTCTGATACCATGATGTGGGCTGATTTCTGTAACATGGGCCAGCGTTTTCGCGGCTTTGTGCCCGCTCCTGTCAACATTGACCGCCCGCTGCTGCGCGCTTACACCAGCGGTTCCACCGGCCCTTCCAAGCAGGTCATCCATTCTGCACACAGCATCATCGGCGTGCTGACCCAGATGAACTTTTATGGCTCTTCGGATAAATTCCGCCCCACTTGGCTGCTGACCATCCTGCCCCCGGCTCTGATCGCTGTTGTGGTTTCCATGATGCTGCTGCCCCTGGCCGGCGGTATGCTGCTCATTCTGGATCCGTTTGTGGATGTGTACGATGTTGACCTGGAAATGATGCGCTACCGCCCCAACAACTGGCCCCTGATCCCCATGTTTGTGGAGGTTATCCGCCGCAGCAAGCGTCTTCCGGCTGACTATGATATGTCCCACATGCTGGCCATCGGCGCCGGCTGCGAGGCATTCAACAACAAGCAGCTGCGCAATGTTGAGGAGTTCCTCAAGCAGCATAACTGCAACCTGCGCTTTACTGCCGGCTACGGCAGCAGCGAGGCCGGCTCCAACGCCACTCTGCCCATGGCTCCGTTCCCGGTGCGTGACGGCAACGTTGGTGTGCCGATGATCCACAGCATCATCAGCATCTTTAAGCCCGGCACCCAGGAGGAGCTGACCTACAATACCCCCGGTGAGATCTGCATCACGGGCCCCGGCGTGATGCTGGGCTATGACCGCCCCGAAGCAACCGCCAAGGCACTGCAGGTCCACGCAGACGGCAAGACCTGGCTGCACACCGGCGATATTGGCTATATGTCCGAGGACGGTGTGCTCTACACGATGACCCGCGGCGCATCCCCGCGCTTTGGCGGCGGCGACCTGATGGTGCAGCCGCTGGAGAACATCGTGGCCGATGCCGACATCAAGGGCATCAAGGACGAGTTCTTTGTTATCGTGCCGGATGATGAGCACGAGGGCTGCTTCCTGCCGTACCTGTACGTCCAGCTCAAAGATGGCTACACCTTGGACGATGTGCGCGATAAGATCAATGCCTGCCTGCCGGAACGTTACATGCGTCCGGTGGAGATTTTCACCGTACCGGAACGCCCGTTCTTCCACTTCAAGACCAACCGTATTGGCCTGAGCAAAGAAATCGTCGCCAAGCGCAACCAGCAGAAAGAGAAAGCCAAGCGCAACAGCTTTACCGATGGCTGCATTGCCTGATGACTTTGGCGTGATAAAATCATGATAATGTAACGGCATGTGCCCACCTTATGATAGAGATAAGGGGGCACATGCCTTTTGTTTTGGTGGGGGAGCGGATGAAGATGAACGGTACGCGCGGTTGGGGGATAGGGGAGAAGGGCAATCGGATTCCGGTGCGGGGGAGATACTTGTGAAGTTGTAAAATAAAACTTTGAAATCCATCCGCGGATGAAAAGCACGATAGGGCACTGTATCATTAGCCACATGCTGAAAAAATGCTGTAGGGAACGGGATTGACCGTTCCGCAGCCTTATGGCAACACCGCACAATTCCCGCCTTACGGCTTAAGCACCGCTTCGGCGGCTGCGG